>Ga0256832_1000308_pt1 | contig 30363 bp, 25 predicted proteins | sample 134614metaG_FD_190534 | JGI IMG/M metagenome (GOLD analysis project Ga0256832, IMG submission 190534) | Hydrothermal vent microbial communities from Lau Basin, Pacific Ocean - 134-614 | ecosystem: Environmental > Aquatic > Marine > Hydrothermal vents | place: Pacific Ocean: Lau Basin | collected...
ATCGAAATATGCAGATATATTATTATATTTTTACTTTATTAATTGAGTAATATGCAATTATTGAAAACAAGGTCGTCACTGAACTACGGAATATCAATGCTTTTACTGTTTTTGCTTCATAAAGACCTCCTGCATCAATATGAAATTGTAGTCCTATATATGCTCCAATAAGAATAAGGAGAGAAACTAATAGAATATATAAAGTCCAGTATTTTCTTTTTATAAAACCATAGACAGCGACAAAATATATCAGACTGCAAAGGAAATTTGCAATAACTACAAATAGCACATAATTTCCTTGTCGTTCCCTTATGCCAAACAGGTCAAAAATAACAGAACTACTCAAGAAAAAAGTCAAAGATGCAAACAAAAATAGAATTGTTGCCGGAATATATCTGCTGTAATTTTTCATATTATATAATTTTTTTAATTGTTAAAAATCGGTGTTAGTTAGCTATAACTACACAAATATAGTTAATTAACACTAACCAATATAGGGATGTTGTAAAAAAGTTGACAAATTTAAAAAAATATTTTTTAAAGGAAAGAATAATTCTATCTAACAGAATTGATAAGTCGTAGATAATTACAGGTATTATGATACTATTTTTTTATCAATGATTTTAGAATGATTTTTATTCTTTTTTTCCTTCATATCCTGCAAATAAAAATATTACGATTGCGACATTAGCTATTACACAGAGAACCACAGAGAATAAACTTTGTGTCTCTTAGTGTCTTCTCTGAGTATCTTTGTGTAACAAAATACTTGAAAATTTGAAATTTGTTATATTATATAGTGACATTAGCTATTTCTAACGCAGAGATTAAAACAGAGAACCACAGAGAGGAATATTTCTTTTTCAATGCTTAGATTAAGACATGAGCAGGCAATGATAAAATACCATATAGATTACAGAAAAGAATTCAAAAGAATAGTGAATTTTGTTGGAAATAGGAAATAGTATTACATTTGCAAAAAATAGTGATATATGATATGTTCAATGACGGGATTCGGTAAATCTTCCAATGAAACCGATAAAGGTAAAGTAACTGTTGAAATTCGTTCTTTAAATGGGAAAACTACTGATATAAGACTGAAATATCCGGCAGGTTATTCGGAAAAAGAGATGTGGATACGCAATTTTATCCATAATAAACTTACAAGAGGTAAATTTGATGTAAATATTAGTAATAATATGTCAAATGGCAATAATCTGAGTGTAAATGAAAATCTATTCAAAGAATATCACAAAAAGCTAAACAAATTGGCTGATGAGTTGAACGAAAAGAATAGAGACTTCTTCCCTTCGATAGTAAGAATTCCAAATATCTTTAAGGAAACCGAATACGAATTGAGCGAAGAAGAGTGGAGAATGACAATAACAACTTTGGAAGAAGCTGCCGATAAGTTAATGCAGTATAGAAAACAAGAAGGTGTTTCAATAAAAAAAGATATCGTTGAAAATATAACTCGAATAAAAAATTCTTTGCCCTCGATAATAGATCACGATATTGAAAGAAAAAAAATCATCAAAGATAGACTTTCCAAGTCAATAGCGGAAATTGAGGATAGAAACAAAGTTGACAAGAACAGGTTTGAACAGGAAGTAATGTATTATCTGGAAAAACTTGATATCAATGAAGAACAACAAAGACTGAAGCAACATTGTGATTATTTTTTGGAGATTATCAATGATGAATCCAAATTTGAAAAAGGAAAAAAATTGAATTTTATTGCACAAGAAATAGGTAGAGAGATAAATACTATGGGGGCAAAAGCCCAATATTCTCCCCTGCAAAAGCTCGTTGTCAATATGAAAGACAATTTGGAGAAAATCAAAGAACAATTAGCAAATGTCCTGTAAAATACCGATGAAATGAGACGAAGGAAAAACAAGAAAAACCCCATGAAAACAATGCTTTTTACTGCCCCATCCGGTGCAGGAAAGACTACTGTAGTACAACATCTGTTGGAAGAGTATCCTGATATTTTAGGTTTTTCTGTCTCTGCTACCACAAGAGAGAAAAGACCAAATGAGCGAGGTGGAAAAGATTACTATTTTCTATCAAAAGAAGATTTTAAAAAGAAAATTGAAGCGGGGGAATTTGTAGAATGGGAAGAAGTATATAAAGATCAGTTTTACGGAACATTAAAGAGTGAGATTGAAAGATTGTGGAAGAAAGGTAAGGTGGTAGTTTTCGATATCGATGTGAAAGGAGCTAGAAATATCAAAGATTTTTATGGAGATAACTGTTTGGCGGTATTCATCGCACCACCGTCATTTGAAGTTTTGGAGCAGAGATTGAAAAAAAGAGGTACGGAATCTCAAATAAGTTTCAAAAAAAGAATTGCCAGAGTAAAAAAGGAAATGGAGTACAGGGATACATTCGATAAGGTGCTGATCAATGATTTTCTGCCTGAGACATTCAGGGAAGCAGAGAAAATAGTAGAGAATTTTTTATGTCTTAATGAAGAAGAATAACAATGAAAATACTTATAACAGGAGGAACAGGATATATAGGAAGTCACACCATTGTTGACCTAATCGAAAATGGTTTTGACGTAATATCAGCTGATAGCTATATCAATTCCGATGGTTCTGCATTGCAGGGAATAGAAGCTATCACCGGTAAAAAAATCAAAAATTACAAAGTCGATCTTAGGGATAAAGAAGCCACCGAAAATATATTCAAAGAGAACCCCGATATCGAGGGGATAATCCATTTTGCAGCATTAAAAGCCGTTGGAGAATCAGTAGAAAAGCCCGTTTTGTACTTCGACAACAATATCAACAGCCTAATCAATATCTTGGATAATATCGTCAAATATGATGTGAAATATTTTGTTTTTTCTTCATCCTGTACCGTTTACGGTAGTCCCGAAAAACTTCCTGTTGACGAAAATACTCCTATTCAGGAGGCAGAATCACCATACGGAAGAACAAAACAAGTGAGTGAAATGATAGCTAAGGACGTGCTGCAAAACACAGGAGTAAAAGCCATAATGCTTAGGTATTTCAATCCTGCAGGAGCTCATGAATCGGCAAAGATGGGCGAAAGTCCGGCTCTACCTCCTCTCAATTTAGTGCCTATTATTACCGAGACAGCTATTGGAAAACGCAAGTCGATGATGGTATTTGGCAATGATTATGACACTAGAGATGGCAGTGCTATTCGTGACTATATTCACGTTATGGATTTGGCAGATGCACACACAAAATCATTACAATATCTTATCAATAATCCTGATGCTCCAAAATATGATTATATCAATTTGGGTATTGGTCAAGGCGTAACCGTATTGGAAGCTATCAACGCATTTGAAAAGGTAACAGGCGAGAAACTCAATTATTCTATCGCAGAAAGACGCCCCGGAGATATCGCTGCGATATATGCCGACTATTCCAAGGCAAAAAAACTACTCAATTGGAATCCCAAACGCAATATTGAAGACATAATGTACACCGCTTGGGAATGGGAAAAAGTAAGGAGTGGTAAGAATTGAAGACTTCAAATAAAGGGCAAAATATTTTTTTCTTTGTTGTATGGTGACTGAGTTAATGTAAAATTCGTAATTTTGAATAAAAATTGAAATATGAGACAAGAAACAATAAAATTAGAACTAATTGAATGGCTGACCAGGCTGAATGATATAGACACTCTCAAATTCCTTAAAATTGTCAAAGAAGCAAGGACTGGTAATAAAGATTGGTGGAATGACCTTACAGAACAACAAAGACATGGAATTCAAAGAGGAATAAATGATATTGATGAGGGTAGGATAGTTTCTCATAGTGATGTTAAGAAAAAATATGGATTATAAAATATTTTGGACAGAGGAGGCTATTAGAAACCTCGAAGAAGTAATTGATTATCTATATTCTAGGTGGACTCAGAGAGAAGTTGAAAACTTTAAAACAAAATTATCCAAACAAATTGACTTGATTCATAGAAACCCAAAATTATTCCCTATATCCACATTTCAGCCGAGGCTAAGAAAAGCTGTTTTAAGTAAGCAGACTACTATTTTCTATGAAGTAAAAAACAAAACAATATATTTAGCTTATATATTTGTTAACTACAAATCAACTGATAGATTGAGATAAAGCACGCCCCTACAGCAAAGGTTATACGTAATTTTGACAACTAGAATCTATCAAGGAAAACATATTCCAAGCATGGAATAGCAGCATTTTTTTAAGTATCTTCGTTTATACACCTAATAATACATTACTATGCTAAAAAACATTGTTCTTTTATTTATCTTCTTTACATTTTCTTCCTGTATCAAAGACGTGGATTATAAACTCGACTTTGAAGGGAGTAAAATGGTGGTTTTTGCTGGTGGTGGAGCAGGTCAAAAACTCGGTGCGCAGATTACAAGGACTATTGCACCTTTGACAAAAGTGGATAATCCTGATTCATTAGTAGTAAATAATGCATTGGTTGAGCTTTTTGAAAACGGTTCTTTAATCGATACTTTGAGCTTTCTTGGTAATGGACTTTATGAGTCAAACGTCATACTCGAAGAAGAAAAAACATACTCTTTAAAAGCCAAAGCTAAAAATCTTCCAAATATTATTAGTGGATCAGATATTGTTCCCATCGGTGCTAAAATATTAGATGCGAAAATAGAAGTTGAGTCAGTAGATTCTTTTGGGATAGAAGATATTTATGTTCATTTCAATACTGATATAAAGACTACAAAATCTATTAAATACCCTTTTAACTCCGTTTGGATATATTTGCATATCGGGGATAAAGTAAGACAAATATATTATTTTTTAAATTCAGAATCCAATTTTATTGAATGTGAAAATTGTTATAGATTACTTGATAGTCCTTGTGTCACAAAGCTTGGAGACAATACTTATGAATTGATAAATTTGGTTTCCGATTATGAAGCTGATTATTTACCCCAAGATATTGACAGCGTTCAATTTGTTTTTGCTACATTTTCTTCACTTTCTGAAAAGTTATGTTTAAGTGGTTTGGATTATGAACAACTAATTAACAATCCGCTCCCGTTTGCAGGCAATCCATCAGTTAATTATTCTAATGTTGAGGGTGGATACGGGTTTTTTGCGCTTAGTAGTACAGATACATTAACAGTAAAACTAAAATAGCTTTTTTCTATGTATAATTTTAAATCAAAATATCTTTTTTATTTTTTAATAATCATTTATGGTTTAACAATTTCCTCCTGTATCAAAGACGTGGATTACAAACTCGACTTTGAAGGGAGTAAAATGGTGGTTTTTGCAGGTGGGGTAGCAGGTCAGAAACTCAGTACGCAGATTACAAGGACAATAGCTCCTTTAACAAAAGTGGATAATCCTGATTCATTAGTAGTGAGTGATGCGTTGATTGAAATTGTTAAGAACAATGATGTTGTTGACACTATGATATCCCAAGGAGAAGGAAAATATATATCACATATCACTCTGCAAGAAAATAATGTTTACAAGATAAAAATTAATAGTGAAGGCGAACTTTTGGAAAGCGGTTATGATACTGTGCCGGTGCCTGCATTAATAAACAGCATAAAGATAACTGAATTTTCAGAAGAGAAGGACACAACTAATTCCTATGATTTTACCTTTATGTATAAAATTCAGATTTACAAATCAGTTCAATTCCCTTACAATGACATTTCACTTACCCTATTTGCAAACGGGAAAGAATATGAAGATTATGTGTTCTTGTCATCAAAAAATGAATTTGTGGAATGTGACAATTGTTTCAATCTTTTAGACAATCCCTGTACAAAATATTTAGGCAACAATATTTATGAGATAACTAATGAAAAAACCGTTTATTCTCCTGAATACAAATTGAAAGATTTAGATAGTATTCAATTTATATTAAATACTTATTCCTCTTTGTCCGATAGACTTTGTCAAAGCGGAATGGATTTGGAAGAATATTATGGCAATCCACTTCCTTTTGTCAGTAATCCAAGCGTTATGTTCTCTAATATTGAAGGCGGATACGGAATTTTTCTTCTCGGTGCTTCGGATTCTTTAACTATTAAACTTTAGCTGTTAAAATTATGAATAAAATAATATTATCCATATTTTTTGTTTTTGTTTGCAATTCTGCTTTTGCTCAATATACTATCCACGGGTATATTTATGACAAATCATCGGGAGAATCATTGATCGGAGCAAATATCTATTTTCCCGATATAAAAAAAGGTACAACTTCCAATACATACGGATATTATACCATCTCTTTGCCAAAAGGGGAGTACAAAATGCAAGTGTCTTATGTTGGATACAATACTTTTGAAGAAATCATAAAAATAGAAAAAGACTCTGAAAGAAGCTTTTATCTCAATCAAATGACAATTGATGAAGTTGTAATCTTCGGTCAAAAAGAAAATGAAAAACTTCAGGACAAAGTTGAAATGGGAAGAGTGGGCTTGAATATCGAAAATATAAAATCACTACCAACTGTATTCGGTGAATTTGATATAATGAAAACCCTATCGCTTACACCCGGTATCAAACTCGGAATCGAAGGAATGACCGGTCTGTCGGTAAGAGGAGGAACTCCTGACCAAAACTATATTTTGCTTGATGATGCACCTGTTTACAATCCGGCACATTTGTTTGGGTTTGTATCGGTATTCAATGGAGATGCAATAAAAAGTTTTGATGTATGGAAATCTTCTTTTCCTGCTCGTTACGGTGGTAGATTGAGCAGTATTATTGACATAAAAATGAAAGAAGGTAACAAAAAACGCTTTAGAGCAGATTTGGGTTTTGGACTTCTTGCATCAAGACTCTTGCTCGAAGGTCCTATAAACAAAAAAGCATCTTATATTTTTTCCGCAAGGTCATCATACCTTGATATTGTCACACTTCCTTTGAAATTGGCATACAATGCAGGAAAAACTTCCGATTATTTTAATTACAGAATGCTTGATGTTAATGCAAAAGTAAATTATAACCTGACTCCCAAGAGTAAACTGTTTTTGAGTTATTATCAAGGTGTGGATAATCTGGTAAATAAATCAAATTCAGGCGAAAGTAATGAAGTCAAAAGTGGCGGAGGGTTGAATTGGGGAAACAGAACATTCACCTTGCGATATTTTAAGGAATTGTCGCCAAAATTATTTTTTAATGGAATATTGTACAACTCACATTTTTTTCAAAAAACCTTTGCTTTTGAGAAAAATCCCGGTACGGAATACAAAAAGGACTTTGAATTCAGAAACCGTACAGGGCTGAATGATATAGGATTGAAATTGAATTTGGAATATCTGTACAAAGACAAACATTATATCAAAACAGGAATGGAATTGATAAGCCATAGCTTTACTCCTATCAATATATTTACCGCTGATCATTTGGATAGCACGACATTTAGTAAAAAATTGAATTATCGCAATTTTGAAGGTTCTATATTTGTTGAAGACGAAATAAGCCTGACGGACGACTTGAGTGCTAATTTTGGAGTGAGATTATCAACGGTAAGTTTGAAACAGGGTATTAATGCTAATCTTGAGCCACGTATCAGTCTCAAATATGATTTACCCAATGATTATGCTCTCAAATTTGGAGTGAGCAAAATGAGTCAATATATCAATTGGACTATCGGGTCACAGTCTTCACTGCCTTTTGATGTGTGGCTGCCTGCAACCAATAAATTGCCGGGGCAAACATCCTGGCAAGCGGGTTTGGGACTTCACAAAACATTCGCTAAAAACAAAGTGGATTTCTCATTTGAATTGTATTACAAAAAGATGAAAGGATTGGTAGAATTGAGGGAAGGAGTATCGCCATTAATATTGTTTACCAATAGCGATAGTCTATACCAGATAGTTGCCAACAATGGTATAGGTAGAGCATATGGAGCTGAAGTGTTTTTGCATAAAAAAACAGGAAGATTTAGTGGCTGGATTGGATATTCTTTATCGTGGAATTATCGCAAATTTGACTACCTCAACAATGGTAAATGGTATCCGCATGCTTATGACAGAAGGCACGAACTGTCATTGGTTATGAATTATCAAATTTCAAGGAAATGGAAATTTTCCGCCAATTGGATATATAATTCCGGCAATAGGGTTACAGTTCCTACCGCCTCATATTATCCTGAATGGGCATCTGAAGAATATGGTTATCCTCAACCACAATATATTTTCGGTTCAAAAAATAACGGTAAAATGTCACCATATCACAGACTTGATCTCAGTATTTCAAAAACATGGACATCAAAGAGAAAAAACACAAAAACTTTTCAATTTAGCATTTACAATGTCTATAACAGGGCAAATGCAATGCGATTGTTCCCGGTATCGGAGCCGATCTATAATGACAATTATGAAGTGACCGGATATAAACAAAAAATGGTACAAAGATCATTTTTACCAATAATCCCATCCTTTTCCTTTTCAATTAAATTTGACAGAAAAAAATCGGAAGAATTGTATTATGAACCGGGAGGAAGATTTAAATTTTAACCCATGTTTTAAGACAATGTGAAGTATTTGTACGAAAAAATCAAATTTATATCAGTACAAACATATTTTTCATTTAGTACTTACATACCTTGTATTCTGTATTTGATTTAAGTATTACATCTGCCGGTGATACATTTCTAAATGTGATAGGTATGGGATCGTACGGCCATTCATACCCATTTTGGACAACAATAAAGTGTAGATGAGGATATCCTGCAAGTCCTGATCTACCTATTTCACCCAATAAATCTCCTTGTTTTACTGTATCTCCTTCAGCTACTGATATTCCATATTTTGGGGAGTGCAAGTATATTCCATATGTGTTATCGCCATGATCTATAATCACCCAATTCCCGTATTTTTCACCTCCACCATCACTGGGTTGATCATCAACAACATAAACTACTTTGCCCCCTCTACAAGCATAAAACTTAGTTCCAACAGGTTTATTAAAGTCAAAAGCATATCTGTCCGGGTACCCTGATCCATGGTATGAACTCGAACAATTAGTTAATCCGGTCTTAACTACTGTCCCCTCCGGAAATGGAAGGATATATTTTGAGGTCATGGGATCGGGGTATTCCTTTCCATCACATCCTTTTTGATGAGTGTAATTAAAATCCTGATTACACGAAAACACCTTTAAAGTATCCGTAGGGTTTTCTTCTATATCAATGGGATCATCAGTATTGTCTGGCATTATTGATTTGCAAGAGAAGCTTAAAACAAACACAAGCGAAAATAACATATATGAGAATGAATTTTTCATAATAATGGTTTTTTATTATTTTTTAATAAATACATCAAAACTGGTCGCTTTCATTTTCTCGCGTTGCGGGTTGATTTTCCTTTAGGAGTCAGAGGCAAAGAACGAGAAAAGCAAAAAAATGAAATACACCTACAAAACTGCATATATCTGCATTGAAATGACTGAATATTGAAAAATAAACCGTGTCATTTAATTAAATGACATTCTTTTTTCTAAATTCATTTGGCGTCTCACCTGTATATTTGACAAATGCTCTATGAAATGTTGTTTTGTTTTTGAATCCTGAATCAAGGGCTATAGCAAACAATTTAGTATTGGTATTTTCCTCCATAGAAAGTAGTTCTTTTGAGTATTCAATTCGTTTTTTATTGATAATGTCATTAAATGTGGTATTCATTTTTTCGGATATTGTTTGAGAAACATGATGCTTTTTCTCATTGATAGAGTCAGATAGCATTTGGAGATTTAGGTTTGGTTTCGTAATATTTTCTGTTTTTGTAGCAAAATCAATTATTTTCTTTGATATCCTATGCATATCGTTCTTGCTCAAACCGGAGCTATAATACTTTTTGGATATTTGCCGGAGTATATCTGCTTTGAAATATAGAAAGTATGCAATTACAAAAACAATTGATGATGCTATTAAAAAATAATACAAAAACCAATTGTAAGTTTCTGCATAAACAGTAAGGTAAGATTCGACAACAACAGTTATGAAGTAAATTAATACTATTGTATTGACATAAATTCTTTTTTCAATTTTCCAATCTTTGGAATACTTCAAAATAAAAAATAATAGAAGTATGGCATAAGAGGATATATGGATAGCAATTCCATAATTTATAGGCATTATTATACTATTGAAATTATTCCATGCAAAATACATCCTTTCAATTCCAGAATAATTAAAAACCATATACAAGGAAAAGGACAAGTAGATTATGGCCGGAATAAAATGAAAAATCTCCAGTCTCCAATTAAACTTTTCTTGCTTGATGAAGTATTTGATATAAAACCATATAAAAGGACCTAACAGCATCCAATATGCCAAACCTACAAAATCAAATTGTGGATATATATATGACAACCTTGTGCTATTATACAAAAACTCCAATTGCCCCAAAGAGAACAAAAAAGTATAAATTGCTAAAAAAATATTTGCCTTATTAGCTCTATTGAATAATAGGCCTCCAGCCACCAAAAAGCCAAATATAGCATAAACTAAAAGAATATATTTCAAAAATGCCATTTTACTGAAATTTCAATTTATCTGACAAAACAAATGAATACTTATGTTATTAATAAAATTTGTTAGGTTCAACTTGTCTATGGTCTTTTGATTATAAATGCACTATTTCGTATGTTTTGTTTTAGTTCTATTAGATTACTTTACATTTGTTATTATTTCGATCAGTTTTTTATTTAATTTGTTTTTTTCTTTATATTCTTCAAAATCAATAGGCACATCAGGTTTTAATCCTTGATTGCAATTATCCTTGTTCGCTCCGATAAACTCATACTTTTTAAACGAAACTCCTCCTTGTAAATTTGAATTTGGCAGATGTACCGGTATTTTATCAATAAAACCACAATATGGTTGCCCTATAGCTTCTCCAATGATAGATCCTCTCATTGCATATTTAAAAGCAACTACAAAATCAGCGGCAGCGGAATAGGTATTTGAGGATGTCAAAATATAGATGTTTCCTTTAAATGAATTTTTATCAAGTTTTAAATGGGTATCTTCAGGTTTTAGTTCCGTAATTGTTCCGTTCTTTTTGAATAATAAGATTCTACCCATTTTTGAAAAATACGCAAACGGATACAATGGATATAAATACCATTTAACAAATCTTTTTCTTATATATTTCTTTTCCGGCTTGGATGTTTTAATAAAATATTTTTGATTGAATCTGTATTTTTCAACATTTATATATGGCATTAGTAAAGCTCCGTAGTAAGAATTTCCACCTCCATTATTTCTTACATCAATTATCAGATTATTTATGTCTTTTATTTTAATATCAGTAAAAACACTATCTAGAAAATGAATATATTTTTTCTTATGTATTCCTGAAAATGAATTTATTGTTAATACACCAATAGAATCGGAAATATAAGTGAATGAATATTTTTTTCGCTTTACATATTTTTTTCGTTTGGATAATTCTACTGATTTAGTCAACTTTTTACCATTTCTTATGACATTAAGCGAAATACTGTCTGTAAATCCATATCCCATAAATAAATAGAATGAGAAATATTTTTCAATATCTTTGATTTTTAGTGAATTCATGTCTCCAATAACAAGTTTTTTTAACTTTAATAATTCACTTGCCGGTATTTTATTGATTGAAAGAATATTATCGTTGTCTTTAAGTTGCAAAGTTGCCGGATTTTTAACTAATATTTTATCTCCGGATATACTAATTTCAAATGGCAGCTGTGTTTTCTTCTCATAATACATCCTCCACAGATTGGATGACAAATAAACATTTGTATGCCCATCACCTATCAAGTTGGCAAGAGCTGTCATTATGCGCGAAAAATCATCAATTGATATGCTATCGTTTATTTTTTCTTTTTCCTTTGATATAATTTTATCCAAATCATCCTTTGAAATACTGAAGTACAAATTTGGATGTATCTGTTCAGCTTGATCAAAAAAGAAATCAATATCACTTATTGCTTCTTGACGACTAATATATTCCTGAGAATTATTTTTTATAATAATTCCTAAGAATAAAAATAATATAAAAATGCATTTTTTCATTCGAATAAACTTTTACAGGTTGCGATATTCACATTGGCAAATAGACAACTACATCCCTCACATTTATTTACAGAATTAAAATTTTTCTTTATCTTATCAAGGTAACATTCCCCTGTTTTACTATAGTCTCGCATCCACTTATATCCGCTTCCAAATGATATCCATAGACTCCTGCCGGTGCTTCCTCTCCTTCAAATATACCATCCCACCCGGTATCCGGATTTGCATTGTCATAGACCAAATTTCCCCATCTATTATATACCTTAAACACCTTAAATTTTATAAATCCTTTGAAGTCATCATTGGTCATAATAGGACCAAAAGTATCATTTTCTCCATCACCGTTAGGTGTAAAAATATTAGGCACGACATATGCAGCATTGAACTGTTCCAGAGTAATAGTTTTCGTAATTTCATCCGAGCAGTTATTGTAGGTATTAATTGCTTTTAGGGTTATATCATAAGAGCCTGATGAAGGATAGACGACAAATAATGGGTTGCCGGAATCATTTATCTCTCCTTCTCCTACATTCCAGGCAAATTTATTAGCACCAATAGATAAGTTATTGAGATAGGCATGTCCCGAACAGAAAACTGTTGTATCATATTTTTCAAAATCGGCGATTACTTCATTAACCAATACAGGTATATCGATACTTACCTCACAATTGTCAGTACTTTTGAGGACAATTTTGGCATCTGTGGTATCTATTGCCCTGTCAAATCTATGTTTAATCGGGTTTTCGTCAACAATAGTACTTCCGTCTCCAAAGTCCCATTTGAAGCTACTGACATCAACTTGGTCAATAAGTTCAAATTCAATGGTGTCACCAATACAAATCGAAAATTTATCTGATTTCACTTTACCTTCAGGTCCAACTACTATATAAGATTTAGAAATTGTATCCGCACATCCATAAATAGACCTTGCAACTAAAGTAGCCGTATGCTCACCTTTGGGAAATTCGATTACTTGAGTATTACCCGTCGTATTTGACAATGTAACTCCCTCAAAAATCCATCTGATATATCCTGCACCGTCTATTGTAGAGGAATTGTTGAATGTAATGATATGTGGATAGCACAAGGGAGAAATATCATCGGCATCAGAATAAAAATCTGCAATAGGAACATCCACAACATTTATTAAGGTAGAACTATCTCCTGAGCAACCTGAATCCTCTTCTGTGAAATGCAAGTACAATGGATATAAGCCCGATTTTTCGATTACAACACTATTCACCCTCTGATTAAAAGTATCGATTCCTTCCAGTTTCCATTTATAACTGAGTTTTGATCCTTTCTCTGTCAATTCCGAAGCACTAAATGTCAATTCATCTCCAACACAAAGGTTATTTCCGGGATCGATGAATATATTTGCCTTAGGTCTGTATATTATCAACTGTTGGAAAAAAGAATCCATACAACCCAAAGCATCTTTTACCCTTAGTTCAACATTGGTATAATTGTAAATATAAGAATTGTCATAAGAGAAAATAGGTTCTTTCTCTTTTGAACCGTTTTGCCATGTCCAAAACAAAGTAGTATCACTACTGGAATTATTGATTACCTGCACCGTAGCAGGTACACAAATCGTATCTTTATCAAATTGTATATCCAAATCTATACCGTAAGATTGAATCTTTTTTTCAATAGTATCTTTACACCCATTGATATCCTCAACTATCAATTTGACCAAATTTTCCCCTCTTGGAAAAGTCAATTGGATAGAATCTTCAAAGGTTTTTAACGGTCTTGGAATCGTAGGGATATACCATGTATAACCCTGTTCACAACCATTGTTCACATCTACACTATTACTTGCATCCAGAAAGAATAACTCATCGTCACAAATCTTTTTTGGAGCTATCAGATCAGCTTTGATATTTGTAATCCGGAAATCTATTGAATCAACAGTTGATGGGCATCCATTGGCCGTATCAATAGCTTCAACTTGAGCTGAGTAAATTCCTGTTTCGTCAAAATATTTATCAAATGATGTCTTATCCAATATTGTATCGCCATCAACTACCCAAACCAATTTGCCTGAATTGATGCTTTTATCAATAAAATGAACGGAATTCGGATTAGCACAATCAATACTGTAGCCTAAATCAGCTTTTGCACCATTTACTTTTATTTTATAAGCTGCCGTGTCATAAACATAGCAACCATTATATTCGGTAGTCACCACCACAGGATACTCACCGGGCATAGCACTAAATACATGAGACGGATTTTTGTCTTTCCAACAATGCGCAAATCTATCATCATCCGTAAAAACATGTACAGCATCTATTCGGGGATCATCATTTTTTATCAATACACTTATGGAATCTCCAAGGCAAATTTCAGTTTTGTCTATTTCATAATCCGGTGCGATAGGCTCCCCTACCCTTATCCACTCCCCAGCTGAAGTATCAAGACAACCGGCTTCTGTTTCAATAAATTGTTTCACATAATAATCTCCAGGTTCTTCAAATGTGTATTGGTGATCTTCATCATTGGTAAACAATATCGTGGAATCTCCCGTACTGTATGTGTATTTCCATTTTACAATCGAATCGTAAGATTCACTTTTGTCTTCAAAAGTTACGGTAAGAGGAGCACAACCTTGTGCCACATCAGGAATAAAATGAGCATTGGGTTCAACCAAAGTAAACACCTGTATATCAGAAGCCGGACAACCGTTTTTTGATAATATATTCAACTGTAGATTTATATGTTTTGCCGTATGCCAATAAAGAGAATCACCTTCAGGAAAATCATAATCTAAACTACCAAAAGGATTTTTAGTTGATACGGCAACATCTGTATCTTTAATAATAAGAGTGTATCTTGCCAAGGTAGTATCTTCCGCCTTGAAATTGATAGTGATAGGGTCTTTGCAACTTATCAACGGATCAATTGTAAAGACCGGATTGGGTTTTTCAACATATACACTGACAGTGGTATCCGAATAGCATTGATGATTTTTGTCAAAGGCTCTAAAATAAACCGAATTATATCCTTCATTTTTAAATAATACTGCAACATCAGTACCATTAAAAGTATCTGAAATAATGTTGGTACTATTATTTTCCAAATGCCAAGTAAATGAGTCTGCTTTGGTTTTATTGTAAAAAACGGCGGGGAGACCGGGATACTGGGGATACCCAGGAAAATCTACCAAGCTTTGGTAATAGCAAGCAGTATCCTTAAATGTCAAATCAAAAATAGGTTTACTAACACGAATGGTTCTTTGCTTTGTAAAAACACAACCTTCAGGAGTTGTTACCTCCAATTTGACTATATACTCTCCTCTTTTTGCATAAAAAACAGAATCAGGATTGTACTCATTTGATGTTTCTCCATTTCCAAAATCCCAGTGGTATGTATTACCGGATTCTTTGGGAGTAATATTATTAAACTTGATAGTGCCGCTATAATCACAAATAAAATCCACGCTGGGTATAAAGTTTATATTCAGTTGATTGGTTTTGATATATTTTTCTACACTATAAGTTACATCACACTGTACAATATCCGTTTTTATTTCCAATGATACTTTAAACTCTCCTTCTTGTGTATAAATATGAATAGGATTTTTATCCGATGATTGTTCTCCATCTCCAAATGCCCAATTGTATCCCAATATTTTTATCGCGGGATCTATACTCACATCCGAAGTAAAACTAACGGTCAAGGGAGTACAACCTGAGGTAGTATCCGCTTCAAAATTAACAATAGGATCTTCATAAACTGTTATCTTTATTTCACCTATTTTTTTGCCCCCCTTCCCTTCATATAGCACAACATTATAAACACCGGGATGGGTAAATATGTGATTTGGGTTTTTATCGGTAGATGTAGCGTTTCCCTCCACAAAATCCCAATAATAATTTGATAGATTATTTGAAGTAAAATGGACATCCAAAGGACTACAACCAAATGTAACATCAGCTTTTTGAGAAAACATATATGAATTGGTAAATAGAATCACCAATATTGCGTAGATAATGTTCTTTTTCATATCACCAATGTTTTGATTTTACTTTTAATATATTTTCTGCCATTCTTTTGTATTGCTCTAATGAAAACTTACAATGGCATCCAAAAAATATCGACATAATGTTTGTAACGTCAGGCTGATAAAAATCCCCATTCGGATCTTTCTCTAATCTTATAAACCTGCACAAACCATCGACATACTTACTCGGTTTACGTATTAATGTATAAGGATCTGCCGGAGTATCACATATCTTATCTCCACTTGTCTCACAGTTTGAACCATTGACCAACTCTTCTTTATCTCCTTTGAATGTATAATCAAGTCCAAAAAAATGACCAAGAGCTTGGGGAAAAGCAAATAGATCGTTAACATAAAGATTGCTGCTATTCAATGAATCTATTGATCCCGTGACAACTTCTTTTATATACGGATTGGGAAAATAGCCGGAAATTACGAACAGATTGATTCTATTGTGTTGTACATACAATACATCAAGTTCTTCCATTTTATCAGATCCCAAACTATTGTAATTATAATTAAAAACAGTATCCATTTCACAAAATTTGAAAGTAACGCAAATAGGAGCAAATAATTCATTTGCACGCTCAATTGCTTCTTTCACTTCATCTTCTTCTACTGTTTTATACTTATAATTGTTTACGGCATGTACAAAAACATTGAATTCCTTGTTGACACAGGGCAAATCTTTCTTAAAAATAAATGAAGACTGTCCTAAAACGGAAAAGCCGGTCAATAATAAAAAAAATATTAGTAATTTCTTCATAATAAAATCTTATAGTTCAGGACAAATTAAAATTGGGGTAACGTCTCTTTTCTTGTGTATTTGGAAAATTTTATAAACTCCAAATTCTATTCCTCCTTGATGATTATTGTATTGTGCGGCACTCGAAATCGTAATATCATAAGCAAAACCAATATCAAAGTTTTTGTATTTCATTCCCATCATCACTTGCAATGCATCGTTTATTCTATATCCAAGACCAAAATATACCATATCTGTTTTATTCTTGTCTTTACTGAGCTTGATAAATGATTTGAATTGCGGCATTATATTGCTCGAATTATTGCTCAAAGACACAATTATTTGAGGTTCGATCATGAATATTTTTGTAAGCCTGTAATACAGACCTGAATGAAATGTATATCTTCGATTGACATAATTATTGTATTTAATACCTGCATATTTTGGAGCAAAAATATGATATGCTGCAATACCGATAGTAAAACTTGATGCTTTTGCGAATTTTGATTTAAAAGCAACACCGAAATTCGTGTCTTTGTAATCCGCCTTGTATGCACTCAAGGCAGCTCTATCTGTCAATGTCACCCCCGGATCAACATAATCTGATGCCACTTCAATCTTTTCTCCATCCAATTTTTTTTGGATCATCCCGTATTGAGCTCCAAAACTAAGTACATTTTTGTATTTTTTATCAAATGACAAATGGTAGGCCATATTCAATATAACTCCTTGTGTTACCATTTGGGCAGCACCTGCCTTATCATTGTAAATTTGGAGACCGGCACCAATCCAATTATTCTTTCCCAATGAAATAGAAATAGGAGCATCTATAAATATATTCATAGTTTTGAATCCCTCACCCATTAATTGTCTCCCTTGATCTCGATAAGTACCTCCAAGACGAATCGTACCGTAAAAACCACCTGTGAAAGCAGGATTTTGATAAAGGGGGGAATACCTTGTGTTGGTCTGATTCAAATCTTGCCCTGTCAAAACAAATACTAAACTAATAAATACAATTGACAGATAAAAGTTCTTTTTATTCATTCATAAGATATTTATTAGTTTAATAAAATACATAATTCATACAAAGAAAAATACAAAACTACTATTATCAAGACGATAATAATTCGCAAAATGCTGCCTAAAGATACAAAATAAATTTAATTTCAAAAGAAAATAGAATTAGAAATCATTAGAAAAGCATCAAAAGGACAGAATTACCTGGAGATACCAATTGAATTGAATAAAATAAAAATGAATTGAACCTAATTAGGCGTATTTCATTTTTTCGCTTTACCCATTGCTTTGCCTCTGACTCCTAAAGGAGAATCAACCCGCAACGCAAAAAATGAAATGCACCCACCTAATTGAAAAGATACATTCCATTCAAAATAAATTACTATATTTGTGCCGGCTGCTTTGACCCGCTTTAAAAACTTAACAATAATGAAAAAACGCTTAGTTTCTTTAGATGCTTTCAGAGGGATGACAATTGCATTGATGATATTGGTAAATATACCCGGAAGTTGGTCATATGTTTACCCTCCCTTTGAGCATGCCGATTGGAATGGTTGTACACCAACCGATTTGGTTTTTCCTTTCTTTCTGTTTATTGTAGGAGTTGCAATGGCTTTTTCTTTTTCCAAATACGGATACAAATTAAATCCAAAGTCATTTTTAAGAGTAATAGAAAGGACATTTCTAATCTTTTTTATGGGATTATTGCTCAATTATTATCCGTTTTTCAAGGGAATCCTTGGTGATGGTAGCACTATTGAGCATTTATTTGATATCCTTAAGAAACTATTATTATCTTTAATCCCTTTCTTCGCTTTCTTTTGGTTGGTTAAGAAGACATTTTATATCATAGATAGAATCTCTTTCTCCGGAATTTCCAAAGCGATGAAAATAGTCTATCTGTTTTTAATAGCAATCGTGTTTGTTTTGCTTGTAATATATTTACCCCAATTATTGGGATATATTGGATTTTATAATAAAGGCATTTCACATTTGCGTATTATGGGTGTGCTTCAACGCATTGCATTAGCATTTGGGTTTTCCTCAATTTTAATTCTGGGCTTCAAGCGCGAATATTTGCCATATATTATAGCGTTTATTCTTTTGCTTTATTGGTGGTTGATGTGGCAATTTGGCGGTGATTCGCCATATAGCCTTGAGACAAATTTTGCAAGGCAAATAGATTTGATAGTATTTGGAGACAATCATGTTTGGCACGGCAAAGGTATTCCATTTGATCCGGAAGGGTTATTATCAACTCTGCCTTCAATCGCAACACCGATGATAGGATATCTGATAGGAAGATATATCAAAGACAATAAGCAAAAATTTGGTAATTGGTTTTATCGATTATTAGGCTATGGCATTGTTTTAATCGTACTCGGGCAGTTGTGGAATTTGGTTTTCCCTATCAATAAATCGCTTTGGACAAGCTCCTATGTATTATATACTGCCGGTTTAGGCACATTGTTATTATCATTGTTTTATTGGCTAATCGATGTCAAAGGATATAAAAAATGGAGTTCTTTCTTTATAGTATTCGGAATCAATCCTCTTTTTGCCTTTGTAGTTCATGTTTTATGGGTGAAGATTTTGCTGTACATAGTAAGGTGGGAGAATGCAGAAGGTAAAATATCAACAGGATATGGGTGGTTGTTTAAAAATGTTTTTCAACCTATTGCAGGAAATATGAACGGTTCATTTTTATTTGCCATTACTCATATTTTCTTCTTTTGGCTAATGCTGTACATTTTATACAAAAAGAAAATAATTATCAAATTGTAGCATTTTTTTGGGGTTTTTATAAGACTCAGAAGCTCGAAGAGAGTTGAGTTGATTTAAACCGGCTTCACAATCTTCCTTCGTCAGCTTGCGAGTCCTAATATTTCGCACTCGAAGAGATTCTGAAGCTGGCTTGATATAAAAATAAAGAGTTTTTTATGCATTTTGGTTTTCGTGCAGGCACAATTTAAACTAAAGTATTAAGTTTTTGTCTAAAAGTTGAAAAAAAGAACATTTAAGTTTAACTTTGTACTTTACAAAATAAATAAATTATGAATTTAGTATTATTATTCAATATGGGACCACAGGAGGTATTGCTTATAGCATTGTTAGTTTTATTGTTATTTGGAGGAAAAAAGATTCCGGAATTGATGAAAGGCCTTGGAAAAGGTATAAGAGAATTTAATAATGCAAAAAACAGCATTACTTCTGAGATCAATAGCGAGATGAAAGAAATAGAAAAGCCTAAACACAAAGTCGAAGAGAGAAGCAAGCATGTTGTTAAGGAAAGAGTAGAACTTGAAAAAGATTAAGTCTATGATTAAAATAGCATCCCAATAGCATTGTTATATGTTTTTTTCTTAACAAATAGTTAATTACATAAAACGATACGCTAAAGGAGTGATTTTTATCGTAAGATTAATAATTAATTTAATAAAACACAAATACATGAAATTTAAATACTTTTTTATTTTTGCAATATCATTTATGTTTATTGCAAGTACAAATGCTCAAAAATTCGGATATATTAATTCGACAGAATTATTGGTAAATCATCCGGATGTAAAGGGCGCGGACTCAAAATTACAAGATTATCAACAGCAATTGCTGAATGCCGGTCAAAAGATGGCAAAGGATTTCCAAAAGCATTATGAAGCCTATGTAAAAGAAGCTAATGAGGGGAATTTGTCAAAAATTCAGATGCAGGAAAAAGAAAATGCTTTGACCCAAGAACAAAATAAGATTAGACAGTACGAGGTGGATATGCAACAAAAATTAGCAAAGAAACGTGAGGAATTGTATAAACCTATCTTGGATAAGATACAAGTAGCAATTAATGAAGTAGGGAAAGAAAACGGCTTTACGTTTATTTTTGATGCAGGAACAGGCGGTATTTTACATGCTAAGGAAAGCACAAATGTAATCAATCTTGTAAAAGCTAAACTCGGAATGTAATATTGAATAACAGTTAAAGTGAAAAAACAAAATTAAAAGGCAGTCGATAGCAATATTTACTGCCTTTTTTTAGAAACATTAGATATATTTATTGTTAAACTAAAATGATATGAAACGAATATTGTTATTATATGTGTTATTATTACTAAACCAATCAGGTTTTTCTCAAAGCCCAATAGCCTTATTTAATGACGGGATTGTTTTTATTAAAAACTATAATTTGGAGATTAAAGATACTATATTGGATGGTAAAGTATTCAAATACCCGGCTAATTGGAACCTGAGAAAGGGTTCTGACGGTAAATATATCACTTATCACGACGGATGGATTATCAACGAAGGTAAAGACGGACATTTAGTGGCATTTCCAAAAAATTGGATGGTCATCGAAGGTCAAGACGGGAGGATAGTGCCCCTTTTGTATAAAGAAAAAATAGTTAATTTTAAAGAAAAAAAGAAGGATTGCACAGTAACCGAATCCGACGATTGTATGATTAATGTGACAAAATCTACCAATAAATATGGTTTATATACCCGAATGGGAAGCGACGGAAGAGTGATAGTTTATTCCAAAGAAATGAATATCGCTTCCGGCCCGGATGGAAGATTAGTGAATTTGCCTAAAGGATGGGAAGTCGGCCAAAGTTCAAGGGGAAGATTTAGCGCCTACCCAAAGAATTGGGAAGCATTTATCCTGGATGATGAAAAGGAAGTCGCAATGCCTAAAAACTGGAATATTGACCCTCAAACCAATAGTCCTAAAATAGTTCAAGGCAAAGATTTTGTAAAGTTTATATTTACACCTGTTCAACAGATAAAATTGGCAGAAGCCATTTACGCAGGCGATAAAATAAATGGCTTGGATTATATCCTCTATATGCTGTTTAATCAGGAATAGTTGATTTTCAATTTGTTTTTATCGCAACAATACTAAAGATATTTCTGTTTGTATATTAAAGAGATGGCAAGTAGAGTCAAGACGTCTGTCTTGAGCCAAGAGGTCAAAGACGCTTTGGCTCAAGTGAAAACAGATTTTTAGTTTTAGAAGTGATTTTTGAAAATTTTAATTTAATTTGTCCAACTGCTTAAACCGGTGTATATTATGAAAAATAATTTCAACTTAGTCTTAATAGCTTTACTTATATTCTTGACAGCTTCTTGTGATAAAACCGAACCCATTGATCAGATACCTGAAAAATTCTCTAAAAAAGTATTGATTGAAGAATTCGGAGGTGAGTGGTGTTCCTTTTGCGTTGAAGGAGCCAAAAGTTTTGAAGCGTTGTTGGATGGGGACAAAGTACACTTTATCGGTGTATCATTGCACTATGATGATCCATTTGAAGTGAAGTATCCAAGCGTAGTAAATATGTTGCTATCCGCATTTGAGATTATATCTTTTCCAAATACAGTAGTAGATAGGACAATAGACAAAGAAAAAAGTTGGGCTGTTCAAGCGGACTATAGATTTTCGCGTGGTACTGATGTAGGGATAAAAGCCAAGACAGAGATCGTGAATAATAACCTTGACATAACTATTGAATATGCTTCCAATACAGGTATTGATACTGCTTTTTTGACAGTATATGTAGTTGAGGATTTTGTCCCAGAGTCTTCACCGGGAGCTCAATCAGGAGGTGGAGGCAATTATGTACACCGTCATGTATTGCGCCAAGTTTTAACTAAAAAATCAGGAAATCTCATCTCTTTGGAAAAAGGTAAAATCCAAGAGAAAACCTTTAAGGGAGTCAAGCTCGGACAATATAAAAACTCAAATGTTACAATCGTTGCTTTTATACATAAAGACTCTTCAAAATCATTTGAGGTACTGAATGCTACAAGTGTCAAAGTAGGTGAAGAATCCGAATGGTAAGCTACCCGTTCTCTACATTTTCCATCCCGGGTAAAATATCTCCAAGTTGATTAGCTTTATGGATTAATACCGGTATATGCTGCGTGCAAATATGATATTCTTTACCTTTAAAATCAAACTTTATCAATGGCACTTGATTAGAATCAGTACTACAGATTATGCATTTATTATTGTTCATTATTTATATTTTTATTATTAGATACAGTGAGTAACATAGTACTTACCAATTAACTTTTCCTGATGATTAAAACACTAAAATACCACTTTTGTTTTGATTGACTAAAAAGGTGTATATTCTGTTAGCGATTTAGATGCAGCGGAATTTAAATATCGGGGGGGGGTAATCGATATTTTTTTATAATTGCGAAATTTCAATAAGTACGCTAAAGCGCACTAAAAAAAATGGGGTATTACACATCACTACCTCCAAATAAATTTGGAGACTATTCAGGTGCATTTCATTTTTTCACTTTTTCACAAGAAAGTTTTGTTGATGAATTTAATATAGCGTACCTACGGCACGCATTTTAATTAGTATAGATTTTCTTACACATGTTTTTTGCCTAAAGGCACATTGCTGTATTTTATAGAAGTAAAACGGATTAATTTCATAAGAGGGGTGGTCTATGCAAAAAGAAAAAACAACATTAAATGCGAAAAAATGAAATACACCTTCCCACAACATATATTAGTTGTTTTACTAAATGTTTTGTACCTTTGCGCGCTTAATAAAAACAGAATCTGTTATGGCTAAATACAAGGAGTATAAAGGATTGAATTTTCAGGAAATAGATAAAGAAATATTGAAGTTCTGGAAAGATAAGGATGTCTTCAATAAAAGTGTTGATCAGCGACCTCATGATAATCAATTTATCTTTTATGAAGGGCCTCCTTCTGCAAATGGGAAACCGGGTATTCACCACGTGTTTGGTCGCGCTATCAAAGATATGGTTTGCCGCTATCAAACGATGCAAGGAAAGAGAGTCGAGCGTAAAGGGGGTTGGGATACTCACGGGCTTCCTGTGGAATTGAAAGTGGAGAAAGAACTTGGAATTACCAAGGAAGATATCGGCACAAAAATCACAGTCGAAGAGTACAATCAACAGTGTAGAACAACGGTATTGGAGTTTGTAGATCAATGGAACGATATTACGGAGAAAATGGGATATTGGGTTGATTTGGATAATCCATATATCACATTTGACAATAAATATATCGAGTCTGTTTGGAATATTCTTGGCAATCTTTACACCAAAGGTCTTATTTACAAAGGATATACTATTCAACCTTATTCTCCGGGTGCAGGTACAGGATTGAGCTCTCATGAATTGAATTTGCCGGGTTGCTACAAAGATGTCAAAGACACTACTATGGTAGCTCAATTCAAATTGGTAAGAAATGATAAATCAGAGTTTATATACGAAGGATTAGGAGACGAAGATGTTCATTTTCTTGCTTGGACGACCACACCTTGGACATTGCCTTCCAATACTGCATTGGCAGTAGGACACAAGATAGATTATGTAATGGTAAAAACATACAATCCATATACCAAGAAAAAAGTAAATTTGATATTAGCCGAAAATCTTTTGTCCCAATGGTTTACCGATGAACAATTGGCAATGGATTTTGATAGTTTTGATCCTGAAAATGACAAATTGATTCCTTGTAAAGTCACTGCCAAGTTCAAAGGTAAAGATTTTGAATTGTTGGATTACGAACAATTGATGCCATACCATCAACCAAAAGACGGTATTGCATTTAAAGTGATTCTGGGAGATTTTGTCTCTACTGAAGACGGTACGGGTATAGTCCATATCGCACCTTCTTTCGGTGCTGATGATATGGCTGTTGCTAAAAAATACGGTATTGGTTCTTTGACTTTGGTAGATAAGCAAGGAAAATTTATCGACGGGATGGGAGAATTCTCAAATAGATATGTCAAGAATTATAAGGATGATCCGAATTGGGAAAATATCGACGTGGATATATCTGTACATCTAAAATTGGCAAACAAAGCATTTAATATCAAAAAGCATGTACACAGTTATCCGCATTGCTGGAGAACAGACAAACCTATTTTGTATTATCCGCTTGATAGTTGGTTTGTAAAGACAACTGCAATGCAGGATAAATTGATTGCCAAAAACAAAACCATAAATTGGCATCCCGAACATACCGGTACCGGGAGATTTGGTAAATGGCTTGAGAATTTGCAGGATTGGAATTTGTCCCGGTCAAGATTTTGGGGAATCCCTCTACCAATTTGGAGAACAGAAGACGGAAAAGAAGAAATATTTATAGATAGCGTTGAAAAGCTTTCAAGCGAAATAGAAAAATCTATCAAAGCAGGGTTTATGACCGATAATCCTTATTCCAAAGGATATGACAAGATTGACCTTCACAAACCATATATTGACAGAGTGTTTTTGGTTTCCGAATCAGGAAAGAAGATGACAAGAGAAGCTGACTTGATTGATGTTTGGTTTGACAGTGGTTCGATGCCTGCTGCTCAATTGCATTACCCATTTGAAAATCAAGATAAATTCAAGACGCATTTTCCGGCAGATTTTATTTCCGAGGGAGTGGATCAAACGAGAGGATGGTTTTTTACATTGCACGCTATTGCGACTATGGCATTTGATAGTGTAGCTTATAAAAATGTGATTTCCACAGGGCTGGTTTTGGATAAGAAAGGAGAGAAAATGTCAAAGCGTAAGGGCAATGTCGTAGATCCGTTTATGACTATCGAGAAGTATGGAGCAGATCCTACCAGATGGTATATGATAGCGAGTTCTCCCCCTTGGGAAAATCTGAAATTTGACCTAAGCGGTATTGAGGAGACTACAAGAAAATTCTTTATCACACTTTACAATACTTACTCGTTTTTTGCATTGTATGCCAATTTGGATAACTTCGATTATAGCCAAGCAGAAGTGCCTTTGGAAGAGAGGGCGGAAATTGACAAATGGATTATTTCATTGTTAAATACACTGAAAAAAGAAGTCAAGCAGGATTTTAATGCCTATAATCTCACTCCTGCATTGAGAAAAATCCAAAGCTTTGTTTACGATCATTTGAGCAATTGGTATGTAAGATTGAATAGGCGAAGATTCTGGAAAGGAGATTTGTCAAAAGATAAATTGTCAGCATATCAAACGATGTTTGAGGTGTTATTTACAATTTCAAAATTAATGGCTCCAGCAGCTCCGTTTTTTGGCGAATGGTTATACCAAAACTTAAATGAAGTAGCAAATAAGGAAGAGTTCGAATCTGTGCATTTAAGTCTTTATCCCGAGATCAAAGAAGCAGCAATCGATTCTGATTTGGAACAAAGAATGGAGTATGCACAAAAAATATCTTCATTGGTATTGTCATTGAGAAAAAGACAAAAATTGAGAGTGAGACAACCGCTTCAAAAAATATTGCTTCCGATATTGGACGAAAAATTCAGTAACCAAGTGGAAAAAGTCAAAGATTTGATTTTGCACGAGGTGAATGTCAAAGAAATTGAATATGTGACAGATACTGCCGGAATTATTAAGAAAAGAATTAAACCCAATTTCAAGACATTGGGAAGAAGGATGGGAAAACAGATGAAAGAAGCTGCTGCTGTGATAGGTAAATTTACTCAGGCAGATATTGAGTCTTTGGAGAAATCAGGCAAATACGATTTAAAATTGGGAGATGACAATTTTGAATTGACCCTTGAAGATTTTATAATTACAGCTGAAGATATTCCGGGTTGGACAGTCGCTAGTGACGGCAATTTGACAGTTGCATTGGATATATCATTGACCGAAGATTTAAAAGCAGAAGGGCTGGCAAGAGAATTGGTAAATAGAATTCAAAACCTAAGAAAATCCAGTGATTTTGACGTAGTGGACAGAATAAAAGTCAAACTAGAATCAAATGATTTTGTCAAGGAAGCAGTAGAAAAATACGGTGACTACATCAAGGTTGAAACTTTGGCTGATGAGATTGTTTTAGTCGATAGTTTGGATTCAGAGACGATTGAACTAAATGACAATGTCAGTACCAAGATAGATATTGAGAGGAGTTAAATATCCTCACCCACTGATAAAATATTCATAAATGAATTTCACAGGACAGGCTTGCCTTCTCCTTTTTATGCGTAGCTTTATACGCTTGAAAAATATGTAAAAGGAGAGGGAAGTTTGTGTCTGGTTATTAGTAAAATCTATTGGAAGTATGTGATGGTGTTTTAACGATAGAGGGATCTTGAGAAATAGAAAAATCTGCAATAAAAACATATTAAAAACTAATAGCTAGCTAATCCCACGGATTAAACACTCTCACTCTCCCCTTCTCCTTTTAAAATGGTATACAAGAAATGGGTTATACTCAATAAAAGGAGAAGGGGCTGGGGGTTGAGGATAAAAAAGGGAAAGGGAAATTGTTTCTGGTCGTGTGTGATTATTAAATTAATGATTTACAGTATATAATTTTGTAAATATATTTATGTAATCCAATAAATGAAAAATAATTCTTCAAATAAAGGGCGCAACATAATATAATACGTCAATATAAAATATTAGCACATGTTATTATTGTTTAGACGCCATACTAATAGCAGAAAATATTGTATTTTTGTGAAAAAAACCTATGAAAAATTTGTATATCTTTATCTTTATCTTTACTGGTGATATTATTATTCTTTAATAAAAACACCTACAATTATGAGAAAAGGAAAAAGAAAATTATTGGTTTATTCATTGCTAATACTATTTGCAATGGCGTTTACATGGCACTCCTGTACTAAGCAGGAAGAGGTAACTACAAATAATACAAAAGAATTGAGGGATAATTTCAGGAAAAATGAGAATGTTTTAAGTGAACGAAATATAGTTTCTCTGCTAAAGGAAAGTGGCTTATCAGTAACAAATGAACTAGAAGAATTAGATTTAAGAAATACGGGAAGTGCGGACTGCGGTACAAATCAAGATCCTGGAGTTACTTGTTTTGATTATGGTGTTGATGGATTTATTTCTGTACCCCCCGACGGAAATACTCCGGGGTGTGATCAGACTTATGTTTCATTTACGATAGATGTGTGTATTGATAATGTCACAGGGCAGTTGGTTTCATTTAGCTTTAGTGATTTTAATGCTTATCCTGTTGAATCAGGATTAGGATGTGGAGACTTATGGCAATATTGGTTTAGGATGGACAGTGAGGATGCTTACAAGTCAATTGATGCTTTTATTTATAGAGCATCATTGATAGTAGAAGAAATGATGGCCGGAGTATTAGTTGGAACAGATATAGCTTGCCCAAATACTTATGCGACATCTAATTTCTCTAGAGATTTATGCTATAGAATTTGTTATACACCAATTAATGAACCACCCTTTATTCATCCCGAACAGATTCGATGTGGAGAAGGGTGCTGCAAAAGAACAACAGAATGGTGTAGAAATGATGACGGAGAACTTGAGTCTAGTGGCCCTGTATTCGAGAAAGTTGGAGAATGTGAACCATGGGTTCCGCAACCATGCACAGGTTGGCTATCGCCTACTTGTGAACACGAGTGTGGCCCAATAACAGAAAATTAAATGTATATCATTAAGGGGAAGGGAGATTGAACTTCCCCTTAATTTAGAATAAAATTATTAATTAAAAATAGTAAAATGAAAACATCAATACTAATGTTTTTTTTGTTTCATATAGGGTTGCTATATGGACAATCTTTTGAGTTTGAGAATTACGAACCTCTATGGTCTCACAACTCGGTAGTTGAAGAGTTTCAGGATGATATATTGGCATTTCAACCTTTGAAACCGCTTGTACAAAATAATGCGATATACTTTACACAGAATATACAGAAATTTTTTTTTGATGGACACATAACAGAAAAACTAGATTTAATAGATGGCAAGCTGTATTGGAAATATTACTATCTGCAAAAAGAAAACGGAAATAGGGAGTATGCTCAAAGACCTTTTATTGATACTGATAGTACAATAAAAATGATGATTTTCAGAGAAAGGAGTGAAGGTGAAGCAGGGCTTGTGTGGGGAAAGGCAGTAATGTCACAAATCACTTTAAATTCTGATACCGGAGAAAAAATTGATAGTATTGTTACTGATAAAAGTGATACATTAAACCAAACACTTCAAATGCCTGTTTCTATTTATAACTATTATTTAAATAGTTCATTTTTATATCCCGAGAAGAATAATTTTTTATATATTCATAGAAAAGGGCTTGGATTTTTTGTTGATTACAGATATATCCTTTTGAATAAGCAAGGGCATACTTTAATGGATAGTTCGGTAATTAGAACTGATACTACTATAGGGCTGAAAGCAATTAAATACATAAGTTCTAAAGATATTTCAGATACATCAACAATGGTATTAAAGCATTATATAAAACCATCTTTCCATGAAATAAAGTCTCCTTTTGCTGTCAAGTATGAAATTGTCGATAGACATGGCAATTTTTCGGATGTGGTAGATATCTCAACATCATTAGAGCCGGCATATCAGTTTAATTTGGATTTTGTAAATGATGATTATTTCATCGTATCGGCTAGAGATAGTATTTTTCAAAATGGCTCTCTCTACCTACAAAAAAGATACTATATGTTTAGCAGTAAAGGAAAACTATTGGAAAAAGTATCGTTTGATAATAAAACTAATGAACTTTATTTTGATATCTCCAAGCCAATTGTGATACAAAAGAAAATGTTTTTTGGTGTTTTTAGAGATATTGGAGGAATTCAAAATTTGTTTTTTTTGAAGTCTAATGGCTTTGGAATCCTCGATACATTAAAGGTGTTGAAAGTAAAGACAGAAAAAGATAAAATTGGTATTAGCGAAATGTATGTTATAGGCACAGATAAATTGCTTATTATTTTTCGTCATCGAGATATTGATTTAACTAGGGAATCTTATAACTCGGTATTGATGGTGTTTGAAAATAAAACCATCGGTATTAATACATCCACAAAGGATATATCAAAAAACAGAAAGAGATATAACCTCAAACTCTATCCTAATCCCACAACAGGTATATTGAATATTGATTTGGAAGAATCGATTCAAGGAAAAATTGTGATATATGATGTATTGGGTAAGAAAGTGATGGAAGAAAGTATCTTTGGAAACAAAAAAAATATGGATGTAAGTACTTTGGCAACCGGTACATATAATATAAGTATAGAGTCAAAAGGCAAAAAGATAGGGAATGAACAGTTTGTGAAGGAGTAAAAGGAAAAGGAATGGTACATAATACAATTCTTATTGAACGTGCTTCTTCATAAGAACACGAAGAAGACACAAAGAGGCACAAAGTTTTATTATCTCTGTGCTTCTCTGTGGTATTCTCTGTGTTTCTCTGTGAAATAGTTAATGTCAGTTTGTAGAGGTCTCTTTATTTTGTTACACAAAGAGCATGAAGAAGACACAAAGAGGCACAAAGTTTTATTATCTCTGTGCTTCTCTGTGGTATTCTCTGTGTTACTCTGTGAAATAGTTAGTGTCAGTTTGTAGAGATCTCTTTATTTTGTTACACAAAGAACACGAAGAAGACACAAAGAGGCACAAAGTTTTATTATCTCTGTGTTACTCTGTGAAATAGTTAGTGTCAGTTTGTAGAGGTCTCTTTATTTTGTTACACAAAGAACACGAAGAAGACACAAAGAGGCACAAAGTTTTATTATCTCTGTGCTTCTCTGTGGTATTCTCTGTGTTTCTCTGTGAAATAGTTAGTGTCAGTTTG
>Ga0256832_1000309_pt1 | contig 30347 bp, 41 predicted proteins | sample 134614metaG_FD_190534 | JGI IMG/M metagenome (GOLD analysis project Ga0256832, IMG submission 190534) | Hydrothermal vent microbial communities from Lau Basin, Pacific Ocean - 134-614 | ecosystem: Environmental > Aquatic > Marine > Hydrothermal vents | place: Pacific Ocean: Lau Basin | collected...
CTCCTTGTGTTTAATAACCTTTAGTATTCATTAATATTATTGCTATTATAAGCAACCACCACCACCACCAGCTTTAGGTGGTTCATATTCATCTTCCTCAACAATCTCATCATGTTCTTCTAACCAAGCTTCCATTCCACCTTTTAAGTTCTGAACAAGTGTGAATTTTTTCGCACATTTTTTGAATATTTCAGGGTTTCCATCTCTTGAAACAATAACAGTCGGTAAATACGGATTTATATGTTCTACTGCTTCAGGTGGAGCCTTTGATTCATCACAATCAGGTAAAGGAATTGCCCCAGGAATATGCTGATCAACATATCCACCAATTTCATCATCTTCATCTTCTGACTCATACTCTCTAACATCTATTATCTGAAAGTTCTTTCCAACCTTGACACTTGGATTTTGTAATTTTGCATATAACTGATCAACTGTTATAGGAATTTCTTTTTGGAGTTCGACTTCTTTTTTACCGAAGCTAACAAGAAGAATTGCAAGAACTCCTATAATTCCTAAGTATATAATTCTTTCTACTTTAGGGTTCATTTTTTCCTCCTTTTAAATTACTCTTCAGACGATTGTGTCTGAACAGTCTGTGCCTGTTGTTCTAAATGAGATATTTGAACTTTTAAACCAACAATACCAGCAATTAATACGATTATTGCTATCCAGTATATAATTCTTTCCATCATACTCATTTTATCTTAACCCCTCTTAATTATTAGTCATAAACTTTATCAGCATCTGGTTTAGACTGAATAAATTTCTGCCATCTACCAAAGTAAATTAAGTTTGCAGTTAAAACTGCCACAACAAAATACGTTGCAGATTGTGCCATAGAACCTATTGATAAAGTCGGATATGCAGAGATAAATGCACCTGTAGTACAACCACCACCGATCATTGCTCCTAATGCAAGGAAGATTCCTGCAAAGAATACAAGAACCATTCTAACAATTGGTAAAGGTGTAACTGCTTCTGCGAAAGAAGGAGGTACTACATCAAACTTGAATGTTCTTGAAACGATAGCACTTAAAAATGCACCAGGAAGAACACCGAGAATCAATCCTGCATGCCATATTATACCTTCACTTATACTAGGAACTATAGATAAAGGATGTCCTAAAGCATGTGCAACCCATCCAACTAATGCAAGTGTAGCTCCTGAAAAACCGAGATATTCTCCTTGCATTGTAGCCCAAGTGATAATTAAACCTGCTAATATACCTGAAGGAAGCCAGTGCCATTCTGCTTTAAGAGCTTCGGAGAATGATTTTTTCTCACCTTCAAAATATTTTTTAGCAGGGTCTAACCAGTCAGCAACCACTGCAAAAATCAAGAAAAGAACACCCCATGCAACTGCAAGTGGCCCATAAGCTATACCTAAAACACCATAAAGTGTTAAGCTTTCTTTTTTACCTAAAATACCAGCTTCTACTAATGTAGGCTGAATCATAGCATATATGATGATTCCTAAGATAAGTCCAATAACACCTGCAATAGAAACAAACTTACCTGCACCAACTCTCGCAACACATGTTCCTGGACAGAAACCAGCTGCTGCCATTGCAATTCCAAATAAAAATCCACCTACTACGTGGGCTATTCCCATAAAAGGCATAATTCTTGGGTGAATATTTAATGCATCCTGAAGTCCAAATATATGAACAAGTCCGTATATGATAGAAGCTGTTGCAATACCTACAAAAGCAAACTTCATAATCTTTAAGTCCCTTAAAAGGAGCATACCTTCAACTCTTGAATATCTAATTGCCCCTACTCTATGGAGAACAATACCGAAAAGTAAACCGGTAATAAGCCCCATAATCAATGCACCTGTATGTTCCATAACTATTACCTCCTTAAACTAAAAAAGCTGGGAATCTTAAAGATTTCCCAGCTTGTGATGTCTTACTTTTCAATTGGTAAAGATGTGTCATTACCCCATTCATCCCATGAACCAACATAAACTTTAACTTTCTTAAGTCCTGCAAGTTTAAGAGCTAACCACTGGAATGAACCTCTACCTAAACCTACGTGACAGTATGTTATAACTGTTTTATCAGGAGTTAAACCTTTCTTCTTAAGCTTTTTGATTTGCTTTTTCAACTTCTTAATAGATTTGAATATATGTTTGTTTGGTTTACCAGATTTATTTCCAGCGTATTTAGTCCAAGGTGAGAAGATAGCTCCAGGGATATGTCCGCCTCTTTTAACCTTTTCATGAACTCCTGGCTTTTCTAAAGCAGATAGTAATCTTTTTCCGAGATATTCGTCAAGATTGTGTCTTGAGTCTAGGATTACATAGTGCTCTTTATCTTTGAGAGCTTTGAGAACTTCTTCTTTAGTTGCAATAATGTCCCATCTAACTTTAACTTTGAAAGTTTTTGGTGGATACTTTTTAGCTGGGCCAGATTCTATTTCATAACCCTTTGCTTTCCAAGTAGCTAAACCACCATCCATAAGGTCTAAGTGGTCTAAGTCCATTCCGTAAAGATATAAGAAGAAAAATACACCGGATGCGTTAACACCTTTTCCGTCATCATATGTAATAACATGTGTATTGTTATCGATACTTAATTCTTTTCCGATAAATTCTGCTGCTCTTTCAGGACACATAGGTAATCCCTTACATTTTTGTACATCTTCTAATAGATGTAAGTCGTGAGCATAAGCGTTCACAGCACCAGGAACGTGCTCTTTTAAAAATCTTTTTTCAGAATCACCATCTACAAACCTTACATCTGGCTTTCCTAAAAGTTTGTGTGCATCATCTACAGAAATTAACACCTTATCAGGTGTAAATTCTTCATCTGCAAATGAAGTTGTTGTAAAAGACAATGCTGCTGCAATTCCAGCAACTGCCATTGAGACCTTGAAAAATTTTTTCATTGATCTACCTCCTAGAATATTAGATTTATTGAAAGTCTTATAGAAATCCGTGTTTGTTAAAGTGATTTTTGTAGAGTTATAGCTTTTTGATGTTTTGTTGGTAAGGCTTCTTATTTTGAAGTAAAGGCCCTTTATTCTAATCATATTAGATATCCTTTATATCCTAATATACTAACATATAGATAATATTCCTATATGTCAAGGTTGACAATTACTAACCTTTATTCAATTTTTAAAATATTAATAATCACTAATATTCTAATTAATCTATCCTAAGAAAACAAATTGTAAAAATAAATTTTTAGAATTGCAATATGTCAGTTTTGTCTATTTGAATTGTCTTTATAATCACATATAATTGAAAGCATGAAAGTATTAATAACCGGTGCTGCAGGTTTTATAGGAAGTCATCTTTGTGATCGATTTATTCAAGAAGGATTTTATGTTGTAGGAATGGATAATTTTCTTACTGGAAGTCCTGATAATATAGCCCATTTATTCGGTAATAAGAATTTTAAATTTATTGAATATAATGTTGTTAACTATATATATCTATACGACAAGATTGATATCGTTCTCCATTTTGCATGTCCTGCCAGCCCTGTTGACTACTGTAATTATCCTATTCAAACATTGAAAGTAGATTCTTTAGGTACACTTCACACATTAGGTTTTGCAAAAAAGAAAAGGGCAAGATATGTATTTGCTTCAACATCCGAAGTATATGGAGATCCTCTTGTCCATCCACAATCTGAAGATTACTGGGGAAATGTAAATCCAATTGGCCCACGTTCTGTCTATGATGAAGCAAAAAGGTTCTCGGAAGCCATGACAATGGCATATCATAGGGAACACGGACTGGATACAAGGATACTTCGTATATTTAATACATACGGCCCTAGAATGAGATTGAATGATGGTAGGGTTATACCTAATTTTGTCGGTCAGGCTTTACAAAATCAAAATCTTACAGTTTACGGAGACGGAACACAAACCAGAAGTTTTTGTTATATAGATGATATGGTTGAAGGTATTTTTAGAGCTTCTATTAAAGAGAATCTGAACGGTGAAGTTATTAATTTAGGTAATCCTAACGAATATAAAATAATAGATATAGCAAAAAAGATTATTCAACTGACAGATTCGGACTCTAAAATAGAATTCAAACCTTTACCTGAAGATGATCCAAAGAGAAGATGTCCTGACATAACAAAGGCAAAAAAACTTTTAAATTGGGAACCTAAAATAAATCTTGAGGATGGTTTAAAAAAGACGATAGAATATTTCAAGATGAAAATGTTAGAAAAAATCTGATTTAAAATATGTTTTTTGCTAAAATAAATTTTAATGTTTTTATGAAAAAATAAAGTTATAATTAATTATGAGATTATATTTGGAGGTTTTATTATGGGAGCATGGACTGCATTTGTGGTTATGGTTATTTTTGCTGTGTTTACAGGTATAGTTGCATTATTAGGTGGAATGCTTAAAAAAGGAGAAGAGTAATATAGAGCTTGAATTTACAAAATAAGCAGATAGGAAATGTGTTCTTTTTCATTCTCCTATCTTTTTTTCTTTTTCTTGGGTATTTACTTTTTGAGCCTTTCCTAAAAATAATATTTTTAGCTATATTTTTCAGTGTAATATTCTATCCTGCTTATTTGAAAGTCAAAAAGATTATTAAAAGTCCTTCTTTATCTTCTCTTATTGTAACTATTCTAATTTTACTTTTTATACTTATACCTGGGACATTCATCACCGTCTTTTTATCTGAACAGATGATAGATCTTTATCCGAAGATAATAAAGGCTATTTCTCAAGCAGGTAACTTGGAAGCATATTTGAAAAACCTCCCTTTTATTAATGCCATTTCAGAAAAACTAAGAATTAATCTTGAATTTTTTAATATAAATATGAGTGAAACATTAAAAGGAATGTTTAACTATATTGCTAACTTTATCATTTCTCAAGGGAAAAATATCATAATCAACTTTACTCTATTTATTGTTGGAATCATTGTTATGTTGATTACCATATTTTTCTTATTTAAAGACGGTGAAATACTTTACAGAAGAATTTATGAGCTTGTTCCTCTAACACAGAAAGAAAAGAACTTTCTTATTAACAGAACATATAACGCTATTCAGGGAATAGTTTTAGGTCTTATACTTACAGCCATTGCTCAGGGGATACTAGCTGCAATCGGTTATGCCATCGTAGGTGTAGAATTTGCTATTTTCTGGGGATTTATGACATTTTTAGCTTCTTTTTTACCTGTAGGTGGAGCCTCTTTAGTCTGGGTTCCTATTGCCATCTATGTATTTTTCACGAAAGGCATAGTAGATGGGGTTATTATCACTCTATGGGGAACCTTTTTGGTAAGTACAATTGATAATATCATTAAACCTATCATCATAGGAGATAAAACAAATATACATCCTATGGTGTTGGCATTTGGATTATTAGGTGGATTAAACCTGTTTGGATTTATAGGAATATTTGTAGCTCCATTAATTTTAGTTCTTATAGACAACCTGTTGGACATATATAAAGAACGTTACATAGATTAAAATCCAAATCCTGAATCAAAACCAAATCCAAACCCTGTATCTTCTTGTTTCTCTATTATTCCCTTTTGCTTTCCATAAAATTCTATCTGTGTAATATCCTGTTCTACAGGTATAACTTTAGGACATACCATAGTGCAGTATTTACAATGAACACAACTGGTTATATGATCTTCTTTTGCAAGAACTATTCTTTCATCTCCTAATGCATCGTTTTTATCTTTCCAGAATCTATAAACTTTTACATAATTGATAGGCCCACCGAATTGAGGGTCTGCTTCAAATGCAGGACAAGCAGAATAGCATAGACCACACAAAATACAATCAGTCTCTTTATCAAATTTTTTCAGATCTTCAGGGTAAACTGTTTCCCAATTTTCTTTTGGAACAAACCATGCTTTTACATTTTTTAACTTTTCTAAAAATACAGAATGATCAACAACCAGATCTTTTATAACAGGTAAATTGTTTTTTGGCTCAATTTTTATCGAGTTATTTTCATCTAAATAGTCTTTTACTTTTGTTTTACAGGCAAGCACATTGTTTTCATTCAATTTTACTCCACAAGTTCCGCAAATTGCTGCTCTACACTGCTCTCTAAATGTTAAAGTTGGATCCTGATAATATTTTATTTTTTCTAAAATATCCAGAACAGTTGTTCTATCATTTATTTCTTCTTCAAATGTTTCAATAAATTCTTTTTGTCCGTCAAACCTTTTTATATTAATTTTTACCTTCATATTTCACCTTTCAGTTTTTTTCTTCTGTATTCCTGTAAAAAGTTGTGTGCCAATCTCGTTGGTTCTGGTAGTTTATATTTATCTACAGTATTTAAAACCACTTTTAATGAACTTTCAACAGAAATGTTATTTCCTGGAGATATGAAAATCGGGTTTGTATTTTTCTTTGTCCTTACAGCATATCCTCTAAATTCTCCATTTACATACACTGGTTTATAAGATATCGGTTTATTTTCTGGTTCTTCATATTCTCCTATCAGTTTTGACTTTCCACAACCTATTGAAACTTCATCTGTAATAACTCCAAAATGTGATGCAATTCCCATTTTTCGTGGATGAAGAATTCCCATCCCATCTAAAATAAAAACATCAGGTTTTATCGTCAGTTTTTTATATGCTTCTAATATTGTAGGCAATTCCCTATAAGCTAAAAACGTTGGAATATAAGGAAAATCCACCTCTTTTTCTGCAAAAACTTTTTCTTTCAGTTCTAATGTTTTGTAGTCTAAAACAACGATACAGGCTATTCCTGTTGTGGGATTTTTCCATATATCGGTAAACGTAAGGTCTATTCCTGCCACAGTTTTTATACTGTTTATGTCTATCCGATCTTTTAAATTAAGTTTTTTTGCAAGCCTTAACTGTTCTTCTTCCAGTTTTTTTATGTCAATATCCATATTATATTCCGTATCTTAGTTTGTAATAATATAAGCCTATATATTCTCGAATTCCCCTTGCAGAATTATCAAAAACTGAGGATTGCGAAAGCAAACTGAACCATGTATAAATCCTTGTGGTTCTATAATCTGAAGGAACTGGAACTACGTTTATACCGAAATATTTAAAAATTTTTACAGCCCTCGGCATATGATAAGCAGAGGTTACCAGACAGGCTTTACTCCACTGGTTTTCTTCCATTATTATTTTAGTTAGTTTTGCATTCTCAAAAGTGTTTTTACTGTTTTGTTCTAATATTAAAAATGATTCATCAACACCTAACAATTTTAAAAAACCTGCCATTATTTCTGCTTCTGAAAAATATTTATAAATTGGTCTTCCACCTGAAAGAATTATCTTCTTATGTTGAACTTTCCATACCTTGAATGTCGTTATTAATCGCCTTGTAACAGCAGGTTTCAGATCTGGTTTATTCTGATTTTCTGGAGATACAGGATAGTAACCTCCACCTAACGCAACAATAACATCACAATCTAAATTTTGAATATTAGGAAAAGGGTATTTGTCTTCAAGAGGTATTAATATTTTGTCTTTTATCGGATCTATAGAAAGTAAATAAAAAGAAGACATTGATATAAATACGAGGAAAGAAACAACTATCTTTTTGTTTTTTAAAATTAGTAAAAGGGAAATAAAAAGAATTAAAATGATTATTCCAGGTGGTATAAGAAAATATCCAACAACTTTTGAAAGAATAAACAATACTATCTCCTAAAATATGACTAAATTATCTCTGTGTATAACCTCTGCAGGTTTGTTTTTGAGTTCACTACTTTTTAAGCCTTTATATTTTTTAACATCTTCGTAAGAGTAGTTTACTATCCCTTTTCCTATTATTTTACCTTCTTGATTTTCTATAACAACAACATCTTTTGGATAAAATATGCCTTCCACACCCTTTATCCCTGCAGGAAGAAGACTTTTCCCCTCTTTTAATGCTTTTTCTGCACCTTTATCAACTATTATTTTGCCTTTTGCCATAGATAAAAGAGCTATCCAGCTTTTTTTACTGCTTATCTTTTTTTCTTTTTCTGGATGAATAAAACTTCCTATATCTTTACCTGAAAGTATATCGATCAGTATATTTTCTCTTTTAGGAGCTATCACCACAGGCACAGAATGGCTTACTGCGATTTTTGCTGCCTCTAATTTACTACGCATTCCTCCTGTTCCAAATTTTGATTTTGAAGATTTTGCGTATTCTATAACCTGTTCTATATCTTCCACTTCTTTAATAAGTTTTGCCTTTGGATTTGACGGTTCATCCGTATAAAGACCGCCTGCTGTTGATAATATCACAAGCAAATTTGCCTGTGTTAAGACTGAAACATGGGCAGCTAAAAAATCGTTATCACCGAAAACTATCTCTTCAACTGCAATTGTATCGTTTTCATTTATAATCGGGACAACATCCATTTCTAAAAGTTTATTCAAGGTGTTTCTTGCGTAGTTATATCTTTTTCTTTCTCTTAAACCTTCTATTGTCAGTAATATCTGTCCGATTACAAGATTTTGTTTTGAAAATAGTTTATCGTATATCTGCATCAGGTAAGCCTGTCCAACTGCAGAAACTGCCTGTTTTTCTGTTAATGTTTTAGGTTTTTGTTTTAGTTTTAACTTTTTTACACCTGCTAAAACAGAACCTGAAGAAACAACGATTATTTCTTTTCCTTCTTCTTTTAAGATTTTTATCTGATTAGATAGATCCTGAATAAAATCAAAATCAAGGTCATCATCTTTTGATAAAAGCTGAGAACCTATTTTTACAACTATTCTTTTTGCATTTTTTATGCTTTCTCTGTCCATTTCTACCCATTTTTTGCAAAGATTAGATATCCTGTATGTGCAACCATCCTATCTACAGGTCTGAATCTATCTGGAACAGATTTATATTTCCTGAGCATTATCTCCATTGTTTCAATTTTAATAAAATCATTTTTTTCAAGACCTTCAAGAAGCTGGATAACCTGATTTACAGTAGGTAGTAAAAATCCTATAGGAGCTCCCTTTTTTAAAACCTGCTTCAACTTAGGTAAATGTTCAACAGGCTCCCTTACATCTATAAATGCTGCATCAAAATCTTTCTCTTCAACTTCAGAAAGGTCTTTATGAAAAATTTTAACAATTTCTGAAAATCCTGCAAATTCCAGGTTTTGTTTTGCAACTTTTATATGACTTTCTTCCCTTTCATAAGCATAAATTCTACCATCAGGATAAAGGGCATTTGCCATTACAATAGTCAGTCCTGCACTTCCTATACCAGACTCTAAAACTTTCATTCCAGAACGGAGTCCTAATTTTAAGGTTATATATGCCGAGTCTTTTGGATAAATTATCTGGGTTTTCCTTTTTATACCGAACATTATTATGTCGTAAAGAGTAGGTCTGAGTATCTGAAACTTATGACCTTTGTGTGTCTCTATATAATCTCCGTAATCTTTTTCCATTATCTGGTCATGGGATATATTTCCACGATGTGTACCGAATATTTCTCCTTTTTTCAGTTTAAGAAAAAATGAATTTTTATTGTCTGTTAAATGAACTGTTTCGCCTTCTTTTATCAAGCTTTAATCCTTTTTCTCATAGTATAAATATGTACTATACTCTGGCACTTCAAAATAACTTTTTCCTTTTTTCTTTTCTTCCTGCTGAAGTATTCCGTCTAAATTTGAATCAACATAACCAAAACCATATCTGTAAGGTCTCGGTTTTTTATCTAATGTCCCGTAGGCAGTTGATAACTTTTCAACCTGTAAAAATCTTTTTATAAGTTTTCCGCCACTGTATACTTCCACAACTCCATTGACTCCTAATGTTGTGGAAATCGCTCTGCTAATTTTATTAATTCTTTCCTGTCCAAAGAAAAATTTCAGGTATAAAACTACTCCTAAAATAAGGAGAAAAAATATTATTCCAAATGCGATTTTTAATCTCATTGTTATCTGCTTAAAAGATCTAAAGAGAACTCTTTGTTGTCATAAAGATCAATAGAGTAATTATCCCAGAACACACATGTTCCACCTGCTATTAAAGCACCTTGCTGTCCTAACGGTCTGTATTCTGCGAAAAGAATCTTTTCTTTACCTAATTTAGAATTAGCACTGTCTTTTGCATAAACCAGAGGTTCTACAAAATCACCTTCGATTGTCAATGTATCCGTACAGGCAAGCATAACCTGATTAACATTATCTCTAAAATGTTTTACTTCATCTGTAACAATTAAAAGGTCATCGTTTTCATAGTTGTTTTCTTTATCTGTGATAATATCACCGTTAAATGTGATTCCAAAACGTCTTGTTAATGTATTGCAAGTATCTGCAATTCTGTCTTCATTTTTGTAATATCCGAAAATAAGGATTTTTTTACCTTTTTCTATAAGCTCAGCAAGAAAATCCACTTCAGCTTCATCAAAAGGTATTTCTGGATAGTTGAAAACAACTGCATCATATTCAGGAAATTTATTTACATCATCAACTTCTTCTACATGTAGATTTCTTTCTTTTACATACTTTTGAAGTTTTGAAAAATAGTAATGGTCAGATATTATAAATTCTTGATGGGCTAAACTCCATGCTATTTTAATCATAATTCCTCCGAGGTCTTTTTTTTGATTTATTTTATCACTTTTGAGATTTTATGAAAATTTGTTTGAAAATTTACCAGACAACAACTTTTTCTGATTTTTCGATAATGTCAATAATATCAAGATAATCCAACATTTTTTCTTCAGGAACTTTTATATTTCTTGCAACTGCATCTTCTTTACAAACTGCCCAGTTGTCAACTGATGGAATTCGTAAAACTGCATCCTGTATTAAAATCAATAAATCATCTTCCTGAATCAGATCAAAGTCTGGAAAATCTCCAGGTCTTTTTAATAACCAGACTGTATTTACCATGTGATAACCACCTCAGAATCTTGAATAATTTCCGTAATTTCTTCTTTTGATTTTATTTCTATTTCTACAGGAAATTTTTTAAGCATAATTCCCCTTTCTCTCACTGCTTCTTCTTCTGCCACTATTTTTCCATCCATCATTCCCAATGCTTCAACGGATTTATCAATAGGATCTATGCCTAACATCTGAGGCTTCCAGTCTGTTAACGTATAAACACCATCTTTCATACATATAAAATAAACCTCGTGCTCCATAGATAAGCCAACTGCCTGTCTAAGGGATTCAAACGCTTTCCAGCTGAAGGGATTCGATTTTAAAACGAATGAAACTTTTTTCTTTGCCAATTTTTATTCCTCTTTAAGATAACATTATGACTTTATCAGATTCTGTGACCAATTTTGCCAGTCCGTACATACTGCTACTTTCTGCCCAGCTTTCAGGTTTGATTCCTCTTTGCTCTGCATTATGAGCACAGTAATAAATTTTTGCACCTTCGTCGTGAAGATCTTTAATCTCTTTTCTAAGTAGGGAGTATTCTCCGTTTGCCATAAAAAATATAGATGTTTTATGTTTCCTTTCTAAACCTGCTTTTGCAAGTTTAACCATTGTATTGAAATCGTGCGAATAAGGATTACTGGCAATTATAATAAGAAGTTTCATTTTACTTTCCTTACTATTACTTCCCAGAGATTATCCCCGACTTCTTTAATCTCAAGGACTTCCTGTCCTTCCTCTCTCATACTTTTAGGAACGTTCTCAACAGAGGGTTTATAATCAAGTATAACTTTAAGAACTTCTCCTGGTTCCATCTGTTCTAATATAAGTTTACTTTTTACAAAAGTAAAAGGACAAACTTCTCCTTTTAGATCCAACTCTCTATTTACTGAAATCTCAGACATTTATTCCTCCTGTTAAAATCTGATATCGCAAGATTCCTGATCATATTCAATAAGTTCTTTAATAACAGGATTTTCTCCACATAATGGACACTTTTTATCTTTTCTCAATTTAACAACATTAAATTCTGTTCCCAATGCGTCAAATATAAGAAGTTTTCCAACTAATGGCTCTCCTATATCAAGGATAAGTTTTAAAGCCTCATTTGCTTGAAGTGTTCCCATTATTCCACCGACAACACCTAATAAACCAGCTTCCTGACAACTCGGAACTAATCCTGGAGGAGGAGGTTCGGGAAATAAACATCTGTAACAAGGTGATTCTTCTTTGTTCCTATAATCAAATGTAGTCAACTGTCCTTCAAATCTAAGTATTGCCGCAGATACTAACGGCTTATCTAAGAAATAACATGCATCATTTACTAAAAATCTTGTAGGGAAGTTGTCCGAACCGTCAAGAACAACATCGTAATCCTTTATGATATCTAAAACGTTCCCTTTATGAATTCTTTCGTTATGTGCTATCACATTTACATCTGGATTAAGTTCTTCAAGAGTCATTTTTGCTGATTCTACTTTCGGTTTGCCTACCCTTGAAGTGTTATGTAAAATCTGTCTTTGTAAATTAGAGAAATCAACAACATCAAAATCAACTATACCAATAGTTCCAACACCTGCAGCTGCTAAATAGTATAAAGCAGGTGAACCTAATCCTCCTGCTCCTATAACAAGAACTTTTGAATTAAGTAATTTTTCCTGTCCTTTTCCTCCAACTTCTGGAAGAATTATATGTCTGCTGTATCTCTTTATCTGTTCTTCAGTAAACTGAAAAGACATTCTCTTACCTCAATTAATTTATTTAGAACTTTATATAATAAATTACCTTATCAATAAGTTCAATAAGTTACACTTTTATTTCTTCACCTTCTGGAAGTTCCTGTCCAGATGGAATTCCTTCCACAAGTTCTCTTATAAGATCTTTAACATGAACAAGTCTTTTGATTCTATATCCATTTGAACCACTGAAGAAGAGACCAGTTTCAACCCTTCCTAAATAAGCATCTCCTAATCTATCTGCTATACAAAAACCTACTTTTTTAGCTTCTTCACCGTGATTACATGGAACCACACAGTTTGACACACATTTTACTTCAGGTGCAGTTCCTCTTTCTATATCTTTTATAAGTTTTGTCACAATACCTCTTGCAGGATAGCCAACAGGTGATTTTAAGAGTGTTATATCATCTTTTTTAGCATTTATAATAACTTTTTTAAATTCATCTGAAGCATCACATTCATATGTTCCAACGAATCTTGTTCCCATCTGAACACCTGCTGCTCCTTGAGAAATATACCACTCTATATCTTTTTTATCCCAGATTCCACCTGCAACAATAACAGGGAAATCTCCCCATTTATCTCTTTCTTCTAAAACTGCAGGTAGTAGATTTTCCAGTTGATACTCAGGTTTAAAACAGTCTTCATACGGAATACCTTGATGTCCTCCTGATTTTGGGCCTTCTAAAACAACCGCGTCAGGAAGTCTGTTATATTTTCTTTTCCAGTGTTTGCAGATAACCCTTAAAGCCCTTGCTGATGATACGATAGGGACAAGTGCAACATCACTTCCTGCTGCATACTCAGGAAGCCTTAACGGAAGTCCTGCCCCTGAAATAATTAAATTTGCTCCTGCTTCTATCGAATCTCTAACAACTCTATCATAATCTGTGATTGCACATAGTATATTTACACCGATAACTGCGTCTTTACCTGCTATATCTCTTGTATCTCTAATGATCTGCTGTAAAGCTTCTTTATTATGAATTCCCATACTTCCTATCGGCTTTCCATCTTTGAGACGAACATAATTCGGATGTCTATAACCTGTTCCAACAGAAGAAACTACACCTATCGCACCGTGTTTAGCCACATTACCTGCTAAATTCTCCCAGGAAATACCTACACCCATACCGCCCTGAATAATTGGATAAGGTACTTCGTACTTTCCAATTCTTAAACTTGGTAAAGCCATACTATCTCTCCTCAATTTAATAAAATTTGCGTATTTAGTTTATTAATCTATATTATATCTTGTTTATTTTAATTCAATAGGTAAAATATTCTTTGCTTTCAATGTCTTAACTGTAGCCATGTATAAATCTTTTTCACCTGCTTCAAAAGCTGCAATGTCTATTTTAACACTATTATCTTTCGGCGAAATATGACCTTTACCAATAAAATTTGCAGAAAATATTCCTGGTCTTCGTTTATGTTCATAAATCACAATGCCATAAACACCTACATCATTTTTGTTAACTTTATACGAAATATGCAGTTCTATAATGTTTTTAATGGCAAAATTAGTAAGAAGATAATCTGCAACAGCTTCCTGAATTAAAGATTCCATATTTTTATCTTCTTTTTCTTCTGTGGAAAACTGCTTGAAGTTTGGTTCGCTGTTTTTTGGGTTATTATCGGAATTGTTGTTTGAACCACCAAATTTTATAATTTTTCCCATCTTAAGCCTCTCTATTGATTTTCCCTGCTAAAATTCTATTATCTAATATTATGGTATAATTTAGGAAAAATAACAAAATTCAGGATAAAAAAGAATGAACAAGCCTTTATCTGGCTATCAATGGATAATTATTGAAGAAGAGAATAAAGCTCCAGATTTTTTAATAAAAAAGTATGGAAAAGTTTTAGGACAGCTAATTTACAATAGAAAACATCTTTTTAACGAAGAATTCACAGAAGAAACACTTTATCCATCTCTAAAAAATTTATTAAATCCTTCATTATTCAATTCTCTGGAAACAGTTGCCTATAAGCTTGCAGAATCGATAAAAAAAAATAAAAAAATAACTGTTTATGGTGATTATGACGCTGACGGTATAACAAGTACTTCCCTTTTAATTAATTTTTTTAAAGATATAGGTCTTGATGTTAGATATTACATTCCCAGCCGTTTTCAGGAAGGATACGGACTAAATAAAAATGCAATAAAAACAATAGCAAAAAATTCTGATGTTATGATTGTTGTGGACAGTGGAACGAGTGCTTATGATGAATTATTGTATGCAAAGCAGTTAGGGTTAGAAGTTTTTGTTTTTGATCACCACGAACCGAAAAACCCTGAGTGGAAAGAAGAAAATGTTCATATACTAAATCCTAAACTTTATTATGATATCAATCCTTCATTTAAACATCTTGCTTCTGTTGGAATCTCATTTTATGTAATAATCCTTTTGAGAAGACTCCTAAATTTAGATATAAAACTGAAACCTTATTTAGATATTGTTGCTATAGGAACGGTTGCAGATGTTGTTCCTTTATCATCAATAAATAGGATTCTTGTAAAGAATGGTTTAGAAATAATAAATCAGAAAAAAAGAGTAGGAATCCGATCATTAATAGAGCAAACATCCTCTGCAAATAGAGATATAACATCTTTTGATTTAGGTTTTGTCCTTGCCCCCCGTATTAATGCGGCAGGGAGATTAGATGATGCAAAAAAAGCAGTGAAATTATTGGTTACAAATGATGAAAGATCTGCAAGAGTTTTATCAACAGAATTAGAATTCTTAAACAGAAAAAGACAAAAGCTGACTGAAAGGGTCTTTCAAGAAGCCCAATCTTATATAAAAGATCAGGATTCACAAACGGCAGTTGTTGTTGCTTCTAATAACTGGCATGCTGGGGTTATCGGAATTGTTGCAGGAAGATTAGTTGAAAAATACAGGGTTCCTGCAATTGTTCTGTCCATAGATAACGGAACTGCAGTTGCTTCAGCAAGAAGTGTAAGCCAGATAAATATTTATGAAGCATTAAAAAATTGTTCAGAATATTTTGAAAGATTTGGCGGGCATTCTGCAGCTGCAGGGTTCACTCTAAAAACAGAATTTATTGACGACTTCAGAGAAAAATTACAGAAAACCATTAGAGAATCAGCCGGTGAAAAACCCTGGGTTTCAAAAGAAATAGATATGGAAGTTCCTCTAAATTACTGGACTGTTGAAGAAGTTAACAAACTGAAAATGTTAGAACCTTATGGTGAAAAAAACCCATCACCAAAATTTATTGCTAAAAATTTACGTATAGAAGACTTTGTAACTATAGGAACACCTCCAAACCATCTTAAATTCTGGTTTAGAGATGAAGATAAAAAATCATTTTCAGGATTATGGTGGGGTGCTTCAGAGTATTCAAAATATCTTTCTGTGGGGAAAAAGGTTGACATTGTTTACACACCAAAGATAAATTTATGGAATGGAGTTGAGTCAGTTAACTTTATAATAAATGACATGAGATTTTCTATATAATGTTATAACAGCAATATGATTTTTATCATTCCAAGTAAGGTTAATAATCAGTAATAATTATTAATAATAATTCAAAAACACTTTTAGGAGGTAGTAAAAATGTCAGAAGAAAACATTGTATTAGTAGGTCAAGAAGTCCCTGATTTTGAAATGGAAACTTATGATCCTGAAACAGGAAAATTTGGAAAATTCTCATTGGCAGATGCTAAAAAAGAAGGAAAATGGACAATTTTATTCTTCTATCCCGCAGATTTCACATTTGTATGTCCTACAGAATTAGCAGATTTAGCTGAAAAGTATGAAGATCTTAAAAAATTAGGTGCAGAAGTTGTTTCTGTATCAACAGATACAAAATTCGTTCATCTTGCATGGCACAGAGATGAAAAACTTTTAGAAAATGTAAAATATCCTATGGGTGCAGATCCAACAGGAAAAGTTTCAAGAATGTTCGGTGTTTATGACTGTGAAACTGGATTAGCTTTAAGAGGAACTTTCATCATAAGCCCTGAAGGAAAATTAGTTTCTTCTGAAGTTAATTTCTACAATGTTGGTAGAAATGCAGATGAACTCTACAGAAAAATGGAAGCTAACGCATATCTCATTTCTCATCCAGACGAAGCTTGCCCAGCTAAATGGGAACCTGGAAAGAAAACTCTCAAACCTTCCGAAGAAATGGTTGGACACGTTTACGAAGCTCTCAACGAATAATATCAATTATAAAAGTGGGCTATGCAGCCCACTTTTTAATTTTCATCAATTAACCTTTTCAACATCTTTTCCATCCATATAAATCCAAAAGGAATAACAGATAGGATCACAAGTTTTATCATAAAATCTTTAGAAAAATTATTTTTCTTTGAGGTGTCATAAAGAATATACAGAAATGTAAGCCATAAAACGCCGTGTATTGAGCCCATTATCGTAACTGCCAACGGATGATGAAATATATACTTTAAAGGCATAGCAACGAAAAATAAAAGTAAGAGAGAAATTCCCTCTAAAATAGATATAATTATCAACCTTTTTATCGAAACTTTATCCATTTCCACCGTCCTTATTATTTATTTTTGTTGTATTGTAATATGCATATGTTTTAATAAAAATGATTCTTATCACGCAGATTAGATTTTATATAATATTCATCTAAAAATTTAGAAGGTGTAAAAATGAAAGTATTATGCATAGGCGATATTATTGGTAGAACAGGAAGGAATGCTGTCAGACATTTTCTACCTGAGGTTATAAAGAAGTATAATGTAGAGGTTGTTATTGCGAATGGTGAAAATGCGGCCTCAGGAGCAGGGATAACTAAAAAAGTTTATAACCAGCTTATTGATATGGGAATAGATGTGTTAACTTCTGGAAATCATATCTGGGATAAAAAAGAGGTTTTAGAATTTATAGATAAAGTCCCAAATCTTTTAAAACCTGCTAACTATCCGCCGTCTACACCTGGGAAAGGCTATATTACATTTGAAAAGAATGATAAAAAAATAACAGTAATAAATCTGATGGGAAGGGTTTTTATCGGTATTCCGTTGGATTGCCCTTTTAGAAAATTCGATGAGATCTATGAACAGGTAAAGGATGATTCTGACCACATCATCGTTGACTTTCACGGTGAAGCCACATCAGAAAAACAGGCATTTGGTTTTTATGTAGATGGACGTGCAGATATAGTGTTCGGAACGCATTCGCATGTTCAAACGTCTGATGAAAGATTTTTAGAAAAAGGGACTGCTTTTATCACAGATGTTGGTCTTTCTGGAACGCTGGATTCGGTAATTGGAGTAAGAAAAGATGAAGTTATCCAAAAATTTTTAACGGGAATGCCTGCAAGATATGAAGTTGCAAAGGGTGACCTAGCATTTCAAGCTTTATTCGTGGATATTGAAAATAAAAAAATTGAAAGAATAAAATTAATAGAAAAACATTAACCTCCGAAAATTAGTATATAAATAACTAATATCTCGGGGGAAATTTTGCCAGAACTAACAAAAGATGTTGTTATTAAAAGACAGCCTGTATTAACAGGAAAAGGTTCGGTATTCGGTTATGATATTTCATTTAGCACTTTAGATATAGATATACTTCTTCCACATGAACTAGTAGGATTTTTACAGACTCATGATTTACAAAATACTACAAGAGGTAAACCTACTTTTTTCAACTTAGACGAACATCTCTTAACTGAAGAAGTACTTGATGTTGTTGAGAATGAAAAAGGTATTTTAAACATAACCTCTAAAATGTCAGAAGGACAATTAATAAACACACTAAAACATTTAAAAAAATATCCATTGATAAAATTATCTATAAATTATTATCCGTATAATGATCTCCATTCAATCTCTTCATATTTAGACTATATGAAAATAGATATAAGCAATAAAACTGAACAGGAAATAATAGGAATAATAAAGCAGTTGGATAGAAGTAAACTACAATTGATCGCAACTTCTGTTGATAGGAAAGAGGATTTTGACAAAGCATTAAATTTAGGCTTTAGTTACTTTATAGGAACATTTTTTATAAAAGATGATATTTTCAAGCTTGGAAGTCCTGACAAAGCAGTCCTGATTGAACTATACAGAAAACTAAAAAATGATGCAAATATAAATGAGATAGAAGAAATTTTCAAAAAAAATCCAGACCTCAGTTATAAACTTCTTCAATATGTAAACTCACCATATTTTTATTTTCGTAGTAAGGTTACATCAATAAGACATGCTATTGCTTTATTAGGATTAAGGGAACTTACTAAAGTTGTTCTTATTACTCTTTACAGTGGAAATAGCGGTGGTGCTAATAATCCTATCTTTGAGATTGCAGCAATAAGAGGAAAATTTATGGAAGTTTTAGCAGAAAAAGCTTTTGGGTATTCAAAAAACGAAAAAGATGAAGCATTTTTAACTGGGATGTTATCTTTAGCAAATATAGTTCTTCAAATGTCCGTTGAAGAATTAGCTGAAAAATTTAAACTTGAAGATGAAATTGTAAAAGCTTTAAAAACCAGAGACGGAAAGTATGGGCCTCTTCTTAGAATAATAGAGATCCTGGAGAAAACAGATGAAACAGACACAAAAACATTAACAGATATAGCCAATAGGTATAATGTATCTTTGAAAGATATATTAGATGCAGAAATGGAAGCCTATGCCTGGGTAGAGGGTATCCTTTAGGAATTAAACTGGAAGCTTTCTATTGATTCTTTAAACTTTTCATTTAAAGAAGGAACACTCAACAGTTCATGTTTTAATATCTCAAAATACAAAATATCGTACCCAAGGGATTTTTTACCTTCCTTTTCAGCTAAAAATTTTGCATACTGTGTTAAAAAATCTTCTAAATTGGCTTCCATTATAACTTTTAAATTTTCTTCTGCATTATTTTCATAAATTGTGTTTATAAAGGATTTTATAAAATCAAAGCTAAAAGAGTATATTTCAACAGCTTTATCTAAATTTTTTTCTTCCACAAAAATTGATGCGTATGTATCTAAAAAAACAATAAAATTACTTGTTAAAAATTCTTTATTAAGAGAACTATCCATACTTCTGTAAATAAGCCATTGATAAACATTATCAAGATATTTTTTTGCTGTATCAACTTCTCCATCTTCATAATATAACATTCCAAAATGCCCATCCATCTCGTAAAATGCATCATCATCTTCATACTGTTCTTTTGCTGTTTTTAGAAACTGTTCTGCTTCGTCAAAGTTTTCCACAGATAGAAGTCTTTGAATAAGCTCATAATAGATAAATTTTAGTTCATCTTTGTCTTCGCTAAGGAATAAAGCTTCTTTTAGCATATCAACTGCCATTGTTTCATCAGGCTCCAGCCAAGAGAGTTTACGGAGTAAAACTGCTTTTAGATTATCATCAACGATGATTTCTTTTATATTTTTTAATCTCTGAATATAAAAATGATTTTTTTGATTTCTTATACCTGTAATATCAAGATTTAACTCATCAACATCTTCAAAAACCATACCTTCAGTTATTTGTTCAGTTTCAGGTAAAGTTTCAAATCTATTTAATAGAAAATGGATTATTATAAAATCAAGAAGTCTTATACCTATTTTATAAAATCCTTCACCTTCTAACTGGGATATCTTTTCAAACAGTTCTATATAAAAGTCTACATTTTCAGAGTATTCTGACTCGATCTGTTTTAAAAAAGCATTTTTAACCGATATTTTACTTTCAGAAAGTTTCTGATTTATATATTCATTAAATTCTTCTCTAAACGTATTGTCTTCTAAGTGGTTCAAAAATTGTGAAATAATTAAATTCATATATTTCCCCAGAGTTTTATTTTTTCCTTATTTCCTTTCTCTGGAAATACTAACAAAGGATAACATATTCATAAAAATTTACGAAAAACATATTAAAATGCAATATCAAATAAGTTTGCATATCATTATTCGAAAAAATATATTATTATAGGTAACAGTTTATTTTAAAATATGGGGGAAACTTATGAAACTTGGTAGCATTTTAGCAGGGATATTAACAATATCTTTTTTTTCTTTCGGAACACCACAAGAAAAACATAAATTTTTAGATAATGATTTTGAAGATCTGGCTAAAACAAAGTATGAAAAACAAAAAATAAAAGCAGTTATGTTGGACGACGGACTTCCATCAACAGATGTTAATAACGCCGTTGTTGAGTTTGCCATCGGTTTATTAGGAACAGAATACAGATTCGGCGGTCAATCTATAAGAGGTATTGATTGCTCTGCCTTTGTTCAGGAAGTTTTTTCAATGGTAGGAATCGAGCTTCCAAGAACTGCCCGTTATCAGGCTCAATTCGGAACATTTGTAAGTAGAGAGAACCTCAAACCTGGAGATCTTTTATTTTTCTCAACATATGCAAAATTTCCTTCCCACGTAGGAATTTATATAGGTGAAGGTAAGATGATACACGCTTCATCGGCAGGAGGAAAGGTTATTATTTCAAACATTGACAAAGATTACTACCTGAGACATTTTCTTTTTGCCAAAAGAATATTTTTTTATGATCCAGAACTGGCTTATAATAAAAAGGAAAAAAAAGTTAGAAAAGTTAAAGGAACGGAATAAATGGAAAAAACAAGAAGTACTACAATATGTGTAGTAAGAAAAGATGGGAAAACTGTTATAGCTGGTGATGGACAGGTTACATTAGGTCATACGGTAATGAAAGGTACCGCAAAAAAGATAAGAAAACTTCATAACGGAAAAATTGTTGTAGGATTCGCAGGAAGTGCTGCAGACGGTCTTGCATTAATGGAAAGGTTAGAGGAAAAGCTGAATAAATTTGGTGGGAACCTTTTAAAAGCTTCTGTCGAGCTTGCAAAAGATTGGAGAATGGACAGAAGCCTTAGAAGATTAGAAGCAATCCTGGTAGCAGCTGATAAAGAGAATATGCTTTTGCTCTCTGGAAATGGAGATGTAATAGAACCTGATGAACCGATTTTAGCTATTGGTTCAGGTGGAGAATATGCACGCTCAGCAGCGATAGCTTTATATAGAAACACTGATCTACCTGCAAGAAAGATAGTAGAAGAAGCTATGAAAATCGCAGGTGAAATCTGTATCTATACTAATCAAAATATTGTAATAGAAGAGCTTGAATAACAATCAAGACAAATCAGAATACAGATACGTAGAAGTTGCAGTTCCAGTAAGTCAGTTCCAAACATTTACATACAAGATAAAAAATGAATATATAGAATCACTGGGAAACAAGGAACTGATTGGAAGACGGGTTTTAGTTCCGTTCAGAACTTCCGGATTTTCTGGGATAATAACAGAAGTTTTAGATAAAAAACCGAATATCAAAAACATCAGAGAAGTTGAACAACTCCCAGATAAAGAACCTGTTTTTAGCCAACAAGAGATAAATATTTTAAAAAAAATATCAGACTACTATATCTCACCGATTGGTCTAACCATTTATTATTTTTTACCTGAAGGTTTAAGATGGAAAAAAGAAAACGGAAAATGGATCAACAAAGCCTCTCAGGATATGTATATAGTCCCGAATGTTGTCTCAACAACAGGCATACAAAAGCTATCACTTCGGGCACTGGAACTATTAGAGATCATTTTAGAAAAAGGGGAGATAACTAAAAGTGAGATAAAAGAACTCGGTTTTTCAGAATCTCCTATTAAAACACTCCTCAAGAAAAACCTGATAAAAATAGAATCTTACATATACAAAGAGCCAACACTAAAACAACCTGTAAAAATATACAAAGAAGAGATTCAGTTTGAAAAAGATTTTTATCTTTACCATTCAGAGAAAATAAAAAAAAGAATAGAAACATACCTGTCCATTATAGAAAGCAGTATTAAAAAAGGAAAAAGTGTATTGATAGTATTTCCTAACATAAAAGAGATAACAACATTTTATGAAAAGATAAAACCGATTTTCGGAGACAAAGCATTTATTTATCACGACAGTATATCAAATAAAGAAAATCTCAAAACATGGTTCCAGCTAAAAAAACTAAAAGGAACTATAACCGTCGGAACATACAAATCTCTTTTAATCCCGATAAAAAATCTTGAAGTAGTAATCATAGAAGAAGAACATTCAGAATCTTATAAATCGTTGAGGACACCACGATTTGATGCAAGACACGTGGCATACAATGTTTATCAGGAGAAAGATACAACTCTTATATTTTCTTCTTCTGTGCCATCTGTTGAATCCTATTTTGCACTAAAAAGAAAACTTATGAAACCTTTAAAAGAAAAAAGTAAGAACTCAAAAATAAAAACAATAATTTTCCCGTTCAAATCAGAAAAAAATCTTAAGACTTTACTAAAAGATAATCTAAAAGAAGATAAAACCATCCTAATACTGGCAAATAAAAAGGCTTATGCTTCTTTCCTTTTTTGTAAAGTATGTGAACAGGAAATAATGTGTGAGAAGTGTGATATTCCCCTTAAAATATACAAAAAAGACAACAATAAATTTTTAAAATGTGATATCTGCGAAAAAAAATACAACCTTTTAAAAACATGTCCCCACTGTGAATCAGAACTTGAAGAAATTGGTTTTGGAATAGAAAAAATTGAAGAATTTCTAAAAAATGAGTTTTCAGTTTCTTACTTAGAAGAAAACAAAAATACAAAAATAAAATTGGCAACAAACATAATAGATAAAGAGCTATCTATAGCAGAATTTGAAAAAATTATAAATATTTATCCAGATTTTTTACTCAATATTTATGACTTCAGAGGAAATGAAAAATTTTTTAGAAACATCTCCTATCCTCTGAACATAATAAAAGAGAAATATATTTTAATTACAAACAATACGGAAAACATTGCCGTCCAAAGCCTACTCAGTCAAAAATTCAACAATTTTTACGAAAAAGAGTTGGAAAACAGGAAAAAATTTAACTATCCGCCGTTTTCTAAACTTATTTTATTAACATTTCAGAAAAAAAACTTAGAATTAGATGATGTTGAACAGTTGTTTAAAAATTGGATTAACAAAAATAACATAAAAAATATAAATTACTCTGGTGCTTTTTATGCCTACTATTCAAATATTAGGGGAATAACCCGAATACAAATTTTACTGAAAGATTTTAAAAAAAAGAAAGCTTTAATAAATTTGTATGAAATGGCTTCAAGAAAAAGTATAAAATTAATAATAGATGTTGATCCAAAGAATTTATATTAAAAGGAGAACCTGATGGAAAGACTTTATTCACCGTGGCGTTCACAATATATAGAAGGATTTTCTGATGGGTCAAACGAAGGATGTTTTTTATGCAAAGCATATAAAGAAAAAGATGATGAAAAAAATCTTGTAGTTTATAGAGGAAAAAATGCTTTTGTGATAATGAATCTTTATCCTTATAATGCAGGACACCTGATGGTATGTCCAAATGAGCATATAGGTGATTTTACAGCCCTTGATAAAGAAACACTGTGTGAGATATCAGAACTGACACAAAAAATGGTAAAACTTTTAAAAATCAGCTTAAATCCAGACGGGTTTAATCTCGGCTATAACTTAGGTAGGGCAGCAGGGGCAGGTTTAGAAGATCATATACACAATCATATCGTTCCAAGATGGATCGGCGATACTAACTTTATGCCTGTGATAGGAGAAGTGCGTGTAATTTCTCAGGATTTGAAGGATATTTATAATAAGCTTAAAAAAAATCTGGAGAAAGTATTATGATTGGAAAAATAAAACTTATATTCTGGCTGGTAGTTCTATTGATTGTTGCATACTTTGTATCAATGAATACAGAAACAAGAGTCTCTGTAAATATTTTACCACCTGATTTTAGAATAGAAGATGTTCCTCTGGCACTTGTTATCATATTCAGTGCTATTTTAGGTGGTCTGGTTATTCTTATTTTTGCAGTTACAGATTGGCTTGCTTATAAAATAGATAAACTGAAAATAAAAAGACAGTTAAATCTTTTAAAATCAGATTATGAAGACTGCCAGAAAGAGAACAAAAAGTTAGAAGAAGAAAATAATAAGTTTAAAGCAGAACTTGAAACATTAAAAGAACAGCTTGCTAAATGTAACGAAGAAAAAGAAAAGTTCTCAAAAGAGATAGAAGAACTTAAAGAAGAAAATGGAATACTAAATCAAAAAGTAGATATATTAATTGACCAGTTAGATAGATTAGAAAAAGAGAAAAAAGGAGAACAGGAAAATGGGTCTGTATGACAGAGATTATATGAAACAAAAATCTTCAAGACCATCAGGAAAACAATCACCTGATAAAGTAATAATTATTGTAGCTATAATATCTTTTATTTTAGGGTTCATTGTTGGTAAAATAATATAATTAAGATTTTAAATCAGACGGAGGCGAAATTGGGAATCGGAAAGAAAGTTAGACTTGAGAGAATAATCAATAGAGATACAGGAAAAACGGTTATTGTTCCTATGGATCACGGTGTAAGTTCAGGCCCTATGAAAGGGATTATTGACATAAAAGAAACTGTTCAAAAAATTGCTGAAGGCGGAGCAAATGCAATAATTCTCCATAAAGGAATAGTTGAACAAGGTCATAGAGGAAAAGGCAAAGATGTAGGATTAATAGTTCATATGTCTGCATCAACAGATCTTTCTCTTAGAAAAAATGATAAAGTTCTTGTTTGCACGGTAGAAGAAGCTATAAAGCTTGGTGCAGACGGTGTTTCAATACACGTAAACATCGGTGCTGAAGACGAAAAACAGATGTTAAAAGATTTCGGAATGGTATCCAAAAGCTGCATTGAATGGGGAATGCCTTTAGTGGCAATGCTTTATTACAGAGGCCCAGAAGTGAAAAATCCTTTTGATCCTGATGCAATAGCACATATAGCAAGATTAGGTGCAGAATTAGGTGCTGATATAGTGAAAGTTCCATATACAGGAAATCCAGAAACATTTAGAAAAGTTGTCGAAGGTTGTCCTGTTCCTGTTGTTATTGCAGGAGGGCCTAAGGTAAATTCAGATAGAGAACTTCTACAGATGATCTATGATGCAGTCGTTGTTGCAGGTGGTGCAGGCCTTTCGGTTGGAAGAAACATATTCCAGCACGATGATGTTGCTAAAATAACAAAGGTTTTATCTAAAATTGTTCATGAAAGAATTTCAGTTGACGAAGCAATGAAATTATTAGAAGGGTAAATAATTTACCCTTCTTTTTACTCTCCATTCATTTTTTCTAAATAACCTGCCGAACTATCATTCATAAAATTGTTTTTATAAAGAAAACTAACTATAATTAAAATTGATATTTTATCAAAAAATCTACAGGATAAATTATGAAAATAAAAACAGAACCAGTCCAAATTATATTGGAAGATGGGAAAACTATTTATGGAACTTTGTATCTTCCAGAAAACCCTAACAAATTAATAGTATTACTTCCAGAAAATGGCTCTCAAAAATTTCACGAATTTAATAAACAGCTTATTGAAGAACTTATAAAGAAAAGATATATTGTTTTACAGATAAATCTGCTCACGTCTCAAGAACAACAGATTTACACAAAAAATCTGGATATAAAAACATTATCAAAAAGATTAAATCATGTTATAAACTGGCTATTAGATAAATACAATCAAAAAGATCTTGATATTATAGTTGTAGGAGAAGGATTAAACTCTGCAGCGATGATAAAGTCAGCAAATACAATAAAAGATAAAATCAAAACAGTTATTTCTGTAAGTGGAAGACCTGATTTTGCAGATGGGGAACTCAATAAATTAGAACTGCCTGTTTTATTAATTGTAGGTGGAAGAGATATCAATGCTTTAGAAACAAATTTAAAGGCTTTCAACGAGATAAAATCTGAAAAGGAACTTGAAATTATTCCAGGAATATCCCACGAATTTAAAGAAGAAGAAAGATACCAAGATATTATAAAACTCATACATGATTGGATAACAAAAGATAGAAAAAAAGAGGCTTAAAGCCTCTTTTCATAATTACCACTCAGTTGGTACTTTAGACATTAATTCTAAAGATCTTCCAAAAGGTCCCATATATTTCATTGCAGTAAGCATAGAACCTTTAAAGTTTAGTTTTTTTGTAGCCATTGCAGCTTTTGGTCCAATTTCTCCCTGTGCAAGTTTTTGCCAGTTTTCAGGAGTTGCCCACATTTCAAAATCGTATTTTCCATCGCCTGCGACACCAACTTCAACTACTTCACCTTTTTCAACTTTTGCATAAACTGGCGGTTGATCACTACCTTCTATGTAGTACTTAATAGTTGCAGAGAATTTTTTAAGCCCTTCTCTAAGTTCTGAGTCGTTGTTCCATACTTCTTTGTAAGCTTCCATCCACTCCGGTGTCAAGAATTTTGCCATCGTTCTAACCTCCTTATTTAATATGTTTTTTATATAAAATAAATATAACAGAGAAATATCAAAATTTCCAAACATTCGTAAGTATTCACTTATGCTATTATCGATTATTTCTAATATTCAAATATTTGATTTTCTGAAAAATTTGTATTACTTTATTAACTATAACTAAAAATCCTTAGTAGGAGGTAAACAATGAGAAAAGTATTATTTGCAGCACTTAGCGGTGTTATTTTAACAGCTTCTGCATCTTTTGCAGGAAATGGGCAGGCTGTTTTCCAAAAAAATGGTTGTACTGCATGTCACCAAGCAGCAGTTGACACAGTTGGCCCTTCTTTAAAGAAAATTGCAGCAGCATATGCAGGAAAAGAAGATGAATTAATCGCATTTTTAAAAGGTAAACACAAGGCTATAGTTGATCCAGCTAAATTTGCAATGATGAAATCTCAATTGATGAAAACTTCTAAATTATCTGATGCTGACTTAAAAGCATTGGCAGATTACATCTTAAGCCACAAATAAAAAAAAGGGGGCTTTTTAAAGCCCCTTTTTATTTATTAAATACAAAATTAACCTGACATATTCCAGATATAACTGCAGTTTCCATTCTTAAAATGTTTTTTCCTAAAGACACAGATTCAAATCCTTGTTCTTTTGCAATCTTAAGCTCCTCTTCTGTAATTCCGCCTTCTGCACCTATTATTACAGAAACTGAATTGGCTTTTTTATTTAAATAATTTTTTAAACTGTTTTCTTTTTCCCTTTCATAAAAAATAAATCCAATGTCCGAATCAAGCCTGATTTCATTAAATTTTATCGGCTCTAAAATTTTTAAAGGATACAGCCTTTCACACTGTTTTATAGAATTTAGAGCTATTTTTTCCCATTTTTTCATCTTCTTGATTATATCTTTTTCTTTAACTGCACTATTTTTGGATATTACAGGAACTAATTGATAAACTCCTAATTCGCTAATCGGCTCAATCAGGTCGTCTATCTTTGATAAATGGTTAGGCATACACTGAAAAAGTGTGATTTTTAAAAGGTTTTGTTTGACTGGTATTTTTTCTAATATTTTTGCTTTTAGCTGTTTTTTACCAATTTCTTCAACTTCTGCCAAATAAACATTTCCCCGTAAATCATTTATCTCAATTTTATAACTTTCTTTTATCCTTTTTACTTTTGCGTGGTGAAACTCATCATTTTCTAAAAGTGCGTAATCATTTTCAACTTTTCCTATAAATCTTGGATATGCCATTTCTTAACCTTTTGGGATTAATCTTTTTATAAAAAATAAGAGACTAAAAATCAGTGAATAAAGGAATACAATAGTCGCCCCTGATGGTAGGTTATACTCATAAGAAATATATATTCCACCTAAAACCATAAGAATACTGAATGTTATGGCAGTAATCAAAATCTTTTTGTAATGCCAGAAAATCTGATTTGCAAATGCCACAGGAAGTATCATCATTGCAGACGCAAGTATCACTCCCACAAGTTTTACAGCAAGAACCGTAGCAATAGATATAATAGTAATGATGGAGTAATAATAAAAACCTGTATGAATTCCACTTACGAAGGCGACTTCTTCGTTATAACAGCAATACATTATTTTTTGGAAATTTATCCATATAAATCCAATTGAAAGAATACTAAAAATCAAAAGAATATAAATATCTTCTCTTGTCATGGTGAGAATATTACCGAATAAAAATGTAAAAAGATCAGAGTTGTAGTTTGGCGTCAATGTTATAAAAATCACACCGAGAGCCATTGACATTGAGAAAAGAATACCGATAGAAATATCCTCGTGTATATCTCCTTTTTTACTGATATATCCTATCAAAAGCCCAACTGCAACAGCAAAAATCCCACCTACCAAAGATGGGGACAATCCTAAGAAAAATCCTATTGCAAGTCCACCAAATGTGGCGTGGGATATTCCAACGGTTATAAATGACCAGTTTTTTAAATTTATAAAAAGCGATAAAACAGAAAGCAAAACGGCAAGTATCATCCCACCTATAATTGCATTTTGCATAAATGGTATAGTTAAAAGCTCCATAATTCCCCTTTAATGTAAATCTTGAATGTGAAAATGTTCACAGGTTACGCACTCTGGCGAATGAACAAGTAATTTTACTTCGGAACCGTATAAATTTTCTAAAATATGTTTCTGGAAAAATCCTTTCGTATCTCCATAGTAATGTAGTTTTCTGTTCAACCCTGCCACTTTGTCAACAAACGTTCCTACTACTCCAATATCATGGGATACCATTATAATGGTTAAACCTTTTTCTTTCCTGAGCCTTTGAAGAAAATCGTAGAAACTTTCCTGTGCAACAACATCTATTCCAGTTGACGGCTCATCTAAAAATATAATCTTTGGGTCAGCAACGAGAACCCTTGCAATGGAAACCCTTTGTTGCTGTCCACCTGAAAGTTTACTGTAAGGGGCGTGTTCAAAGCCTTTCATTCCCACATATTCTATATATTGCAATGCTATTTCTATTTTTTCTTTTTTAGATAGTTTTTTATTTATCAGACCGAGCAACACTACATCTAAAACAGAGTAAGGAAAGTTTTTAGGAATACTCGATTTTTGAGGTAGATATCCAACTTTCCCTGTTTTAATCGCTTCCCTTGGAGGTTTTCCTAAAAGTTTTATATAACCTTTTGTAGGTTTTATGAATCCTAAACAGGTTTTTATGAGCGTTGTTTTTCCACCGCCATTCGGCCCCACAACTGCAACGATCTCACCTTCTTCTACTTCTAAATTAACATCTTCCAATATAATATTGTTTTCTATTTTTACAGTTAGATCTTTTACTTCAAGTATTTTCATTTAAGTTCCTTATTTAATTTATCCTTTACAATTTTTTCCATTTCTTTAATCAGTTTCTCTGTTTGATTTATATACCATTCCACTTTATCTTTTTCTATTTCAAAAATTATGGAATAATCAGCCTCTTCTCTTATTTGGTATAACCTATTATAGATATTTCCATAATCTTTTTCTAAAAGGTTACCTTTTATGAATTTTTTATTAAAAAATGAACGAACAGCAGAATGTTTTCTATAAGAAATTCCTTCTATTTGAAGATATGCATTTACCATATAAAAAACAGAATAATACAATCGGTTCATAGTAGTTTCATAAAAATTTTGCTCAAAGCTAAGTTTAGCAGAATCTAACGCTTTGTACGATTTTTCAATCCAATATTTTGCTAATATTTTGTTATCTTCGTTCATAGATAAATTCCATCTTCTTTGATGTTTGAATAGAAAGGCAATACCATAAGGTCTATAGTTTCGGGATTGAATTTATTATTATCAATTAATACTACAGATAAAGATGTGTCGTATTTTAGATTAATCTCGTTTGAGATATCCCATATAATCTCTTTTTTATTAAAACTCAATTCTGGCATGATTACTAAAACGTCCACATCACTT
>Ga0256832_1000310_pt1 | contig 30289 bp, 26 predicted proteins | sample 134614metaG_FD_190534 | JGI IMG/M metagenome (GOLD analysis project Ga0256832, IMG submission 190534) | Hydrothermal vent microbial communities from Lau Basin, Pacific Ocean - 134-614 | ecosystem: Environmental > Aquatic > Marine > Hydrothermal vents | place: Pacific Ocean: Lau Basin | collected...
TGTTCGCCATTTAAAGTGGTACGCGAGCTGGGTTTAGAACGTCGTGAGACAGTTCGGTCCCTATCTGCCGTGGGCGTTTGAGATTTGAGGGAAGCTGCTCCTAGTACGAGAGGACCGGAGTGGACGATCCTCTGGTGTTCCGGTTGTCACGCCAGTGGCATTGCCGGGTAGCTATGATCGGACAGGATAACCGCTGAAAGCATCTAAGCGGGAAGCCCCTCCCAAGATTAGATCTCACTGGAGCCTCGAGCTCCCTGAAGGTCCGTCGAAGACTACGACGTTGATAGGCTGGGTGTGGAAGCGTAGTAATGCGTGAAGCTAACCAGTACTAATTGACCGTGAGGCTTGACCATATAACACCCAAGTGGTTTGCTTGGTGGTTATATCGCGACATGATGAATATACCCCTTAGCGCAACTTCCCGAATTTTGCTGGAACGCAGGGAAAGAGAAAAGATACAAGATAAAAGAGGTCATTCGACTTTTATCTTTACCCTTTGCTCTTTTCTCTCGCTGAAAGCGATACAAGTTTTCCTGGCGGCCATAGCGGAGTGGCACCACCCGATCCCATCCCGAACTCGGAAGTGAAACGCTCTAGCGCCGATGGTAGTGTGGGGTTTCCCCATGTGAGAGTAGGTCACCGCCAGGTTTTATTCAAAACCCCCGACATTCAAGTGTCGGGGGTTTTTCTTTTGCTGTGTGGGAAAATTCCCTGCGCTGACTATTCTGCTGTTTCGGGCAGATTTCTCTTTTGCAGAACAAGTCTGTCCTCCAGATTTTGTTGTATTACCCTTGACGCAACTGTGTCGAGGTGGCGAAGTCCCTTTGCTGACATGGGACGTTACAAGAATTTTCCTGCAATTCTCTATCTGGCGGTAAAATAAGGTAGAATTTTGCCGACAATAGTGTGTGTACTGAACTGCGCTTGCTCACGGGGTGAGGGTGTGCTCTGAGGTGCATTTTCTGTACAGCAGGTTAGCTGTGGGTAGCGACGCGCAGTAAATCGAGCCAAGGGTTGAGTTATTCTAGGATGTCCGAACAAGCTACTGTCGATTTGATCGAGTTTTCCTCGCTGGTGCCTATTAAGGCGCTGGGCATGGAACATTGCCGGGAATTACTTGCTCAATCCGAGGTGGTTGCCTTTGCCAAGGGCACGATCATTTTTGAGCAGGGTGATGTTTCCCAAAGCATCGTGTATGTGATGTCAGGCGACGTCGAATTGCTGGTGGACGGGCAGGTGGAAAAGCACATTAGGGGGGGCACGCGTCTTGCCAAGCTCCCCCTGGAGCAGGCGGAACAATGCCAGCACACGGCCCGCGCTTTGACAGACGTTGTCTGTGTCCGCGTGGATCAGAATGCACTGGATATCATGCTCACCTGGGATCAGTCCGGCGGCTACGAGGTACAGGAACTGGATGAAAGCGTCAGGGCAGAAGATGATGACGACGGTGACTGGATGGCCAGACTATTGCAGGCCAAGGTGTTTCACCGCATCCCGCCGGCCAATATTCAGTCGATCTTTATGAGCATGGTGACCGAGCATTTTTCCGCTGGAGAAAGTGTGATCCGTCAGGGAGAGGAGGGGGAGCATTTCTATATTATTCGTGAGGGCCAATGTGAGGTCAGTCGCAAGACCCGCAAGAATCCTGAGGGAATGGTGTTGGCCACCCTTTCGGTCGGAGACAATTTTGGCGAGGAAGCGCTGATCTCCGGTGGCAAGCGCAATGCCTCGGTGACCATGCTCACCGATGGGGTGTTGATGAGCTTGTCAAAGGCTGATTTTCTCGAGTTACTCAATGAACCATTGCTCAAGTGGGTGAGTTTCCGGGAGGGCAGTGAACTGGCCGCGGATGGTGCGGTGTGGATCGATGTGCGCCTGCCAGCCGAATACAAGGCGAGACACATCCGAAAAAGTATTAATATTCCACTCCCTCTATTGCGCACCAAGCTGGAAAAGCTGGATCCGGAGCGGCGATATCTCCTGTATTGCGATTCGGGCCGGCGAGCCTCCATTGCTACCTACCTGCTGTCACAAGAGGGTTTTGATGCCTTCGTACTACTGGACAGCCTGGATAATCTACCCGATGTGGAAATGGAGTAAACCTGGCTGCCGCAGCCAGGTTTCTCAGCCGCCATGAGTCTTGTGCAGACCGTCCTGAAGCTACTCGCCAATGGTGAGTTTCACTCTGGTTCGGCCCTGGGACGGGTAACAGGGTGCAGTCGCAGTGCGGTGTGGAAGGCAATCAAGGCCTTGCGGGACAGCGGGCTGGAGATCTATTCGGTGCGAGGCAAGGGTTATCGCTTGTCACGGCCGGTTGAAATGCTCGATATGGACAAGGTGCGGGCCGCGTTGAATACCGGGTCTGTGCAGGCCATCCACTGCTTGGAAGTTTTCCACGATATCGATTCCACCAATACCTATCTCCTGGAGCGGGCCAAACAGGGAGATAACCGGGTGCGGGCCTGTCTGGCAGAAACCCAGCGCACCGGACGGGGACGGCGTGGCCGCAACTGGGTTTCCCCGCCCGGGGGAAATCTCTACCTGTCACTGTCCTGGTGTTTTGATTCCGGCGCCCGGGGGCTCAGCGGCTTGAGTCTTGCCGCGGCCGTGGCCGTGATGCGCGCGCTTGCGGGAATGGGCCTGCATCAGGCGCGGCTCAAATGGCCCAATGATATTCTGTGCGAAGGGCGCAAGCTAGCGGGGATCCTCCTTGAACTGGCTGGCGAGGCCGAAGGGCCCTGTGCCGTGGTGGTGGGGGTGGGGTTGAATGTCCGGGTGCCGCCAGGAGAAATGAGCTCGGTGGAGCAACCCTGGACAGATCTCGAAACGGCCTTGTGCGCAACGGTGTCGCGCAATGGCCTGGCTGCGCGGCTGCTCAACGAATTGTGCCACGCCCTGGCGAGCTTTGAACATCAGGGGCTGGAGCCCTTTCTGGAGGAATGGGCACAATGGGATGGCCTCGCTGGCCAGGATGTATGCCTGGCTCTGCCTCAGGGTACCGTCCGGGGGGTGGTGCGTGGCGTGGACGAGCATGGCGCGTTATTGCTGGCCCACGATGGGGTATTGCAGCGCTATCACAGTGGTGAGGTGTCTGTGCGCCTGGCCGCCGACCCACGGGATCCGGCGCAATGAGTAGCACCCTGCTGGTAGATGCCGGCAACACACGCCTGAAATGGGCTCTGTGCAGTGCCGGGGGATTCTCCCGCCAGGGGGAACTGGCCTATGACGAAACACACCTGTCTCCTCGACTTGCAGCGCAATGGGATGTCCTCTCCCGTCACCCAGTGTCCGCCGTCGTCCTGAGTAATGTGGCTGGTCAGAGGGTGCATGAAGCCGTTTTGCAGTGGGTGAATGGGCTACAGGAAACCACGCCCATGACGATAGAAACAGTGGAGGCACAGAAACAGGCTTTTGGTGTGAATTGCGCTTATGCCCGACCGGAGCGTTTGGGGGCGGATCGATGGGCGGGGCTGGTGGCGGCCCGGCACCACCTTCCCGGGGCCAGTTGTATTATCGATTGCGGCACCGCCCTGACCATCGATGTGCTCGGCGCCAATGGCGATCACCTGGGAGGGATCATCGTCCCGGGCCGGGAGTTGATGCGCAGGAGTCTGCAACGCGAAACCGCACAGGTGGATGTGGACACACCTGTGAATCACACCTTGTTTGCCGCGAAGGACACGGCGGATGCCGTGCAAGCAGGTATAATGGCCGCCATCCAGGGTACCGTGGAAAACGTTTTGCGCCAGTACGAGCAGAAGGGGTTGTCTCCCCTGACCTGTGTACTCACCGGCGGTGATGCCCCGGCGGTGTTACCTGTGTTGCCACGGGGAAGCCTGTATGAACCCCATTGGGTATTGAAAGGCCTGGCAGTGATTGCCGGCTGCCAGTAACAGCCTGTGTCGTACGGGCAAGAATCGAGTGCGCCCACCGGGCGTGTGGGCGGAAACGGCCATTGATGATACGAATCCTTTTTGTTTTTTTTCTGCTGCTCAACGCCGCCTATTTTTATCTGCAGTTTGACGCTGCCGATGCGCCGGCGTCATCCAGCATTCTCAAGGAACCCCCCTTGCCAGCAGGGGTAGGCAGGCTGGTGCTGCTGCGAGAGCGGGGTCTGGGTATCAGCAAATCCCCCCTGCCTACCGCCAGACCCGAATCTCCACCTGTGCAGAATGTCAAAAGCAAGCCGCCAAAAGTGGTGGCAAATGTGCCTGCTGCGCCATCGCGAGAGCCGCCCGCAGCGCCACCAGTGGCGAAAACCCGTGAGCCGGCCTGTTTCACCCTTGGCCCCTTCACCAAGGAAAGCATCATGCAACGCACCGCCAAGGCCTTGTTGGCCTGGAACGTGGAAGTGAGGCAGAGAGATGTGACGCGTCGTATCCCCAAGGGATACTGGGTATACCTGCCACCCTCAAAATCCTACCAGGCCGCAAAACGAAAGGTAGAGGCCTTGCGCAAGAAAGGCCTCACGGACTTGTTCATCATGGGCAAGGGCAGTCGGAAGAACGCCATTTCACTGGGCCTTTTCAAGCGTAAAAGCACCGCCGAGGAACGCTTCCAGCAGGTGAAAAAACTGGGACTCAAGGCTGTTCTGGAAACCCAGTACCGGCGCAGAAAACAACACTGGTTGGACATGAAAGTGGCCGATGGTAAGATCGCTACCGTCGCCGCCATCACTGAAATCGCCGATGGTCTCCCGCAGGCAGAACTGACGCAGCGTAAGTGTCAATAGCGACCAGTGCACCGCCATTGAAGGCGGATTACATTGCGCGAGGATAGGCAAATGCCTACAATAACGCCCTTGGTCAAACAGGCCGACGTAGCACAATTGGTAGTGCAACGCACTTGTAATGCGTAGGTTCGCGGTTCGAGTCCGTGCGTCGGCACCACTATTTTCAGAGTGGTCGAGTCCGTGTGTCAGTACCACTATTCTCAGGCTGGTCGAACTCGTAGTTCGGCAACAATTTTAACCAATTCAGTTTTCCCATGAGCGTCATGAACAAAATGCGTATTCACTGTCTGTTGTTTCTTGTTTGTCTGCTGGGCGTCGTGAGTCCGGCCGTGGCGGGTATTCCGGGCGCCCAAGCGGCTATTCTCAAGGGGGATTTTACGCGCGCTTTCAAGGAATTCAAAAAAGAGGCAGAGAAGGGAAATCCCCTCGCCATGGCTCCCGTGGCTGTGATGCTTCACTTTGGTCAGGGCACCAAACAGGATCTCAAGCAGGCCTTTGCCTGGTATCTCAAGGCTGCAAAAAAGGGATATGAGGCCGGCATGGCCAATGTGGGCATCATGTATTACAAGGGTGCTGGTACGCCACAGAATGATGTCAAGGCCTATGCCTGGCTGGATCTGGCCAGCCGCGCCCGCGGTGGCCGTGAGCACAATGCCAAGGCCCGGGTGGCCGGGTTTCTCTCAGCCAAACAACTCAAACAGGCCCAGCAGCTGGCGCTATCCCTGCGCAAGCAATTCCACATCAAATAAGCCCCTTCCCCTTCTAAATCACGGTTGGTTGCCGGCCAACCCATTGTTGTGATTGTTTTTTTCACACTGGTGGGGCTGGTGTTTAGGAAAAAAGCTGGTTACGATGTTCGGCCCGGTTGCAAACATGGATGAGGTTTGTGGACATGAGCATCGAGAGAATCGGCGAAACCAAATGGGCCCGAAAGCCCGCCAGGCAAGGGCAGCGGGATAAGCGCCGCACTCACCGTCATACCCTTTCTCTGGACACCGAAGTGCATTTTCGAGAGCAGTCTGTCAAGGGCATGTTTCGCTGCCGCACACGGGATGTCGGACTCATGGGCGCCTTCCTGCCATCGGAAAACATGCCTATCACTCCCAAGACCGATATCGAGCTTGTGTTCTACGCCCGTACCCGCGGCCAGCCGCGCCGATACAGTCTGCAGGCCAAGGTGGTGCGCACCGCCAATGATGGCGCTGCCCTGGTTTTTTGTCCTGAGAACAAAGGTCAGAGAGAGGAATTTCGGCGCTTTTTGCTCAGAGCCAAGGTGGCGAGCCGGGAATCCTAACCCAGAACTTTGCTGTTGAATCTTTTCCCAGCCGTCCCTATATGAACAAGGGGTGGCGCTTTTTCAGTACCTGTCAAAAAGGCATAATACGCCGCAACCCGATTCAACGGCCCGCAACCGGGCAGCAGCCGGTGCATGGGCCAATGGTGGGCGAGCCGTTTTTAAAAGGAGCTAGTAGACAAATGGTCGTAGAGGCACATAAAGAAACCCTGGGATTCCAGACCGAGGTGAAGCAACTGCTGCACCTGATGATTCACTCGCTGTACAGCAACAAGGAAATCTTTCTGCGAGAGCTGATTTCCAATGCCTCGGATGCAGCAGACAAACTGCGCTTCGAGGCATTGTCGGATGATGCGCTGTTTGAGGGCGATCCTGATTTAAAGATTCGCGTAAACTTCGACAAAGACGCACGCACCATCACGGTTCGTGACAATGGCATCGGCATGTCGCGTCAGGAAGTGGTGGAGCATATCGGCACCATTGCCAAATCTGGCACTGCCAAGTTCTTCGAGTCACTCACCGGAGATCAGGCCAAGGACGCCCATCTCATCGGCCAGTTCGGCGTGGGTTTTTATTCAGCCTTTATCGTTGCCGACAAGGTGACATTAACCACGCGACGAGCCGGTCTGGGGCCGGAGCATGGAGTACGCTGGGAGTCGGCCGGTGAAGGTGAGTACACCCTGGAGACCGTGGAAAAGACCGAGCGGGGTACGGAGGTCACCCTGCACCTGCGCGAGGGCGAAGATGAATTCCTCGATGGCATGCGCCTGCGCAATATTATTCACAAGTACTCCGACCACATCACCTTGCCCATCCTGATGCCCAAGGAACACTTTGGCGAGGAGAAGGACAAACCTAGCGAGGCGGAATGGGAAGTGGTGAATCGTGCCTCGGCCCTGTGGGCGCGTCCCAAGAGTGAGATCAGCGAAGACGAATACAAGGAATTCTATAAGCACGTCGCCCATGATTTTGAAGACCCCTTGGCATGGACGCACAACCACGTGGAGGGAAATTACGAATATACCTCCCTGTTGTACGTACCGGCACGTGCGCCTTTCGATTTGTGGGATCGCAACCAACGTCACGGCATCAAGCTTTATGTGCGGCGGGTGTTCATCATGGATGATGCCGAGCAGCTAATGCCCAATTACCTGCGTTTTATACGGGGTGTCATTGACTCCGCCGACCTGCCGCTCAACGTGTCGCGGGAAATCCTTCAACACAACAAGGCCATTGACACCATCCGCGCCGGTTCTGTGAAGAAGGTGCTGGGGCTGTTGGAAAACCTGGCCAAGAATGAACCGGAAAAATATGCCACCTTCTGGAAGGAATTTGGCCGCGTAATGAAAGAGGGGCCAGGTGAAGACTTCGCCAACAAGGAGCGCATTGCCAAGCTGCTGCGTTTTTCCAGCACCCATACCGACAGCGAAACCCAGGACGTGTCCCTGGAGGATTACGTTAATCGTATGAAAGAGGGCCAGGAGGCCATTTACTATGTCACCGCCGAAAGTTTCGCCGCGGCAAAGAACAGTCCTCATCTGGAGATATTCCGCAGCAAGGGCATCGAGGTATTGCTGCTCTCGGATCGCGTCGATGAGTGGCTGATCAGTTCGCTCACCGAATATGCCGACAAACCTCTTAAATCGGTGGCGCAGGGAGAACTGGATCTCGGCGAACTGGAAGATGAAGAGGAAAAAAAGGCGCATGAAAAAACCGACAAGGCCTTTAAAAAGGTTATCAAGCGCATCGAGGATACCTTGGGTGATACGGTCAAGGAGGTGCGGGTCACGCATCGCCTGACAACGTCTCCGGCCTGCCTGGTTACCGGTGAGCATGACATGAGCGCGAACCTCGAGCGTATTCTCAAGGCAGCCGGACAGAACATGCCGGGCAGTAAGCCCATCTTTGAGATCAATCCCGAGCATCCGCTGGTGCAGAGGCTCAAAGAGGAAAAAGATGACGAGCGCTTTGCGGAGTTGACCAGGGTGCTGTTCGACCAGGCCTTGCTGGCAGAGGGTGGCCAGCTTGATGACCCGGCCACCTTTGTGCGGCGCATGAATGAGTTGCTTTTGACTCTGTCAAAGTAGTCGTCCGGTTATCCGTTGGAGTTCACAACGCCGCTTATCGAAGCTCGCCTGCGCAAACGTTACAAGCGTTTTCTGGCAGATGTGGAACTGGCCAGCGGTGAGCTGCTTACGGTGCATACTGCAAATACCGGCGCCATGCTCGGCTGCAGCGAACCTGGCAGCCGGGTGTGGCTCAGCGTATCCGACAATCCCAAGCGTAAATATCCGCACAGCTGGGAGATTGTCGAAGTGGCACCGGGGGTGTTGTGTGGTATCAATACCCTGCTCAGCAATGCCCTGGTAAGCGAGGCCATTGAGGCCGGACGTATCCCAGAGCTGGGTGGCTATGAGAAACTTCGTCGGGAGGTTCCCTATGGCCAGGAACGCAGCCGTATCGATATCTTGTTGGAATCCCCACAGCAGACCGCAATCCCTTCCTGTTATGTAGAAGTAAAAAATGTCACTTTGGCTGATGATGGTGTGGCCATGTTTCCTGATGCGCCAACCGCGCGTGGCCTGAAACATTTGCGTGAATTGATGGAAGTGGTAAAGCAGGGAGAGAGGGCGGTGCTTGTTTATTGCGTGCAGCGCGAAGACTGCAGCGAGTTCCGTCCCGCGGAAAAAGTTGATGCCCATTACGCCAGTGTTTTGCGTGAGGCCATTGGCCAGGGGGTGGAAGTGCTGGCCTATCAGGCCAGTGTGTCAGTTGAGGCTATTTCTCTGGACAGACGATTAGAGTTAGGCGTGGATTGGTAACAGTCTCGATTCAGACCTTGCCGGTTCCCACTCCGTCTCCCGAGGATGTAAGCTGATCATCATTGCTGGCCTTGGTGGCGGCAAGGATTGTGCTGAGTTCGTCATGGGGCATGGGGCGGGCAATGTGATAGCCCTGGATATATTCGCAACCCATGCGGCTAAGCTCATCCTGTGAATGCTGATCCTCAACACCTTCGGCCACCACTTCCAGCCCGAGATCATGCGCTAGACCTACTGTGGCACGCACAATGGCCGCATCACTTTCATTCCTGGACATGTTCAGGACGAAGGATTTGTCCACCTTGAGTTCATCCACAGGCAGGCGTTTAAGATAACCTAGCGATGAATAGCCTGTTCCAAAATCATCAATGGACAGCCGAACACCTAGATTGTCCAGTCCCACCAGCAATTTTCGTGCATGATCAGGGTCTGCCATCATGGCTGTTTCAGTGATTTCCAGGCACAGGTTTTTCGGTTCCACATTCCAGAATTCGAGCAGGTTGGCTATCTGGCTGCTGAGCATTTCGTCATGCAGATTGCGTGCTGAGAGGTTGACGGAGACGGTCAGCTGGTTACCCATTTCGCGCCAGTCGGCGCATTGTTTGATAGCGGTGCGTAGTACCCAATCGGTGAGTGGCTGAATCAGGCCGGTTTTTTCAGCAATTTCGATAAATACATCCGGCGGAACAAAGCCATGTTGTGGATGTATCCAGCGGGTTAGTGCCTCGACGCTGGAAATAATTTTTCGACGAACATCAAATTGTGGCTGGAAATAGAGTTGTAGTTCTTCGTTCTGGATGGCGATGCGCAAATCATGGGTGAGCCGCAGACGCTCGGCACTGTTGGCATCCTGGCTGATGTCGTAAACGGCCGATTCCATGGCCAGTTTTTTTGCTTTGTGCAAGGCTGTTTCCGTCTTCAGGATGAGTTCCTGTGAACCACTGGCGTGATCGGGAAAAACAGCCATGCCAAGAGTAGCGTGAACGTACAGGCTGTGGCCGTTGATTTCAAAAACAGGTTCGAAATTTTCCAGCAGGCGCATGGACATGTTTTCTGTGGTGGTAATGTCGGATAGCTCAACCAGCACAGAAAATTTGTTTCCGCCATAGCGGCCAAGTTGGCCGTGGTTTTGTAGCGTGTGTTGCAGGCGATGGGTGATCTGGTTGAGGAGAATATCGCCGCTTTCATGGCCGAGGCTGTCGTTGACTTCCTTTAGTGCTTCAATATCGAGCAGGCAAAGCAGCAGTTTTTTGTTATGTTTTTTGGCGGACTCGACTGATTCCTGAATGGCCTGCCCGATCGCGCTGCGATTGGGCAGGCGGGTCAGAGGGTCATGGGTTGACTGGTATTCCAGAAGTTCATTTTTGCTGGCGATCTGTTGAAACAGGTTGGCATGAATGGCCGCTCCCCAAACGGAAATCCAGACACTGAAAAACAACGTGACCCCCAGAGGGGTGCCGATGTAGTCGATGAATGTCTTGAGGTCGTTTTTTTTTCGTTGGTAGATGTTGGCGACAATAAAGGGAGAATCGAATACCGAGTTTGCGACCCAGAGGAATTCATGCCGGCCCAGGGTAAAGCTACCCTGTAGCTGTGTTTTGCCATTGTCCGGTCGGGTGATTTCCGTCAATAGATGCTGACCGAGAGAAAAGCTTCCGCCTGGTACCAGTGTTTTCGTCCGTTTGTCGAATATGCTGAATTTGTTATCGCTGCTCTCGTGATGCTTCACCATTTCCTGCAATTGAGCGCGTAGAGGTGCTGCCTCGTCCAGCATTTCCAGGAGGTGTGTATTGCTCGCACTCAGGCGCTGGAGTTCTATGTGCTGAGCGTAATCGCGGGCGCTGGTATAGGCCACCACGCTGAAGATACCCACTACCGTCAGACTGAGAGAAAGAAAGCCTAGAAAGAGTTTGAGACGGAGTGACATCAGACAGGTGGCCTATTGGGATCGGTAAGTGCTGATACCGGCCATGGCGTAAATGGGACAGGATCGCATGACGGCCGCCACAAGATTAATGGCACCAAACAGGCCAAGCAGCCAACGCACAAGATCATTGGCGAAGAGTCCGGTGTCGATAAAACTAAGATAAACCAGAGTGGCACCAATGATTGTGCGTACCAGGATGTCAATGCTATGCAGGTTTCGTTTTATATGCATGATCGTCTAATTAACTACTTGATGTTATGTTTGCCGCAGATTGTGCTGTTCGTGAAAACCACTGAAGTGTGGGGAGGGATGTCGTCGATGATTTGTTTCATGACTCCGCGGCACAGTCCTCCCATTCGCCCGCTTCCTTTGTTTAACGGCCGTTTGGGGGTGAAACTTTAAGTTAAAGCGGGGACTTACGAGGTGGTCGGCGTCGATGTAGAGGGTAAAACCTTGCCCTGGTTGAGGATATGCTGGGGGTCAAACAGGCGTTGAATCCCAGCCATTAGATGTAGACTGGATGCATCAATCTCCCGTGCCACGAAGTCCCGTTTCACCAAGCCGATGCCGTGTTCGCCGGACAGGCTACCGCCGAGGCCGAGCACCAGGGAAAACACCGCGTCGAGGCAGGCCTCGGCACTGGACCGTTGGCGGGGGTCATCGGGGTCGATGAGCAGGTTGGTGTGGATGTTGCCGTTGCCGGCGTGGCCGAAATTGACGATGGTGATGGCGTGCTGCCGGGCCAGGTCTTCCAGGCCGGCCAATAATTCCGGGATTCTGGAGACCGGCACCACCACGTCCTCGTTGATCTTTTTCGGCGCCACGTTGCGCAGCGCCGGCGACAGGGCCTTGCGGGTGGCCCACAGGGCCTGGGCCTCGGCGTCACTGCCGGCGGTCTTGAGACTGAGCAGGCCGGAGGTGCTGGCGGCCTGGCTCACCACCTCGACCATCTCTGCCATGGCGGCGGCCGGGCCATCCACCTCGATCATCAGCAAGGCACCTGCCCCCTCGGGCAAGTCGGCGCTGGCCACGTCGCGCACCATGTCGATGGCTGTACCGTCGATGAATTCCAGGGCGCAGGGCACCACCGGCTGGGCCATGATGCAGGCCACCGCCCGGGTGGCGGCGGCGATGTCGGCATAGATGGCCTGCAGGGTGCGCTTGGTTTCGGGCAGGGGGGTGAGCTTGAGGGTGGCCTCGGTGATCACCGCGAGGGTGCCCTCGGAGCCGATCAGCAGCCGGGTGAGGTCATAGCCCACCACGCCCTTGGTGGTGCGGGTGCCGGTACGGATTTCTTCCCCGGCGCCGGTTACCGCGCGCAGGCCCAGGGTGTTTTCCCGCGGGGTGCCGTATTTCACCGCCCGTGGCCCGGCGGAGTTGTAGGCCAGGTTGCCGCCAATGGTGCACACCGCGGCACTGGTGGGATCCGGCGGCCAGAAAAAGCCGTGTTCGGCGGCGGCCTGTTGCACCGCCTGGTTGGTGACTCCGGGCTCCACCACCATCAGCCGGTCGTCGGGGTCGATTTCCAGGATGCGCGTCATGCGCTCGGTGGAGAGCACGATGCCGCCGTTCACGGGCACCGTGGCGCCGGTGGTGCCGGTGCCGCGACCCCTTGGCACCAGGGGGATGGCTTCGTGCGCGAGCAGTTGCACGATGGCCAGCACGTCTTCATGGCAGCGGGGGAAGACCACCAGCTCGGGCAGGGCCTGTTCGCGGCTGTTGTCGTAGCTATAGGCCAGACGGTCACTCTCGGCGCTGAGTACCTGTGCGGCGCCCAGGCGTCGGGTCAGCTCGTCGATGAGCCCTGGGGAAAGCGTCATATGCGGCGTCCGGCTCAGTGCTGCACGTATTCGAATACCTTCACCACTTTTTTCACCCCGGAGATCTGGCGGGCGATCTCCGCGGCCTGTGTGCCCACATCCCGAGGCACCAGGCCCATGAGAAAGACGGTACCATTCTCGGTGAGCACCTTGACCCGTGAAGCGTCGAAGCCCTTGGTGGCGATCATCTTGGCCTTTACCTTGGAGGTGATCCAGGTGTCGTTGGTGCGAGAGCCAAAGCTGGTGAGATCGGCGATGCGGATTTCGTTGTGTACCCGGCGCACCTTGGGAAGATTGCGCACGATGTTCACCACCCGGTCGCGCAGGGAACGGGACAGCACCTCGCCGGTGAGCAGCACCACGCGGTTGTAACTGGTGACGTTGACGTGGATGCGCTTGGCCATCTCCGGATCCTGGTAGATGGCATCCTTGGCCTTGGTCTCGATGATCTCGTCGTCGAGCATGGCCTGGTTGCTGCGTTCGTCGTGGGCTACGCTGGCGCCACCGGCGGCCCCGGCCACCACCACCGGGGCGGCGCAACCGCTGAGGCCAAGGCTGAGGGCGGCGGCGAGGAACAGGAGCAGGGGTAGGGTCGGTTTCATGGTGGTCTCGTCTCGGTCAATGGGTTCAGGCCTGGAAGGCATTCTCGATCCAGTGGATCTGCGCCTGGTTATTTTCGGTGCTCAGGGCCACCACGTCAAAACGACAGGCGCCCCGGGCGGCTTTCGGATTGTGTTGCAGGTAGTGTTCGGCGGCGGCCAGTAGCTTGGCCTGTTTGCGGGCATCTACGCTTTCCGCGGCGGAGCCGAAACGGTTGCTGCGTCGGTAGCGCACTTCCACGAAAACCGTGTGTTGCCGGTGGCGCATGACCAGATCGATCTCGCCGCGCCGGCAGCGGTAATTGCGCTGGATCAGGCGCAATCCGTGACGCTGAAGATAATCACAGGCGAGGTCTTCGGCGTGGTTGCCACTGGCTTGTTTTGACGTGGTGCCAGGCATGGCGATGCAGGTCTAGAATTCACTGAGGGGCTGGGGCACACCCCGCTCGAAGCGGGCCCAGCGCAGGCGGCGTTGCAGGCGGTTGTGCACGTCCAGATAGAGATCGCCGGTTTCACCAGCGTAATACTCGGCGCGGTTGCGGCGCAGGCTGTTGAGTTCACCGATCACCCGATAGGCGTCCACCCCCAGGGCATAGAGTCGGGTGTAGCGCTTGCTGGCAGCCGGCCAGAGCTGTTCGATCTCGGCCTTCAGAGAGTGGGTGCCGGAATCGGTGTCCAGGGTCCAGGGCATGTCGGCGAAGGTGACGCCGTCCATGTCCCGGTCCATGTCGGCGTCGATATGGCCGCTGAAACTGTGGGAGGTGGCGTACACCGGCACCTTGGGGGCGTGGTGAAAGCGCAGCTGAGGGCGAATCAGCCGCGCCTGGCGTGAACCGGCGGCCATGAAGATGAAGTCGATGTCCTGCCGGCGGCGGGGAGTGAATTCCAGTTTTACCCCCAACAGACGGCGCAGGTTGCGATGGCGTTGTTCGCTCTCGTCCACGTTGAGCAGCCGGCGAATGGGCAGTGAGTAGTCACTCTTTTTCGCATCATAGGTCTGTTTTTCCACCACGTGGCCGCCGAACTGCAACCAGCGCTCGCTGAAGGCGCGGGCTACCCGGGTGCCCCAGGCGGAAGAGGGAGTAATGATGGCGCTGCGGCTGTAACCGTCCAGCCAGGCATGTTCCGCCACCTGCTGTGCCTCCTGTTCCGGAGACAGGCCCAGCTGAAAGAAATTGTCGGGCAAGGGACGGTCTCTGGCTTCGGCGTGTCGTTCGCTGTAATTGAGGGCCAGTACCGGCACCGGGAGTGATTCGTGGCCGGCCAGTTGGTTGACCGCCTGTTTGCTGAGGGGGCCCACCACGAACTCGGCGCCATCATCCACGGCCTGCTCGTACACCAGGTCGATAAGCGCCGGATCATCGCCTGCGTCGTAGACATTAATGCTGGGAACCACGCTGGCAGGAGCGTCAAGACCCGGGGCGGTGGGACTATTTTCGGGCTGGGCATAATAGGCGGCGAGAAAGCCGTCGCGTACCGCAGCGGCGGCTTTGGCGAAACGGTTGTTCAGCGGCAGGATCAACGCAATCCGCTTGGGCAGGGGCAGGACCCGTGGTCGGGACAGCAGGATGGAGGCGATGATCTCGTCTCGCGCCGGGTGATTGGGATAACGCTCTCGCCAGTTGACCAGGTCGGCGCCACCCTGCTGGCTGTCGGCCATGGAGCGGCCCAGCCGGGCCAGCTCGAGCCAGCCACTGAGTACGTCCGGTGGGCCGGCGGTCTGCAGGGCCGCCAGGGCCTCGGGGGTGAGTTGTTGCAACTCAGTAAGAATGGCCTCCTGATTGGCGAGCACCGCCTCGGGATCACTGAGCAGGGGCTCCAGGATCACCCGTTCGCGGGCGGCCTCCAGATGATTGCCCTGCTGGGCGAAAGCCCCGGCGCGTAATTGGTGCAGGCGCAGCAGGGTCTGTGGCCCGGTTTCTTCCACCTCCGCCAGCAGGGTCTCGGCCCGGTCCAGGGCACCCTGCGCCTCATCCGGCCGCTGGCGCGCCAGGGCGATGTCCGCACTGAGCAGGGCGTGGCGCAATTGCAGTGACGGATCGAGCTGGCTGGCATCGACCTCGTTGAGCATCTGATAGGCCTGGGGCACGTAATTGCCCAGCATGAGCAGCTCGGCGGTGCGCAGGGTGTAATGTTCGCGCTGGGGTGATGGCGCCTCGGCGGCCAGTTTGGAATAGGCCAGGGCAGCGTCGAGGAAGCGGCCATCGGCGGCCATTTGCTCCAGCTCCGCGGTGCCCGAGGCAGTGGCCTCGGCCTCGCCCTGGCTGCCCGGCGGCGGCGCGGCTACGCAGCCCGCCAGCAACAGCACCAGCAGGCCCAGCAGGAGGCGCCGGCCTAGGAGGGTGAGACTTTGTGTTAGATTCGACATGAGCGGGAAAGTATTGTGGACGAGGTGGTGCAGTGTCAATGAACGAGGCAGTGGAAGCGGGGGTTTTGTATGTGGTGGCCACGCCCATCGGTAATCGGGCGGACATCAGCCAGCGGGCCCTGGCGGTGCTCGGCGGGGTGGATCTCATCGCCGCGGAGGACACCCGCCACAGCGGCCGGTTGTTGCAGCATTATCACATCGAGCGGCAGATCCTCGCCCTGCATGAGCACAACGAGCGCCAGCGGGCGGCGGAGGTGGTCACACGTCTGCAACAGGGGCAGAGCGTGGCGCTGATCTCAGATGCAGGCACGCCGCTGATCAGTGATCCTGGCTATCACCTGGTGCGTCTGGCCCGCGAGGCGGGCATCAAGGTGGTGCCGGTGCCCGGCCCCAGCGCCATGATCGCCGCCCTGTCCGCCGCCGGCCTGCCTTCGGATCGCTTCATCTTCGAAGGCTTTCTGCCAAGCAAGAGTGCCGCGCGCCAGAAACGCCTGCAGGCCCTGGCCGATGAACCCCGCACGCTGATATTTTACGAGGCCCCCCATCGCCTGCTGGAAACCCTGGGCGACATGGTGGCGGTGTTCGGCGCACAGCGCCACGTGGTGCTGGCCCGTGAACTCAGCAAGACCTTCGAGACCATCAAGGGCGCCCCTGCGGGCGAACTGTTGGCCTGGGTTGGCGGTGATCCGGACCAGCAAAAGGGTGAGATGGTGTTGCTGGTAAAGGGCCGTGAAGCGACAGACAGCGAAGAAGTCTCTGCTGAGGCGCGGCGAATCCTCAAAATTCTGTTAGACGAGCTGCCCCTGAGCCAGGCCAGCGCCCTGGCGGCGAAGATCACCGGCAGCAAGAAAAAGCCGCTGTACCAGTTGGGACTGACATTGGGATCAGGCAACCCGTAATGCGACAGCGTCTATAATTTGGCTGGCACTCCTGCAGCGTTGTGGAGCATGAAAATGAAAATCGTCTTTTTTAGCAGCAAGCCCTACGACAGACAGTTTTTCGATGAGGCCAATGCAGAGTATGGCCATGAGCTGGTGTATCTCGATTACCCACTCAGCATCCATACCGACCTGCGTACCCTGGATGCACCGGCGGTGTGTGTGTTCGTCAACGATGATCTCGGCAGGCCGGTGTTGCAGACCCTGAAACAGCAGGGCGTGTCACTGATCGTGCTACGCTGCGCCGGATTCAATAATGTGGATTTGCGCGCCGCGGAAGAACTGGGCCTGACGGTGGTGCGGGTACCGGCCTATTCCCCCTATGCCGTGGCCGAGCATACTGTGGGCCTGATGCTGACGCTCAATCGCAAGATTCATCGCGCCTACAACCGGGTGCGTGAGGGCAATTTCTCGTTAGACGGTCTGTTGGGATTCGATATGCATGGACGGACCGTGGGGGTTGTCGGCACCGGGCGTATTGGCGCCCTGGTGGTGCGTATCCTGCGTGGTATGGGATGCGAGGTGCTGGCCCATGACCTGGCACCTAACCAGGAGTGTGTGTCCCTGGGGGCGCGTTATGCAGACTTGCCAGAGCTTTATGCGCAGGCCGATATCATTACCCTGCACTGTCCGCTGACCTGCGACACCCATCACCTGATCGACGCCCAGGCGCTGGCGCAGATGAAGGACGGCGTGATGCTCATCAATACCAGCCGCGGCGCGGTGGTCGATGCCGGCATTCTTGTGCCGGGGGTGAAGTCGGGCAAGATCGGTTATCTGGGGCTGGACGTGTACGAACAGGAGGGAGACCTGTTTTTTAAAGACCTGTCCAACCAGATTATCCAGGACGACGTATTTGAGCGTCTGCTGACCTTTCCCAATGTGCTGATCACCGGCCACCAGGGCTATTTTACCGAGGATGCGTTGCGCAATATCGCCCACACTAGCCTGCAGAATGTCAGTGATGTGGAGCAGGGGCGGGGCTGCGAAAACAAGTTAACGAGCAATGTGTTGCGAGATGCCTGTGCGGTGAGTGAATCTGCTGCTGATGATTGAGCACGTTCGCCGGTTTCGCGGCCAGGGCTTACGGCAAGATGATGGAGTGACGCGTTGAATGTTTTTGCAGAATCCGAACAGATTGTGCTGCTGGGCACGGCCCTGGCCATCGGTCTGTTGATTGGTGTGGAGTGGGGCTGGAAGTCTCGCGATGCCAGGGAGGGTGAATGTATCGCCGGCCTGCGCACCTATGGGCTTGCGGGTTTGCTGGGCGGTGGTGGCGAACTATTGGTGGAATACCTCCGTGCCTTGGTGCCGGGCGGGCGCAGCCTGGCGCCAGGGGTGCTGCTGTCCCTGGGTGTTGCCGCTGGGGCTGGATTGTTGACGGTGTGGTGGATGTGAGCGCGCAAGGGCAGACCACGGGACGAAGCTGGCATGCTGATGAAATGTCCGCCTGTTTTGCCTCGCTGGAATCCTCGGCCACCGGATTGAGTACTGCCGAGGCCGCTCGACGCCTGGCCGAATTTGGGCCGAATGCCTTGCCCGCAGCCAGGGCCCGCAGTCCCGTGTTGCGCTTTTTAAGTCAGTTTCACAACGTGCTGATCTATGTGCTGGTGGTGGCCGGTGTGGTCACTGCCCTGTTGGGGCACTGGCTGGATGCCTGGGTGATACTGGGCGTGGTGGTGCTCAATGCGCTGATCGGCTTCCTGCAGGAAGGCAAAGCGGAGCAGGCCCTCAATGCCATTCGCCACATGCTCTCCCCCAGCGCCATGGTGTTGCGAGACGGCCGGCAGTTGCGCATACCGGCCCGGGAACTGGTGCCTGGCGACGTGGTGCTGCTGCAGTCCGGTGACAAGGTGCCGGCGGACCTGCGTCTGTTTCAGGTCAAGGGGTTGCAGGTTCAGGAGGCGGTCCTCACCGGTGAATCCCTGGCCGTAGAAAAGGTGGTGGCGGCCGTGGCGCCGGAGGCGGAGCTCGGCGAACGTCGCAGTATGGCCTATTCCGGCACCCTGGTCACTCACGGTCAGGGGCGCGGGGTGGTGGTGGCCACCGGCGCGCAGACCGAGATTGGCCGCATCAGTGAACTGGTTTCGACGACGCCCGTGGTGGAGACGCCCTTGCTGCGGCAGATGGCCCAGTTCGGTCGCTGGCTTACCGCGGCGATCCTGGTGGTCGCCGTGCTGACCTTTGCCTTCGGCGTGCTGTTGCGTGGCTACACGGCGGCGGAGATGTTTATTGCCGCGGTGAGCCTGGCGGTGGCCGCCATCCCCGAAGGCCTGCCGGCAATCATGACCATCACCCTGGCCATTGGCGTACAGCGCATGGCGCGGCGCAATGCCATCATTCGTCGCCTGCCGGCGGTGGAGACCCTGGGTGCGGTGACGGTGATCTGCAGCGACAAGACCGGCACCCTGACCCGTAACGAGATGACGGTGCGCAGTATCGTCACCGCCGATCAGCGGGTCGAGGTTACGGGCACGGGCTATGACCCCCATGGCATCTTCCGCGTGCGGCAACAGGACGTACAGCCCGAGCAACACCCCCTGTTGCTGGAGATGCTGCGCGCCGCCATGTTGTGCAACGATGCCTCACTGGAATTAGTGGACGGCGAGTGGCGTGTGCACGGCGACCCTATGGAAGGCGCGCTGCTGGTGGCCGGCATGAAGGCGGGGCTGGATCCCTCCGGCGAAATACAGCGTTACCCGCGCACCGACCTGATCCCCTTCGAGTCCGAACATCGCTTCATGGCCACCCTGCATCACGGCCACAGCGGCGAGGCCTTTGTGTTTCTGAAAGGTGCGCCGGAGCGGGTGCTGGAGATGTGCACACGGCAAAAAATCGCCGAGGGTGAACAAAGGCTGGACAAAAATGACTGGCTGAAGTGCATCGAGGAAATGGCCGGCCAGGGGCAGCGGGTGCTGGCCATGGCCATGAAACCTGTCGCCTACGAGCAACTGGAACTGCGTTTCGACGATGTGGCCGAAGGTCTGATCCTGCTGGGCCTGTTCGGGCTCATGGATCCGCCTCGTGACGAGGCGGTCGCCGCCGTGCAGGCCTGCGCCGTGGCGGGTATCCGCGTGAAAATGATCACCGGCGATCATGCCGCCACCGCACGCACCATCGCCGCACAACTCAAGTTGGCGAACGCCAGCGAGGTACTCACTGGCCAGCAACTTGATGTTATGCCGGAGGCGGAGCTGCGTCAGCAGGTGGAAAGGGTGAATGTGTACGCGCGGGTCAGCCCCAGCCACAAGCTGCAGTTGGTGGAGCTGCTGCAGGCACAGGGCGGGGTGGTGGCCATGACCGGCGACGGAGTCAACGATGCGCCGGCCCTGAAGCGCGCCGACGTGGGGGTGGCCATGGGGCTCAATGGCACCGAGGCCGCCAAGGAGGCCGCCGAGGTGGTGCTGGCCGACGACAACTTCGCTTCCATCACCCATGCCGTGGAAGAGGGGCGCACGGTGTACGCCAACCTGCGCAAGGCCATCCTGTTCATTCTGCCCACCAGTGTGGGCGAGGCGTTGATTATTCTCGCCGCCATCGCCCTGGGCTTTCAGCAACTGCCGCTGACCCCGGTGCAGATTCTCTGGGTGAACCTGGTCACCGCGGTGACCCTGGCCCTGTCCCTGGCCTTCGAGCCGCCGGAGCCCAGGGTTATGCATCGTCCGCCCCGCGACCCGCGCGCGCCCATCCTCAATGTCCATTTGTTATGGCGCATCGTGTTTGTCTCGCTGATCCTGATGACGGGGACCTTCGGCCTGTTCCTGTGGGAGACGCAGCAGGGTGCCGGGATCGCCCAGGCGCGCACCGTGGCGGTGAACACCCTGGTGATGTTCGAGATATTTTATTTGTTCAATTCCCGTTACATCACTGCCCCGGTGATCAATCGGCGTGGCATTACCGGCAATCCCTACGTGCTCATGGCCATCGCTGCGCTGTTGATTTTGCAGATGGCCTTTACCTACCTGGCGCCCTTGCAGGCCCTGTTCGGCACCACCGCCATTGGCCTCGATGTCTGGGTGCACATCGTGCTGGTCGGTTCCTCCGTGTTGTTTCTGGTGGAGCTGGAAAAGGCCTTTTTACGCCGGGCGTAGCGTGTTTCCCGGGAAAGCTGTTCCGCGGCGCAGGTTCACCCAGGGTGATTTACGGGAAAATCAGGGGCCTGGTACGGTGAAATCGAACACCGTGGTGGAATCCAGTTCAGCGATGGGTGAATCCGGGTCGCCAGCGGAGAGGCGCATCAGTTTCATTACGCCACTTGCCGGTCGTCCGTAAAGACTGTCCATCCCCGTATACACCGGGGCATACACCGCCAGGTTCAGGGAGCAGCCATACAGATAACTCGCGGTGCTGGTGATACCGCCCATGGGGCTGGATTGCGGCTCCCATTGCATGGTCGAATCGTTCCATACATGATAGCCCGTAAAGAAGACACCGAGTGGCAGAGACACCTGCAGGACTTCCGCATCATCGAGGATCAGTACGTCGGCGCCGATGCCATCGATGGCCTGGCCTGTAGAGGCGTTTTTGTCGGTATCGATATAAAACGCCACGAAGGTATCGTCTGGCGGGGTGCTGGTGCCCTGAATGCTGTAGGAGAGGGCCAGGGAGTTGCCGTGGTCATGAGAGGTTTTGGAGAGAATGATGTCCTTGATGTCAAAGGTGTTGCCCTGGTCGCCATCCTGGTGGACGAGGGTGGTGTTGGAGGCGGTAAAACCGCCAAGCACAAAATTGTCTTTGGTGTTGAATTCATTTTCCACATAGGCCACGGTCAGCGGGGTATCGCAATCACCGCTGGATCCACCACCGCCTCCACAGGCCGAAACCAGCAAGGTTATGCCAATCGACAGGTACGCCTTCAAACGCATTTTGGAGCTCCTCCCGTGAATGTGGTGGATGGGCTGATTAACAAATCCTTCGTCTGAACTCAGACCCAAAAACAGGAACTGGCGCACAAACCCGGCAAGCATACCGGGTTTGGTGGCCTGGAGGGACGATTTGCCCGGTATTGAGGCGCCGTGACGGCACCGTGTCGGGCGAGGGCGCTGAGGGCGGGGAAGTGCCCTTGTCAATTCTGCACCGCATGCGTAAGCTGGCCGCCGGAAGTCGGCCAGACAGTCGCGGTATCCCTTTCTCTGCGGAGGAGGCGGGTACGGAGGAAAGTCCGGGCTCCACAGGGCAGGGTGCCAGGTAACGCCTGGGGGGCGCGAGCCCACGGAAAGTGCCACAGAAAATACACCGCCGATGGCCCCGGTTTGCGGATCGGGGCACAGGTAAGGGTGAAATGGTGCGGTAAGAGCGCACCGCGCTGTTGGTAACAACAGTGGCAGGGAAAACCCCACCCGGAGCAAGACCAAATAGGGGAACATCGATGCGGCCCGCATACGTTCCCGGGTAGGTTGCTTGAGCCGCGTGGTGACACGCTGGCCAGATGAATGACTGTCCACGACAGAACCCGGCTTATCGGCCGGCTTCCACCTTTTTCTGTCAAGTTAGGTCTCTCTTGTCTGCTTTGTTTGCAGTAAAAAGTAAGCAAGAGACTGGTGTGTCCGTTTTCCCTCTATCCTATGTTTTTTCACTGGTTTTTGTTCGTAGTGAAGAGCGTCACTGCGTTGTGCGCTGATTTTCAATTCTTCCAGTGCGTAACACTGCTGTCCCGTTAACATTCGCCTTAGTGGGCGAAATAGTTTTGTTTTTCATGAGCTGCAGCATGATTTGATAATTTGAGACATGAATAGTCAGTAACCTCTACCGTCATTCCGGCGAAGGCCGGAACATAAGCGCGAAGAGCGTTGAACGCCACAGGCGGCCCGAAGGGTGAGCGCAGCGAATAATCCAGTGGTTTCAATGACATTCTAGATTCCGGCCTTCGCCGGAATGATGGATATAAAGTTAACGGGACAGCAGTGAGTGCGTAACATTGTTTTTTAATCGTCTCAAGATGATTGCAACAGGGTTATTTCCCCGTGTGGGAGCGCCTTTCCAGGCGCGATTCGCGCCTGGAAAGGCGCTCCCACAGTATTTGGCATTGTCTAAGTGCGCTATGAGACAGCTTGCATCCACTCATTGCCGCTTCAGGCTTTCCCAAGGTGGCTATTACTCACCAATGTCTGTGAAACCAATTTTGAGACCCTTAATAACTTGTCCATCAAATTGATCGTCCTGATCTATTTGATGGGCGCCCGCGAAATATGGGCGCAACCCGGTTCCGGTATCCTGCTTCACCCTACCTCCTCTATCCCTAGAGTCGCGTGCGATGTTGCTGGTATTTCGCAGGCTTACATTGGCTTATGTCAATGCCGGCACATCCCTGTGCCGTATTATTAACCCAGCAATATTAATTGCCAGTTAATACTTTATTTAATTCACTACATTAATAACTGCAGTCATGCCATCGTGCACCATGCAGCGAATCTTGTAATGCCCGGGCATTGAAAATTTGAAGTCTTGTTGTGTGTGGGCCTCTTCTTTTTTTGCAGGCATTACCACTTCACCTTCTTTATTGTCATTATCCAAGACGCTGATGCGGGATTTATGAAAAAAAGGATCGTCATTTTTTATGCGTAGTTTCTGGTTCAGGTGAACCGTTATACTGCTGGGATTGTAGAGAATATCTTTTTCTATAATCTGCACGATTCTACTATCGTCAGCCCGGGCGGAGGAAAATAGGAGTGAAACCAACATTGCGACGCTGATGAGACCTGTAACATGGCTTTTCATTGCGTTATCCTTGTTTGCAAAAACCTAGCTCGTGAGAATGATCGTGCGGCTGGCAGGTAAGCTTTCCAGCCGCACGGATTCTTACAGATAAGATCCTATTCCCTGGTAATCGTTAAATTTCCAAACATGACATGGAAAAATGGCATGCCAAACATTTTTCCTTCTGCCATCATTTCCTGGACATGTTTTTTTGTGCGTTCCATTAGTGCTTTGGTTGCTTGTAGGTTCGCCATAGCTTCCTGCTTGGCAGGCCCTTCCGGCATGGCCATGATCTTACTTTTGGCTGCCATCATTTTCTGTTTGATTTGTGGGAAGGGGATATAACCACTTTTCAATGGCGCTGGCTCCAAGCCCTTTGGCCCAACTCTAAAGGGTGGCACCATGAGATGCATAACTTTGCCAGTACTTCCGGCTCCCACGTTACCGTCAAACCCTAGCTTGTTACCATCACCACGCACAAACTCGGTAATCATCATATGTATTAGTTGATTATCGTTGGTCAAACGACCATCTACGTAGATTTTTCCTTTTGCCCAAAATGCCGCGTAGGCGTACTCGGTTGGCATAAGACGAGTTCCAATCCCGGTGGCGCCGTGCATGATGTGGTCAGTCACCACACCGCCAAAGGTTGGAAACAGTTTGCCATGAGGCAAGGGGCCATCCACTACAACACGGTAATCGTGCGAATTGTCCGGCGCCTTAAAGCTGGCCTCAAAATGGATTTCATCTTCGGTAGTGCTGCCATCAATGGCGGTGACATCACGCAGTATCATATCTAGGTCGCCAACTCCTACGGTCATCCAGTCGCTAAACGGAGTGGCATGATCGACGATAGTGTACTTGCCATCGCGTTGCTGACGCATTCCTGGTGATAAACCGAGGAGGGGAAATGGCGCTTTCTCCCAACCTGCTGGGTGATCCGGCGTGCCAAAGACGGCGGGATCAATTTTTCGTGGTCCAGGTAAGGCCCAGCGAATAGAGCCCTGGTGTTGTGAAGCCTTAATGGTTACTGGTCCGCCCAAGCGATGCGGTGGGGTAGGGTTTTTGGCGTGGGATTGGGTATATGCAAACAAGCCTGTCATTGGCAAGTCTGTAACACTTTCTGTTTCGCTCCCAGGAGTTGACGCGCAGCCCGAGATCACAATAAGTGCCGGTATCAGTATGCCGTACGATAGTATTTTGTCTTTATGATTTGAAATTGTTTTCATGTTGATCTCCTAATCGTTTTCAGTTCCATGCTAACGACATCTTTGATGTATTGGTTGAAAGAAGGCAAAAATGCTTTTAAACCTCGGTCAAGATAAGTATTGCTGAGGGTTAATCTCGCTATCATCATAGGGATGAATTTCGCGCAACCAGTTACAGGGCTTAGGACGTCATCAAATGCGAGATATTACAGAGGAGAGAAATTTATGATGATTTAATGCGATTGTTACGTTAACAATTCAAATGCATAACCACGTTTGTGTGACGAGTAAGTCTATTGTTACGGTACGATAGAATTATTTTTCGCGCATGCATTGTTACTCAGCATGTTTGTTTGTGAGCAGCTTGTAGTGATCATATTTTTTGACCACCTTTTTTATGATTGGCCGGCGTGATTTTTATTGGTCGGTTATGCGCAAAGATCGTTTATTCGAGCAACCCATTTCAATCCTGCTTCAATACTGAGGTGACAGATGGGGCGGCTGATATGCTTGAGGTTGGAAAAGGCCTGTTTTCTGTAGGGCAGATTTTTTGTCCATCAAGGCAAAGGATTTGGGGCGACAAAATTTAGGGGCATCAGAGTATGGTCATGCACCCGGCGGCGTAGCAACAAATGAGGATGTTTCTGGTCAATAAGTGATCGGATTTTCCTTTTTGGGAATATTTCCATCTCATTTTCAATTTGTTCTTAAGAATTCACTTTAAGTACATTTTCCAACAATTTGATTCCATAAGACTACTCCGGTTTTGCCTGGTGAGCATTTAAGCAAATCTCGCTAAGTCATTGTGTGAACAGGAAGTTTTTTCTGTTCTTTCGAGCGTTATTTTCTTGACAGTGGGTGAACCCCGTACCTATAGTGTAAGAATGTGGGAAAAGGTGGTGAAAAGTGGATTTTTCGAATCCGCTGCCGCTAAGGTGACTGGCGGGCGCAAACCGGGCCCGATGAACGAGACGAGGACACCATAACGTGTTTCGCGGGGTGAACGCACTGAACCTGGATGCCAAGGGGCGCATGGCCATGCCGACGCGCTACCGCGAGCGGCTGTCCGAGATGTGCGCCGGGCAAATGGTGATCACCGTGGACAACAGCGATCGCTGCCTGCTGGTCTACCCCCTGCCGGAATGGGAGCTGGTGGAGCGCAAGCTGCAGAAGCTGCCGGCCTTCAATCGCCAGGCGCGGCGCCTGCAGCGGTTGTTGATCGGCCATGCCGCCGAGGTGGAGATGGATGGCGCCGGCCGGTTGCTGCTGCCGCCGCCGCTGCGTGAGTTCGCCGGGCTGGAAAAGCGCGCCGTGCTCATCGGCCAGAGCAACAAGTTTGAGCTGTGGAGCGAGGAACTGTGGAATGAAAGCCGCGCCGAGTGGCTGGCGGCGGGGGATGATCTCGGCGATCTGCCCGCAGAAATGGAGACGATGTCGTTATAGGGCCGATGAGCGACGATTTCGCGCATCGCCCGGTGCTGTTGGATGAAGTGCTCGAGGGGCTGTCCATAAAGCCCGCCGGCATTTACATCGACGGCACCTTCGGTCGGGGTGGTCACGCCGGTGCCATCCTCGAGCGTCTGGGCCCCACGGGGCGATTGCTGGCCATGGACAAGGATCCACAAGCGGTGGCGGCGGCGAAACACCGGTTTGGCGCGGACCCGCGTTTCGAGATTGTGCAGGGTTCATTTACTCAGTTGGGGCGTCTGGTGCAAGAGAGGGCTTGGCAACAGGCAGGTGGTGTGGACGGGGTGCTGCTGGACCTCGGGGTTTCCTCACCCCAGCTGGACGACCCCGGGCGCGGTTTCAGTTTTCGCCACGACGGCGCCCTGGACATGCGCATGGACCCCGCTGTCGGCCAGAGCGCCGCGGACTGGCTGGCCCATGCCGAGGAGTATGAGATTCGCCGCGTGCTGCGCGACTATGGCGAAGAGAAGTTTGCCAAGCGCATCGCCCGGGCCATTGTGCAGACACGCGAGGAACATCCCATTACCACGACGCGACAACTGGCGGCACTTATCGCCGAGGCCAGCCCCGTGCATGAAAAGGGCAAGGATCCGGCGACCCGCAGTTTTCAGGCGATCCGCATCTTTATCAACGGCGAGCTGGACGAGCTGCAGCAATGCCTGCCCCAGGCGCTGGAGGTGCTGCGCCCGGGCGGCCGGCTGGCGGTGATCAGTTTTCACTCGCTGGAGGATCGCATCGTCAAGCGTTTTTTGCGCAAGGAGGCCCGGGGGGATGCGTTTCCGCCGGACCTGCCCGTTCCACAGTCCGCCCTGTCGCCGCGCATCAGGCTCATTGGCAAGGCCGTGCGCGCCAGCGAAGCAGAGATTAGCGAAAACCCCCGGGCCCGCAGCGCAGTGCTGCGAATCGCGGAGCGGTTGCAGTGAATGAACAAGTTGCTGCTGGTGATGATTGTTGCAGTACTGGCCTCGGCGCTGGGGGTGATCGAGGCCAAGCACCAGAGCCGCAAGCGCTTTGTGGCCCTGCAGGCCCTGGAAAAGGTGCGCGACGACATGAACGTGGAATGGGGGCAGTTGCAATTGGAGCAGGGGGCCTGGGCCACGCACAGCCGGGTGGAGCGCATCGCCCGCGAGAAGCTACATATGGTTATGCCGAAGATGGAAGAGATCGTGATCGTCAAGCAGGCGGTGCAGAAATGACGGGTTTGGCCTGTTGCCGCGCTGACGGGTTTTATCCGTCATTCCGCCGGAATGACGGAAAGGCAAGGTTTTGTGGTAGCCCCATCCAGGAAAGCAATTATTGATGAACGCACAATCATCCACACCAAGCTATCGTGGCCGGCGTCTGCTGGTGCTCTCAGTGCTGAGCCTGGCGGGCCTGGCACTGGTGGCGCGCGCGGTGGATTTGCAGGTGATGCGCAAGGATTTCCTGCAGGGCCAGGGCAATGCGCGCTACCTGCGGGTGGTGGCCGAGCCGGCCCACCGCGGCATGATCACCGACCGCAACGGCGAACCCCTGGCCATCAGCACCCCGGTGGACTCGGTGTGGGCCAATCCCCAGCAACTGATCCAGGCCCGCGATCGCTGGCCGCAGTTGGCCCGGGTGTTGGGCATGAAGCGCAGCACCCTGGAGCGTCTGCTGGCGGCCAAGGCCGACAAGGAATTCATCTATCTCAAGCGCCGCGTGGCGCCGGACTTTGCGCAAAAGGTCATGGCCCTGGAGATCCCCGGCGTGGCCCTGGCGCCGGAGTACAAGCGCTTTTATCCCGCCGGCGAGGTGGCCGCCCACGTGGTGGGCTTTACCGATGTGGACGACCAGGGGCAGGAGGGCATGGAGCTGGTCTACGACGCCCAGCTGAAGAGCATCCCCGGCGCCAAGCGGGTGATCAAGGACCGCTTCGGGCGCATCGTGGAAAATGTCGAGCGCGTGGCCGAACCCCGGCCGGGCAAGGACATCGCCCTGAGCCTCGACCGCCGCCTGCAATACCTGGCCTATCGCGAACTCAAGGCGGCGGTGAAGGCCAACCGCGCCGATGCCGGTTCGGCGGTAATCCTCGACGTGCACACCGGCGAGGTGCTGGCCATGGTCAACCAGCCGGCCTACAACCCCAACAACCGCCACCGGCTGAAGAGCAGCCATCTGCGCAATCGTGCAGTCACCGACGTGTTCGAACCGGGCTCCACCATCAAGCCCTTCACCGTGGCCGCGGCGCTGGAGACCGGGCGCTTCAACGCGCGCACGGTGGTGGATGTCCGCCCGGGTTATCTCAGGGTGGGGCGCAAGACCATTCGGGACTTCCGCGACTACGGGGTCATCGACGTCGCCACCATCCTGCAAAAATCCAGCAACGTGGGCGCCAGCAAGCTGGCCCTGGCCATCAGCCCGGAACACCTGTGGCAGACCTTCGCCAGCGTGGGCCTGGGCACGGATTCCGGCAGCGGCTTCCCCGGCGAGCCCGCCGGTCTGCTCACCGATTTCGGCGCCTGGCATGACATCCAGCGTGCCACGGTGTCCTATGGTTACGGGCTGTCGGTGACCACCCTGCAACTGGCCCGCGCCTATGCCGCCCTGGCTAGCGACGGCCGGCCGTTGCCGGTGAGCTTTCTGCGTCGCAGCCGGGCCGAGGCTGCGGAACTGGCGTCACTCTACGAGCCGGTGGTGAGCGAGGCCAATCTGCGCAAGGTACGGCACATGCTGGAACGGGTGGTGCAAAAGGGCGGTACCGGTACCCGGGCCGCGGTGCCCGGTTATCGCATCGCCGGCAAGACCGGCACGGTGAAAAAATCCGGCGCCGGCGGTTACGTGGAGGACAGCTATCTGGCGTTGTTCGCCGGCATCGCCCCGGCCAGTGACCCACGGCTGGTGATGGTGGTGATGATCGACGAACCCCGCGGCGAAAAATACTACGGTGGCGCGGTAGCCGCGCCGGTGTTTTCCAAGGTCATGGCCGGCGCCCTGCGCATGCTGGACATCCCCCCGGACAACATCCAACCGGCCCCGGGCCAACGCCTGGCCCTGCTGGGCGGGAGGCATTGATGACAAGCCCGTCTGCAGCACAACCCCTGACCTTTGCCGAGCTCATCGCCGGCATTTATTTTATCCGCCAGGCGTCGGATAGGGCCATCGACGGCCTGTGCCTGGACAGCCGCAAGGCGCAACAGGGCGACCTGTTCTTCGCCCTGGGTGGCGAACGGGTGCACGGCAAGGAATTCATCGACGAGGCCATCAAACGCGGCGCCAGCGTGGTGCTGTGGGAGTCCTCCACCCCCCAGCAGGAAACGCGCGATGCGGTCCCCGTGTATGGCGTGCCCGACCTAAAAAACCTGGTGGGCCGTATCGCCGAACGTTATTACGGCGAGCCCACCAGGGAGCAGTTCGTCATCGGCGTCACCGGCACCAATGGCAAGACCTCGGTGACCCAGTTCATCGCCCACGCCCTGCAACAGGACGGCCCCTGTGGCGTGGTGGGCACCCTGGGCAACGGCGTCTACGGCCAGCTGGAGAAGGGCGGCTACACCACCCCGGACGCCATCACCCTGCACACCCTGCTGGACGATCTGCGCCACGACGAGGTGCAAAAGGTGGTGATGGAGGTCTCTTCCCACGGCCTGGAACAGGGCCGGGTGGCCGGGGTGAATTTCGATGTTGCGGTGTTCACCAATCTCAGCCACGAACACCTCGACTACCACGGCAGCATGGAAAACTACGCCCAGGCCAAGCGCCGCCTGTTTGACAGCAAGGGCCTGAAATACGCGGTGATCAATATCGACGACGACTACGGCCGGCAGATGCTCACTGCCCTGCCCGGCGCGGTGGGCACGGTGAGCTACGGCTTTGGCCAGGCCGGCGATATCCTGCCTTCCCTGCTGGGTTCCGATATGCAGTTAGAGCGCAACGGTTTGCGCATGCACGTGCAGAGCGACTGGGGCAGTGGTGAGCTGCGAGTGCCTTTGCTGGGCGCCTTCAATGGCGCCAACCTGCTGGCGGCGCTGGGCGCCCTGCTGGCCAGCGGTATCGGTTTCGACGAGGCCCTGCAGCGCCTGTCCACGGTGCAGCCGGTGGCCGGACGCATGCAGGGTTATGGCGGCGCCAACGGCCAGCCCCTGGTGGTGGTGGACTACGCCCACACCCCCGATGCCCTGGAACAGGTGCTCAGTGCGCTGCGTGCCCACGCGGCCATCGAGGACGGCGCGCTGCCGGCGCCGAAACTGTGGTGCGTGTTCGGCTGCGGTGGCGACCGCGACCGTGGCAAGCGCCCGCTGATGGCGGCGGCGGCGGAACTGCTGGCGGACAATGTCATCGTCACCGACGACAACCCGCGCACGGAAGATGCCCAGGTGATCATCGCCGATATCCTGCAGGGATTTCAGCGTGTGGACGACGTGCTGGTGATCGCCGATCGTGCCGAGGCCATCGAAGAG
>Ga0256832_1000311_pt1 | contig 30277 bp, 20 predicted proteins | sample 134614metaG_FD_190534 | JGI IMG/M metagenome (GOLD analysis project Ga0256832, IMG submission 190534) | Hydrothermal vent microbial communities from Lau Basin, Pacific Ocean - 134-614 | ecosystem: Environmental > Aquatic > Marine > Hydrothermal vents | place: Pacific Ocean: Lau Basin | collected...
ATTAGAAAATGCAGGCATAAATGTAGATATTGTGCCTCAAACTAATGACAAAAAACTGTTCAATATACCTAAGTCCCTCAATGCTGATTTGCGACCATATCAAATTAAAGGCGTGAATTGGCTTTTGGATTTACAACACAAGGGCTTGGGAGCTTGTCTGGCAGATGATATGGGTTTGGGAAAAACCTTACAAACACTAACCGTACTTCTTTATACCAAAGAAAACAAATTGGAAAAAACTGAAAATAATCAACAAAAGATTATTCAATTAAGCTTGTTTTCTGTAAATAATGACATTGAATCAAACCGGTTTATCAGCCTTATTGTATTACCGGCTTCACTGATTTTTAATTGGATTTCAGAGATACAAAAATTTACTCCTACACTGACATTTTATAATTATACCGGAGCAAAACGCATAAAAAACATACCGTTTTTAAGTGGTTTTAATATTATTCTCACTACTTACCAAACAGCATTAAGAGACGTTGATTTTCTTAAAGAAATTGATTTTGACTATATTATATTGGATGAAAGCCAACAGATTAAAAATAGGAAAAGCAAGATATTCAATGCTATAACAAAGCTCAAATCCAAGTACAAAGTATCATTGAGCGGTACTCCTATTGAAAATTCTTTGTCAGATCTGTGGTCTCAAATGCAGTTTATTAACAAAGAATTGCTGGGTAGTTACAGTTTTTTTGAAAAAGAATTTTTGAAACCTGTGGAAAAATACAATGACGAGGAAAAACTTATGCAACTCAAAAAAATAGTTAAACCTTTTCTTTTACGCAGGACTAAAGGCGAAGTTGAAAAAAATCTACCGGAACTGATGATTAAAATTCATTATTCGGAGATGCTTCAAGAGCAAAAAAAACTATATGACAAAGAAAAATCTGCTGCGAGAAATTATCTTTTAAAAATATTTGATAAAAAACAGGGAAAATATAAACTTGAGATTTTAAAGGTATTGAACAAATTGCGACAATTGGCAAATCATCCTTTGCTCATAGATGAGAATTCTCCATTCGAAAGTGGAAAATTCAATGATATTATGACATATTGGGAAGATATTCATAGAGCAGGGCATAAAGTTTTAATATTCAGTTCCTATGTCAAATATCTCAATATTTTGAAAGAAGAATTTGAGAGGCGAAATATCAGCTATTCATTTCTTTCGGGTAAAATGAATCAACAAAAAAGGAAAAAAGAGATAGAAAATTTTAATTCCAATGATGATATCAGCACTTTTTTAATGTCGATTAAAGCAGGAGGGACAGGACTAAATCTGACAGCAGCAGATTATGTTTTCATCCTTGACCCTTGGTGGAATCCTACTACAGAGCAACAAGCCATCGCAAGGGCTCATCGCATTGGTCAAGATAAAAAGGTTATCGCTGTAAAATTTATTTCTCACGATAGCTTGGAAGAAAAAATCTTGCAGTTGCAGCAAAGGAAAAGCCGTTTGGCAGAAGATATATTGAACAATAGTGAAAAGATAAAAATGGATAAAAAAGATATTATTTATTTATTGGAATAGTTTTATCATCCCTTTTCTATTTTATTAGCCAGTTGTCCGCAAGCTGCATCTATGTCTTTTCCCCTACTTCTTCTTACTGTGGCCATCACTCCGTGGTCAACAAGGTATTTTGCAAATTTATTTACTTTATCATCACTTGCTTTTTTTAGATCTACACCCTCAACATAATTATATTCGATAATATTTACCTTGACAGGAAAAAACTTGGTCAATTTTATCAGCTTATCTGCATCTTCAATACTATCGTTGAAGTCTTTGAACATAATGTATTCGAAGCCGATTCTAGGCTTGTTTTTGTCATACATATATCTCAAGGCGTGTATCACATCCCAAAGTTTATTAGTATCATTTATCGGCATGATCTTGCTTCTTTTGACATCATCTGCTGCGTGTAGGGATAATGCGATATTGACCTTGATATTATCATCTGCCAAGCGTTTTATTCCCTTGGTTATACCCGATGTACTCAGAGTTATTCGTTTGGTAGAATATCCAAATGCTAAGGGATTTGTTATTTTATCTATGCTTTTCACGACATTATTATAGTTGAGCAATGGCTCTCCCATACCCATATAGACAATATTTGTCAACTGATGTCCGTAAATTTCTTTTGACATTTCATTGACTCTCAGGAATTGCTCAAAAATCTCATAATCCGTTAAATTCCTCACTTTTTTCAATTGTCCTGTTGCACAAAACTTACAAGCCAGACTACAACCTACCTGCGACGATACACATAGAGTATATCTATTGTCTTTCGGTACAGGAATAAGTACGGATTCAATTATCGAATCGTCCTTTAATCGCCATCCTGTCTTAATAGTGCCATCGATACTCTGTTGTTGATGGACTTTAATCAAAGTTTGGAATTCAAAAGCTGTGTTTAGTTCTTCCCGGAGTTTTTTTGACAAATTTGTCATTTCATCAAAATTCATCACTCCTTTTTGCCAAATCCATTGATAGATTTGTTTTGCTTTAAATTTTGGCTCACCAAAGGACTTGACAATATTTTCAAGTTGTTCCAATGAGTAATTTCTTATATCTGTTTTATTCACGCTCTATTCATTTGGTATTAAACGCAAATAAATCGATTTGTGTATAAAAATATATTAAAACTATTTAAACAACATCACCCTCAATGTTTTTGAGGAATCCCTATTTGTCAATTTAAGAAAGTATATACCGCTTGGATGTGAATTGAAATTAAACCTAAGCGATTTCTGTTCTTCTCTCTTAATGTATTGTTTTGAATAAACTTTTTCACCTTTATTTGATATTAACTCTACCTGCAATTTGCCTGAAGCTATCCCGTTAAGCATTAAATTAAATTCACCCGTATTTGGATTCGGAACAATATAAGCTGAATTTTGATTATCAATATCTTTGAGTGAAGTCTTATTTTCGATACAAATCGTAGTATCTCTTGTACAATTTGTCAGGGTATCAGTTACTGCAAATGTATAGCACCCGGCATCTTCCAGATTTGAAATATTTTGTGTATTGGCAGTAAAATTATTTGGTCCTGTCCAAGAGAAGATATAATTTCCATGATTGTTGGTTGTAATAAAAATTCCCCCGTTGCTGCTACTAGTAATATCAAGAATAGCATCAACAGTGATTTTTATCTCTTCCGGTTGATTAATTACAATCGTATCAACAACGGTTTTTTCATTTTTATCTGTGATAGTTACAAAATAATTCCCTGCACAGAGATTATTGACTAAAGCAGAGGTGTCTCCGTTACTCCAATTGTATGTCAATGGTGGTGTAGAATTAAATACATTTAGTATTGCAATAGTACCGTCACATTCTCCAAAGCAAGAAACATCAATTTTTTGACTGTTTATAAATAAAATATTAGCATCCAATATGGCAACTAAAATATCTCCTGTACCTATACATCCCAATTTATCTGTAATAGTTGTCCTAAATGTATGAAGCCCAAGTCCAAATGAATCATCGATAAGTATGCTGTCGCCTGTCCCCGTTTTACCGCTTAAATTATCTTCCCAGTTGTACATATATTGTCCTCTATAACCACATTCTCCATCAAAATCCAAAATATAGGGCAAATCATCGGTTAATAATTGTACTGTACTGTCTTGTTTTACTATTTTTGGTTTTGGATAGACTACAACCTGTATAGTGTCAATAATCTGTCCACAAACTGTATTGTCAGTGATAATTCTTGCGAAATAATTTACAATCTGTGAGTCACAAACCATCTCATCATTTATAGTGAGAACATCGTTAATTCTTCCATAGCCATTGTAGAAATAATGATTAGTTTGACCACTGACATTAGGATTTTCCTCAAAAGTAATCTCTATTGGATTTATACTTCCATCTTCTGTCGTCATATCAACATTCACTTCAAAACCGGAACAAATTTCTTGTGGTTGAGGAGAAGCTTTAATCCCAAGAGGAAAATCGCAATCAATTTTCCATACCGGAGAAAATTGTGGCTCATCAACCAAACATTCTCTATTAGGGGTATCCCAACAGCCAGCACCTCTATCTGAAAATATCATAAAGCTAATCCCCAAATTATCATTTTCCAAACATTCCTGTTGTGTCCTAAACTCCTTAACCTTTAAATTAATAGTCCAATCAACAAAAGAAATTGGGGAACCAATACCATATTTGCGTGATGGAGAACAATCATTTGCATCACAATCAGGAGAACTACCTTCCTGAACCCAAAAATATCCACTTGGAAGTGTGTCGTACTTTATCATTCCACCGTAACATGGACAATCTTCATACAATGTGTTGCATAATTTGAGATGTCCTTCATCATCTGTATATGTACATAAGAAAGGAAAATTTTCCATAACTAAAGGAGCACAATCACCATTCTCATCATACCACTCTGCGGCACCCATTGGTGTACCTGTTGGTGGATTGCTTGCAAAATCAAAATCTGTCATATCCCAACCCGATCCAAATTTAGGTATCAGTCCGTGCAACCAATCGTCTCCTGTCTGAGTTGCATCATATTCAAACCGTAAGTGGAATGTAATTTCTTCCCCAAAGCAAAACGGACCATTATAAGGTGGACCATTAGGTTCTGCATCTGTATTTTCTCTTTGGACTATTTCAAATACTACATCATTAAGACAGTTAAAATAATTTATACTAATAATAGTAGCAGCGCAGACTTCAAAAGTAGGATCATCTACAATATCTCCTGCCTTCGCTGAAACCGCAATATAATATGTCCCATTAGTTACTCTGGTGATAAGTGGCGGTGCAGGAGGCTCTGCATCTAAACTACAAGGGAATGACCCTGTACCGCCAGCATTGGTTAAATTGGAGCAATCATCATTTGGAGAATAAAATATCGACCATACCGGAGTCCAACTACCATTTGTTGTAACAGTAGTATATAAATGTGCAGCATCCGCATCAGCATTTACCTGAAACCAAATAGTCGGCATTGTATCAAAACCTACGCATCCCCCGGGAAGTCCGGGATCGGGACAAGCCATATCCAAACATCCCCCTGTACAAACATAATTTATCTCTACTTTATCCGGAGTAACAGGATTCAATTCTTGAGCACTTGAAATATCTTCACAAGCATCTGCAATATCACAATCGTTTATATTATTTACTGTAATGGTAAAAGTTCCACAGCTATCACTATTAGATGCGACTTTGATAAAAACATAATCATTCGAATCTAAACAACCGATATGCATATTTATTACCGGAAGTCCATTGCATTTTGCTTTGCGAAAAATCGCCGTATTATTGCATATTGCATTGGTATCACCGACATATACTTCAACTGAAGAAAGTGAACCGATACTTCCCTTAGTTATATTGATATTTATACCATCAAAAGCCGGATTGAATCTAGCTCTATACCAAACAGCATCATCATCTGTTGATATATTACATTTGACATTTTTTTTATCCAAATTCGGATTGTCATTATACCCTATTGCATCGCAGGTCGTTCCTGTGTGGGAACCGGAAAATCCAAGGAAATATGGAGGATTGGAATCATCGATGCAGGGTGAGTCATTTGTTGGTTGTGCAATCACCATTGTGTAAAGCAATGCAAGTAATAAGGTATAGATGATTTTCATAATCAAAGTTTTAAATTAGTCGGTATAATAATAAGACGCCATAAATATACAAAATGCTGCCTGTTAAAAAAAATAAAATACACCCAGATAAAATTAGCCTAAAACAATTCAGCTTCAGAATCTCTTTGAGCTTCTGAGTCTTGGAATTGTTTTCAAACAAGCCGGTATCAGGATCTCTCTCAAATGTGAAATGTAGGACTCGCAAGCTGACGCAGGAAGATTGTGAAGCCGGTTTAGGTGCAAAAATGAAATACACCCATTTATTTATCCCGTGCTGTAACTTTTTTTCTATCTTTACGTATTGCTTGTAAGTGATAAGTGATATGATTTAATTTTTGGTATGACCACAACAGAATACAATAAGTGTGTAGAATTATTTTCTGACAATATTTTCAGATTTGCTCTGAAAAGCGTTAGGGATATCAATACGGCAAATGATGTCGTGCAAGATACTTTTATGCGTCTCTGGCAACATGTTCAGGATGTCGATTTTGAAAGAGTTAAATCATATTTGTTTAGGATTGCACACAATATTATGATAGATTATTTCAGAAAGAATAAGAGAAATGCAGATTTTGAATCTATAAATAAAAACACCTACTCTTTTGTTCATGAATACAGCGATATCAAGGAACAATTGGAAAAAGCCGTGAATACTCTATCTCAAATACAAAAGACCGTGGTAATGCTCCGTGATTATGAAGGATATTCATACGATGAAATAGGGGAAATCACGGGTTTGACTAACTCACAGGTGAAAGTATATATTTACAGAGCAAGAAAGAAACTTAAAGATTATCTAATAACTAAAGGAATAGAACTATGATTGATAGGAATAATTATGAAGCATGGTTTTTGGACTTTGCCGAAGGAAATCTTTCGGAAGAAAAGATATATACTTTGAATTCATTTCTCAGTAAAAATCCGGATTTGAAAGAGGAATTTGATGAATTCAATTTGGTATTATTAGATAGTGAAGATTTAGTATTTGAAAATAAAGAATCTCTTAAGAAAAATATCGATTTAGACAGGATTGAAGGACTCAACGATTTTGAAATACTTGCTATTAATAAACTTGAGGAAAATATCACAGAGGAAGAAGAAATTGAATTGAAAAGTATGATTGATTTTTCGGATGAATTGAGAGTTGAGGCTGATATTTTTCAAAAAACTAAATTAGAAGCAGACACTTCTATTGTATATCAAGACAAAGAAAAATTAAAAAGAAAAAATGTTCTTCCTCTATGGATAAAATACCTTGGTTCGATTGCCGCTATTGGATTATTATTGTTTTTTGTGACAAAAATAGTGAGACCGGATACAGATGCAGGCAATTCTTTTGCTAAAGTACAAAGCAATTCAAATTCAGAATCAATTAAAAAATTGGATAATAAAGGTATTGTTCCCGACAAAGTCATTTCTTCAAAGCATAATCCTGATAAAATAGTATCTTCTCAAAAGCAAAAAGAGACAATCAAGTTACCCGCTGTTATTAAAAACCCAAATGATATGAAAAGTAACCAAACTTTGGCTACTACCGAAAAAAATAACGCTGTGGTTGAGTCCTATCCCACGCATAAAGTGAGCGTTCCTTTGAATCAAATTCACAGAAATAAAACCGAATTGATAAAATATAATACGCCTTCACTCTCCGGATTAAGTCCGGTTGAAGACAGGAAAATAATTGCTATGGATGATAATAATAAAAGTATAAGTATCGCCTTGACTCCAAAACAATTTATCATCAAGTCCGTGAAGAAAAAATTGGAAATAGATGATAACGATTATGATAAGGTCAATGCGGTAGAACTTGTTTCAGCCACTCTGAAAAAAACAAAAATAGGGAAACTGGACTTCAAAAAATCCAAAAACACCGGGAAAAAGTACTTAGCTATAAATATTGCCGGTTTTGGAATAGAAAGAACTTGGGGGGCTAATTAGCAAATTTATTAACCAAGTCTTTTAACTGCGATAACTGATGTACTCCTGCTTGTCTGTGCATTGTCTTTCCTGCCTTGAATATCATTAATGTAGGAACACTCATTATATTGTATTTTTGTGCTACCGCTTTATTTCTATCCACATCGATAGTTATGATTTTGACTCTTCCTGCTTCTTCCTTAGCGAGTTTTTGCAAAATTGGTTTTTGTATTTTACAAGGTTGACACCAATCAGCTGCGAAATCAACAATTACCGGAGTTTTACTATTAATCAAGTCTTTGAACGATACTTTTTTCTTCTTCATCTTTTCTTTTTTATTTATTTGGTACAACACTTTAATAAGTGATTTAGTTCTAAAAAAATAAATAATCTGATAGGCTATTGAAATTTAAAATTTGCTCCTTTCTTCCTAATCAAATAATTAGAATAATTTTTAAGTTGGATTCTCACAGATTTTTCCGGCTTTTTATAAGCTTGTTTCAATTGCTTCTCTGCTTCAGTAAAATGTCCGGTCAAAACAGCTATTTTGATTAATTTTATCCGGTTTTCTTTTGTCTTGGAAGATTTATACAAATTTCCGGCAAGCTCATAAGCGAGATTTTTCATTTCTTCCCCCTTGACTTTGGTCAAATAAAGGGACTTGATGAATTCTCTTTTTCTTTTGTCTGTTTTTAGTAATTCAAAATATTTTTTTGCATAAGAAATAAACTTTTTGTATTTCCCCTTTTTCTTAGCTTTTATCAATTTTGAATACATATTGAATTCATCATAAGACAAAAAGTCTATTTTTTTAATTGATTTTAAAACATTTTTGACGATTTTTTTATCGCCTGAATAAGTATAATTTTCAATATCTTTTTTGAAGAGATTATAGATTTTTTCATCAACCTCCCCGGGTTTAAAATAACTTCTGACTTTATCTAAATTATCAATAATTTCATCGAAAAATACTCCCTGAGTTGTACTCAAAGTACGATATATAAATTTCAATCTGAGTTTCTCTCTTAGCCTATTTTTTGAAAGGAATTCTTTTGCCAAAAACTCAGACGGTTTGTCTTGTTTATTTAAGGCATTTATGTATTTTATGATAAATGCATAATTCCTTTTTCCCGCATCGTACTCTTTTTGTAGTTCATTGGTGCTATCGTAGATATTCAAGGCTTTTTCACTTAGTTTTATCAATTTGTCAGCCATTTTGAAGCCAAAATCTTTATAGACAACATTACCTTTATTATCGATAAATAAAAATGTGGGATATGAATTGACCTTGTAAAACAATGCAAATTCCAGACCGTCTATTTCATATGCATTGATAGATAGATTAACAAAATTAGTATTGAGAAAATCTCCAACTTTTTTTTGCGTCAATATCTCTTTTTTCATCTTTTTGCAAGGATGACACCATGTCGTTGATACATCGACAAAAATCAATTTGTTTTCCTCTTTTGCTTTTGCCAATGCATCCGCCCAAGTCCCGTCAAAAAACTTAGTCCCTTGAGAAAATGAACTTATTGAAAGAGCCAAAAAGATAAAAATCAATAGTTTCCTCATTTAATTCCAAAGTTTGTCAATAGATAATCGGTCAATAATCCATACAAATGATATCTTGTATTTTTGCCTTCATAAATACCGTGTGTTCGATTTGGATACGACATCATCCTGAATTGCTTATTGTATTTTATCAATTCATTAATCAATGCTTCTGAATTTTGATAATGGACATTATCGTCACCTGTGCCGTGTACCAAAAGGAGTTTTCCCCTTAGATTTTTGGCATAAGTTATAGGCGAACCCTCCCGGTAATCTTCCGGATTTTCTTGAGGTAATCCCATGTATCTCTCTTCATAAATATTGTCGTAATACAATAAATCAGTTACAGGCGCAACAGACATTCCGATTTTGTATATTTCAGGATATCTAAACAGTAAATTCAGTGTCATAGAACCACCACCGCTCCATCCCCATACTGCTATTCTGCTTGTATCTACAAAATTCCATTTCAATATCTCCCGTGCTGCCAAAGCTTGATCAGCAGAATTGACAACTCCAATTTTTCTGTAAATTGATTTTCTCCACTCTCGTCCTTTTAAGCATGGCGTGCCCCTATTGTCCATTGTGATGACCAATACTCCCTTTTGAGCCATCATATGATTCCATATACTCGGCCATCTGTTCAATGCCGTTTGACCCCAAGGTTCACCATATACATAAAAGAGTACGGGATATTTTTTATTTGGGTCAAATCCGGGAGGTTTTATCATATACCCGTCAAGCTCGATATCGTCTTTGGTTTTTACCTTGAAAAATTCGATTTTACCTAAGTCCAAATCATCAACAATTTCTGCAAGCTTTTTATTTTTTATCAATTCGATATTGACATCATGGTTCTTTAGCGAGATTAGGTTTTTTACCGGAATATGGCTCACAGAGCTGAAACTCTGAATTGCGTATTTAAAATTAGGTGCAATATCGTATAGATTCACTCCTTTGTATTTTTTTGGAGTCAATCGCTTCAATTTTTTCCCATTTAGCTTTATTTTGTACAAATATCTTTCTGTGGAATTATCGGGAGAAGCATTGAAATAAATCAGATTACTTCTCTTATCAAAACCGTAGAGAGATGCTATATCATATTCTCCTTTGGTAATAAGTTTTTGCCTTTTGGATTGAACATTTACCGTATAAATATGTCTCCAACCGTCTTTTTCACTTACCCACAAAAAATCTTTATTGCTGTTGTAAAATACTATATCGGTAGGACCCCATTTGGTTTGTGATACATCTGACCAATCAATATCTATCCAAGCCCTGTCGCTATCGGTAAAAAAATTATCTATTTCTCCGGAATCCAAATTATACATCCATAGCTTATTTGTGTTTTGCTTTCTGTTGAGCTGTTGGATTATTATTTTATTTTCTCCTTTCAACCATTGCAATCTCGGCAAATAATGCTGTTTTGGATCTCCCGGAACAGGTATCCACTTTATTTTTTTTGATGAAATATTTACCACTCCTATTTTCGCAGCAGAGGGGTCAAATCCCACTTTCGGATATTGAACAGGTATCGTATGACTATATACTGAGTCTGTATTATTGATCATTAAAAAATTTCTGATATCCGATGCATCAACTTGCCAAAATGCTATATTTTTATCATCGCTGCTCCATCTAAATCCATCCCTGCACTTCAATTCTTCTTCATAAGCCCAGTCAAATGTTCCATTGATTATTTTTTCATCACCATCAAAGGTCAATTGCGTGATTGTTCCATTGTTTATATCTTCAATATACAAATTGTTTTTACTCACATAAGCGATTTTTTTATCATCATGTGAAAACTTGGCAAACATCAATGAACTTTCCGGCAAGCCTTTTCCCAATTGCTTTAACAAATTGCTTTTGGTGTCAAATATCCAATAATCACCCCTTGTATTTGACCTCCATACTTTTTTGCTATTGGTAAAAATCATCACTTTTGACAAATCGTTTGACCAAATATAGTCCTGTATATTTAAGGGAAGAGAATCACCTTGTGGAATCAGATATTTGGCGTCGATCAAAAGCTTTTTTTCTCCATTGTCAGAAGAGTATTTTACTATATCCAAACCTGTTTTAACAGACTTTGACCGCTCTAATTTTGTGTAAAAATCGCCATTATTGTACCATTTGTAAGAACCAAACCATTCTCTTGAGAAATCTCTTGTAGTGTATATTCTTTCGAGCGTGATTTTTGATTTATCTTTTAGATCCTGTGAATGTCCAAAAGAAGATATTACAATAAAAATGACAAATAAGATATACCGTTTCATGTATAAAAAAATTTTGTTAATAAAAGATGCAAAAAAAATCTGCACCTATATAACCGCTTAGCTCTCGCAAGACATAAGTCCGGAACTGCATTGAGAGGTAATTTTATACAAAGATATAATTATATGCTAAAACAGTTTAGCTTTTGGGCAATTTTACCCGCATTATTCCGGAGATAATTCAATATCCCATTGCAAGAAGTCCGTAGCCTACTACCATTGCAACGATGATATTAATCATTTTAACCATAAAAAACGATTTTTTTGATTCTGCCAATAGTGGTAACATACCGTGTCCATCTTGTGAAATGGAACTAGCTATTAATATACTCAAGGGAATTGTGCCTTGGGTAAATAATGTAAGAAAAACCAAATGCGGTCCTGATTGAGGAATAATACCAACTAATACGGCAAATAGCAATACCAATATCATATTGTCACTAATATATGTGTCAATATTGACGTAAGAGAGCAATATATTTACGATGAGCATCGTCCCGAAAGTCCAAAGAAAAATATTGGGTAAATGCACCTTGATAATATGAGCCCAAATATGCTCTTTTATAAAATGCTCAGGTACTGTAGTCACGACAAATAGCGAGAATAAAGCGGTTGCGATTACTGTAAGTTTTATCCATAAAGGAGCATCGTCCATGACTACTCCTGTCCCTATAATTGTGATTAGTAGCAAAATCAAAAAACTGATAACAAGCCTTTTTGTCGAGGGATTGAAAATATTTGTTTTTAATGTATTGGGGTTGTAGCATTCACATTTTTCATGTTCGTGCAGGGGAAAATCATTTTCACTAAAGTCTATTTGAATATTCTTGTTTTTTGCAAATGTATCCGTAAGATATCCGGCTAAAACACCTACAATAATCAAAACAATAGTGATAATCACAGCTTTTGAGGGTATCATGGCGAACATTACAAATGCTTCATCTCCGCTCGTAGCAATCATAGTAGTGACAATGGCTCCAAGAGTAAACAATCTATGTGAAAATAAAGCTACTGCGGTATAGGCTCCGAGACAACCCGGAACTGCCCCTAAGATTGCTGCTATAATATATTGCTTCCATTTGTTCCCCGTGATATAGTTTTTCCATAGGCCACTGGTCTGAACATTGATGTACTCAATGACCATCATCATAACAAATATAAAACCTGTTATAATAAAACTCTCCTTTATGACTTTGCTAATAATTTCCTGCATCTAGCGATTTTGTTTCTTCTTTGCTTTTTTTTGATCTACCAGTTCTTTTCTAGCCAAAACATGCCCACAATCAGGGCATTTCAATGTTGTACACTTTATTCCTCTTTGGTGTTTCATCGAATATCCGCATTTCAAGCAGACACATACTCCATTAGGACCAAAACCACCTCCTGTTCTGTTTTTGTGATGCCCTTCTCCGTGATGTCCTTCTCCGTGATGATGTCCATCATCATGATGAAAATAATTATTTGCTTTTTTCATGTGTTTAATTTTTATTTTATAATAAAACAGCATTTGCCATGTCCAAAACTTCCGGCAATATTGAATAAATCACTTGTTTCGCAATTAGGGCAGATATCTAAACTAGTTTTCATATCTATTTTGAACATATGTCCACAATTATTACACTTTATAATATTTTGTTTAAAATGAATATTTCCTCCTTCAATATTGAGTTTATTTCCTTTTACCAGCATTTGGGACAATTTTTTTCTTGCTCTTTCGATAAGTCTGGTAAAAGTAGATCTGGAAATTTCCATTTCAACGGCAGCTTTTTCGTGGTTTAAGCCCAAAAAATCAGCCAATCTTATTGCCTCGTATTCGTCAATGCTCATAAATATTTTATGCAAATGCCTCCCCTCAACTCCCATTGGTTTGAAGCCGTTAAATAAAGGTGGATTACTTACTATTCTATCTTTTTTGTGTCTTGACATAAGTCTATATTGTGAACATATGTGCAAAATAACAACAAAACAAGATGAAATACAAATTAATTTGAAAAAAATTTAGTTCACAATTATCTTTTTGCTAATAACACCGAAATCCGTATTGATTTTTACAATAAAAACTCCTTTCCCATAACCGGTCAAATCAATGTTTTGGGAATGTATTCCTCCACTCATTTTGGATACTTCTCCTGCGTATATTTTTTTTCCTGAAATATCAAAAACATCAATAGAGACATTAGAAGCTTTTCTAAGATTATAGCTCAGGCTAAAAAATCCGTTATTTGGATTTGGGCTAATAAAAACATCTGAAATATTATCAGGAATGACACTTACGTTTTTTACAGCGGTAGTATATTCTTTTCCATCCAAAGGAATAATTGCCATATATACATTTACATCTCCTGTATTTTTTCTCCCGTCAGACCAAAAGGGAAGAGCAAAACTTCCGGTTGAAACAGTTTTATTGTATTCTCCGATTCCAAATCCACCTGTCAAATCACCTATTTTCGAAAAATCGCTTGACGATTCAGTCATCGAAAATTGGGTGTCAAAATTGAGCTTTTCAGGATCGAGTGCATATGAAATAAAGTATTGCGTATTAAGGTTATTGTCATCGGCTCTTTTATCATAAAAGCAGATAATCGGAACCCCTTTTGAATTGACCTCCAAGTTTGAATAAAATTGATCCGAGCCGGCCAAAGAATCGTTATTAATAATAATCGGATTTGCCCATTCTTCTCCTCCATCGTCAGAATAACTCAAATAAATATCCGAACCTGTTTCCTCAATAGTATCTATCCCAGGACAAGTCCAAGTCGCGTAAATCCTGCCGGAATATTTTCCTCCGCTATTGTCTATAGCGATATACGGACTGGGAAAATACCGAGTGGAAATACCAACAATATTGCTTGTTTCAGCCCCTCCGGTAAAACCCGGAAAATACAATTCACTGATTTTTCTCGGTTCGCTAAAGCTTTTGCCTCCATCCACAGACACACAATTATAAAAATTATATCTGATAGAGTCATAGGAACCAACAAACCCAAAGTACAAATTACCGGATTTATCAATATCCAAAGACGCATATTGAACAAATTTAAAACTATCATTGCTCACTTTTACCGGGTGGTATGAAAAAACAGTATCGTCAGGCTCGATGACATCTATCATCATATTTATCAATGTATCTTTAATATTAAAATCAACATAACCCATATAAACATTTCCGGAATAAGGAGAAGATGTAAAATCTGCAACCATCCACTGTTTATCCAAAAATTTATCAATTCCATCCAAATCAGTATAGCTGAACTCTGCGCTTTTGAAATAGGTATCAGCTTTCCATGTTATACCGCCATCCTTTGATACTGCATGATAAACAAACTCATTTAATCTTGAATTTATCAAATCAGTTATTACAATCAAAAGGTAAGTCAGATGAAGATTTCCCTGTTTATCAAAAACCAATACGGGATCTCCTCCACCCGCCGATACTAAAGATTTATCCAAGACACCGTCAAAATCGCTTTTTTGCCATGTGTCTCCAAAATCATTTGTGTAATACAAGGAAATACTCAATGGTGAATCAGTAAAAGGATTGTAAGCAAAATGCATTACTCCGACTACTATATTATTCGAATCAGCCGGATTTATTGCGGCAAAAAGTTCAGACTCCGAACCTTTGGTATTATCATATACAAGCCTTTCTCCAAACTCACTATCCCTGAATTTCCGTTTAACCCTTTCAAGATTTCCAGGCCTGTCTTCGGTCTGACAATTATTGAGTTTCATAACTGATTTTTCATCCAAAGATCTTTTTATCATTTGTTTAATTCCCGTTTGTGCTGAAACTAAGTTAATGGATATAAAAAGCAGTAAAAACATTGCTTTTTTTATTGAAATTATCTTGTTCATATTGGATATTTTAAATTAATTTAGGTAAAAATAGAACAAATATTTTGCTCTTGCAAATTTCAACACTCTTTTCACTTTATTCACAATAAAACAATTAATAAATCGTTAGTACAGACTTGAAGCTAAACGTCTTTGACCATTGGCTAATCAAGGGAAAAATTTTAACACTTATACATTAAGATGAAGAGGATAATATTGACTTTAATATATATCATTGGTTTTTATACTGCTGCAAATGCTCAATTGAGTAAACTTGCTGCTAATTATTTCAATAACGGCGAATACGAAAAAGCTGCACCTTTGTACAAAAAGCTTTATATTCAAAACAATTATAACGATATGTACTTTGTATATTATTATAAAAGTTTGATGTATGACGAACGGTATGAAGAAGCTATCAAGGCTATCGAGGATCAGCTAAAAACCAAGCCAGATAAAATATACCTACTGGTACATGAAGGATATATTTATGAAAAATTGAACAAAGCTGAAAAAGCAAAAAAAATATACGAAAAAGCTATCCGCAAAATCGGCTCGAATAAAGTCCAAATCATAAAACTGGCAAATGCATTTAAGGAGTACTCATATTATGATTATGCCAAAAAAGCCTATGAAACAGGTGTGGATAAAGTAGATGACAATATACTTTTTTTGATGTACCTCGGAGAGATTTATGCCCTGCAAAACGATTATGATAAAATGATTGATTATTATATTGCATATCTGAAAAAGTCGGACAATAAATATAGCGGTCAAAATATAAAAAGCAAATTGTCAAAATCCTTGTCAAAAGATAAGATGACTTTACTCAGAAATAAACTAATTGAAAATATTCAGGAAAACCCTGACAATATGTCTATGATTGATGTATTGAGTTGGGTGTATTTGCAATTGGGTGAATACGAGAAAGCAAGAAGACAAATAATAGCGATAGACAGGAGATTTGGTGAAAATGGCTCAAGAGTTTTTAAATTCGCTCAAGATGCTTATAAAGCCGGACGATATGCAACTGCTGCAAAATCATATCAGTATATAATCGAAAACAAAAAGAGGAATAACCCCTATTTGATGAGAGCTATAAGGCGTTATCTCAATATTACAAGCGAGATCCTCGTAAAAGATACAACTACGACTCATGAAGACTTCTTGGATATAGAAAAACAATACAATAAATTCATAGATGATTACGGTATCGGTGATCAAACAGCCGATTTGGTAATAGAATTGGCAAAACTTGAAGCATTTAATCTCCACAATATCGACAAAGGTATCAATACACTAAAAGATCTTATAAAAAGAAATTATATAAATAAGAAATACAGGGCAAAAGCTAAAATCGTCCTTGGTGATCTCTATATGTTGAAAGGAGAGATATGGGAGTCATCTTTGCTTTACTCCCAAGTTGACAAAGATTTTAAAGAAGGAGAATTGGGTGAATTGGCCAGGTATAAAAATGCAAAACTGTATTACTACAACGGGGATTTCGAGTGGGCACAAATTATTTTTAATATATTGAAACCCGCAACTACAAAGCTTATCTCCAATGATGCCATTGAATCCTCTGTATTTATTACCGAAGCTATTGGTGAAGATTCTGTCACAGCTCCACTGCAAATGTATGCAAAATCGGAATTATTGATTTACCAAAATAAATTTGACCAGGCGATTTCTACCCTGGATTCGATTAATTTCTTGTTTCCAAAAAATAATCTGGAAGACGATATTTGGTATCTCAAGGCTCATATCTTCAAAAAGCAAAAACGATATGAATTGGCAAAAAAAATGTATGAGCAAATAATAGAGAAATACCCTGAAGAACTCCGTGCAGACAATTCTATTTTTGAATTGGCAGAGCTTTACGAGAATGCATTTGGTGATGTCAATTCGGCAAAGGCACTGTACGAAAAACTGTTTTTGGATTATGACAGCAGCACATTAGCAGTGGAGGCAAGGAAAAAATACAGGCAATTAAGCGGTGAAAATGTACAGTAAAGACATGAAAACACTATTGGTAAACGAGACATTCATAGTGGATCACGATAGTCACAATGAATGGCTGGAATGGTTCAAAACCCGTTATATAGCCGCTATTAAAGATTCACGACACACAAAAGATTTGGTTTTGAGCAAAATACAAGATGATAATCCTGACGGAAAAACTTATGCACTACAATTTAAAATAAATAGCATTCACTTTGATACATTTCAAAAAGAGGATAATCTAATCAATTTGAGGACTCAACTCAACAAAAACTTCAATAATAAATTTGCATCTTTCGTCACTGTATTAGAGATTGTGGAGGATTGAATGAAGACAAAAGTGCATTTAGGTGCACTTTTATTTGATATTTATAGTTTATTTTGTATTTTTGCAATCAAAAGAGCAGTATGATGCACTTCGATAATTAACATTCTCTTCTTTTTTGGATGAAAAAACGCAAAGAAATTATTTTCAGTCTTATCAAACACGATTAAAGAAACTTAAGAGGCAATGACCCAAAAACAAGATTATTACTTTCAAATAATTTATTAACCATAGCCACTCAAAGTTTTATTGTTGAAAAGCAAAATTGTGGAACTATTGCTGATAGTTTTCCTGGTAAAATAATAGTATTGAGTGACATAAATGACATATTTTTCAGTATTTTTTAAAATAATTTCAATATTTTTAAAATAATTTCTTTTACTTTGCGTTTCTGTTTCAAAATATATAATAATCTCTTGAATTTAAAATATCTAAAAATGAAAAGGAAATATCTAAATTATGTGACGATAGTTATTGCGATTTTCGCTATTATTGTTGCATTATCATCTTGTCATAAAGGATATGGTTGTCCTTATGACTTCTAGTTTGAAATCTGTTAAAATAATCATAAAATAGCTATTTTGAATTTTCAAAGTAGCTTTTTTTTATTTTTATTGCTAATAACTTGATAGTTACAAAAAATAATTATACATTTGCGCTCTTATTTGCCGTACATTGGTAGAAATGTATGGTTTTTTTATAATCCCGGTGTTCGTTAATCGAATTATCCGGGTATGGTTAAACCAAGTAAATTATTTTAAAATGGCAGTAAAAATTAGACTGGCTCGTAGAGGTAGAGCAAAAAGACCTTTTTACCATATTGTAGTAGCAGATGCAAGAGCTCCGAGAGATGGTAGATTCATTGAGAAGATCGGTGTATATAATCCGCTTACATCTCCTGCAACTATTGAACTTGATAGAGAAAAAGCTTTTGATTGGTTGATGAAAGGAGCGATTCCAACAGAAACAATGAGATCAATTTTGAGATTCAAAGGTGTTTTGTACAAAAAACACTTGCAAGGCGGAGTAAAAAAAGGAGCCTTGACACAAGAGCAAGCAGACAAGAAGTATCAAGAATTCATTCAAAACAAAGAAGCAAAGATTCAAAAACGTTTTGAAGAAGTCAGAAAAGAGAAAGATGCTCTAAGAAGAAAAATGGCAGGTGTTGATATGCCGATAAATGTCGCTTCAGTAGAAGTAAAAGAAGAAGAATAAACATTAGGGCTTTTTGCACAAAAATTTTAGTGTTTTTTATAAGAATACCTGATAAAACCTTTGATGTTTTATCAGGTATTTTATAATCTAATCAAAAAAAATCAATATAAAAATTATGGAGACTTTATCAAAAGACTATAAGAAAGAACTTGATTCAATCAAGGAAGAATTGCTCAATTCCGATGAACTTTCTACATATCTGGACACAGAGGAAGAAGAGGATTACAAGGAATTACAAACCAAGTTTGAACCCAAATTGGAAGAGTTGCATGCTAAAGTCGCAGAGAAAGATCCATTGCAAATAATCTCACTTGAAAAAGAGATGCTGAATGAAGAATTGGAAGGTTTATTTCTACCCAGGATATTAGGCTACTCAGTTTTGAGAGGAGAATTGAATGAGTATTACAAATACAAATATGCTCAACATCATTTCAATGATATTTTGGTCGCGATAGCAAATTCACCAAACTTTGATTATTTGAGATTGAGGATAGGCCAAACTATCCAAATAGGTTTTGCTCTTAGTACAGATATCTGGGTAACGGATTTATTGAGCAAAGTCAATAACAAGAATGTAAGAAAATACTTGCAAAAGCAGAGAATTTCCGGTTATTATGACCCTAAGGTAAGAGAAGCTGCATATAAAAGATACTACAAACAATTTGAGCATTTTAATTATAAATATGCACCATTTCCTAAAAACATGGCAGAACTGAAAATGTATGGGAATGTATTGAAAGAATTTTTGCTATTTCGTGCTGCTTCCGATTACGACAACAGCAGTTTGGTAGCAAATATCAATGAATTTCTTAATAAAGAAGAATTTATTTTTGAGCCTGAATTTATCAAGATAACCTTGGTACTGGGCATGTATTTTGATTTAAAAGAGACCAACTTCAATAAATTAACAAATGTATTTAATAGACTGAGAAAAGAAAAGGAGGATTTTGATACCGAATTCTTTAATTATTACTTGCAATTTGTCGATGATAAAGCCAATTTTAAGATAGATGCTGTTGGTAATTTATCTAAATTTATTGACAAGTCAATTGATGATGAATTGACTACATTCTTTAAGCTAATGGATGTAGTATATGAGAATGGATATGTAGCTGTGGAAACCATAGATGCTATAAGACAATATTACAATACACATGAATGGCTATCCAATCACAATAGATGTTTGAGGCATTCCTTATTGAATAGATTTTCTAAATTTTTCAATAATTTATCTGAAAAGGATTACCATGAATTTTTTGAAATGTTTAAAACATTTGCAATCTACATGGATATTTTTTCCAACGAAAAATTCAATCAGAATATTAAGAAAATAAGTATGGACTATGTCAAAAGGATAATGAAAACCTATACTGACAAGCGAGGAAGAGAATACCAAGATGTTAAGAAATTTGTAATGAGTACTTTTGTCGATTTGAAATTGTACAAGCAAAAAGAATTGGTTGAGTTTTTCAAAACAAAAAGAAAGAAGAAAGTATCTTAAAATATACGGGCAATGTACACATTTGACGAGTTAAAAAGCATTTTTATTGATTATATTAAGCAAAATCATTTTGATAAAGAACCTCTGGGGCTATACGATCCGGTTAATTATCTTATGAACCTGCCCGGAAAAAGAATCAGACCTGTAGCATGCCTTATGACAGCCAATATCTTTGAAGATAATGTGTCAAAAGCACTACCCGTAGCTTTTTCGATTGAGATGTTTCACAATTTTACCTTGATGCATGACGATATTATGGACGATGCTGATTTGAGACGCTCAAATGAAACCGTTCATGTAAAATACGATGTAAATACTGCCATTTTATCAGGGGATTTGATGATGATAATGTCGTATAAGCATTTGATTGATTGCTGTGATGATTTGGTATTGAAAGACAAAATCCTCAAACTTTTTACAAACACCGCGATTGAGGTTTGTGAAGGACAACAATACGATATGGATTTTGAAACCGATGACAATGTATCGATATCCAAATACCTATTGATGATAAAACTAAAAACTGCCGTATTGGTAGCGGCGACTTTCAAGGCAGGAGCTATAATGGGAGGAGCAAGTGATGAAGATACCGACAATTTTTACAAATATGGATTAAATCTGGGACTTGCATTTCAGATTCAAGACGATATTTTGGATGCGTATGGAAACCAAAGTACTTTCGGAAAGAAAATAGGCGGAGATATCATTCAAAATAAGAAAACATATCTCTATCTGAAAGCACTTGAATTAGCTGATAAAGATATAGCCGACAGTCTTAAATCGCTTTACAATAATAACTCAATATCAGATGAGGATAAAGTGAGAGAAGTAAAGGATATTTTTAATGGATTGAATGTCAAACACCATGCAGATAGTTTGGTTGCAGAGTTAACCGAGAATGCAATGGATCACTTCAATGCACTTTCTGTGCCAAAGGAAAAACTAAGAGAAATAAAAAAACTAACCGAATATCTTCTTAAAAGGAGTCTGTGAAATTAGGAGTTCATGATTCTGTACTATAAGCTATCCCTGACAGGGGATAAACATGAAGGTATTAGTTAATGCGAGTTAGCGGATAATCTTTAGTCATCTCTGACACTTCCATATCTTTTTTCGCCATTATCAAATAATATCCACCACCACCGGCACCGCAAAGTTTTATCGAAATATCTTCTCTCGACAGGATATTTTCCCAAATTGGCTTTAAGCCGGATATTATCATTTCTTCAAAGCCTTGAAATTGGAGCCGGGATATCTTTTTGAATAATGCGAATATCTCATGAGGATTGTTCTTTTTCATCTCACCGATTATTTTATTATTGCAAAAAGTCAAAGGCTTGAGAATTTCTTCTGAGAATCTTTTCGAGTGCATTTTACGTTTATAGATATTTACATATTTCTTTGTGCTTCTTGAAATCTTTGAATCGAGTAAATAAAAACTGAAGTCGTCAATATCCAAGATGTTTTTATTGCAAGTTTCAATCCCGGTATTCATAATATTGACCGGTTGATTCAAAAGGGAGACCAAAGGGTCAATTCCCGATGAGACACCGTGAAAAAAGCTTTCGATTTTAGCCAAAACCCGTTTGAGATTGCTAATACTGTTATCATTTGTTGCAAAGTAGCTATCGAAAATTCCCGCTGTAACAGCTCCCGAACTACCTGCTCCATATCCGGTTTTTATATTGGAGTCAAAATAAAGTCCATTGGCTATATCACTATCAAGGTCATCACAGCGGCAAATTGAATTGAATTCACTCCAATCTATTTTCCTCAAGTATTCAGAAAGAAGATAAAGTATTTTATTGTTTTTGGTCTTATTAAAATTCCATTTTCCAAAGAACTCGCCAAAGGGAACAGCAAGGGCATCACTACCGGTAGTGATGGTATATTCGCCAAAAAGTAATATTTTGGACGGAAAATATGTTCTATCTTTGTTATTCATTTGAGTGTGCAAATCTAATAAATTGATTGGGATACTGAATATTTTCCAAATAAATACTTTTGTTTTAGTATTTTCTTTAGATTTGTGCTATAATTGGGAATTAACTAATGATTGTAACTATATTCAAAAAAAATCTTTTTTTTAATAGCTTGTTATTGCTGCCTTTTGCAATGATTATGCGGTTGTACTCATTGGTTTTTGCCAATTCTCTTAAACCTGTTGAACAAGGTGGAGTTCTGTATGATTTATTACTTCAAGTTTTACCATCCAATCATTTATTTCAATCTGTTTTAAGTATATTTATAGTATTTTTTGAAGCTGTTCTAATCAATAGATTGGTTATAAAGAATCGATTTTCAAGGGATATAACTTTATTACCGGGCATGTTTTTTATAATTCTTGTTTCTATTAAGCCCTCAATGCAAGTATTGTCACCTGTAATGATAGGATTGATTTTTGTTATACAATCTTTCATTAATTTATTCAAAACGTATAAAAAATACAATAGTGAGAGGTATTTATTTAATGCGGGATTTTATTTAGGTATTTCGATTTTATTCTATTCAGATTATATTTATCTGTTGATTCCATTGTTTTTTAGTCTGCTTTCCATACGTACTTTTAAGCTTAGAGAGTTACTCCAGATGATTTCAGGCTTGTTGCTGGTGGCGTATTTTTATGCATTTGGACTTTATTGGTATGAAAAACCATTGGCTTTACCTGAAATAAATTTTGGTTTTTCACCAATATCCATAAGTAATATCTATGATTATTTTATTTTAGGCTTCTACTCATTCTTGATTCTCAATACAGTTGTTAGTCTTAGAAAATTTGTTATAAAGAAGAGTATTCAGTCACAAAAGAAAATTAATATTATTTTTAGTATTTTGATATTTTCTGTTGTCGCTTTTTTCTTTGTACAAGTTGATGATATATTCAATTATTTATACTTAATTGCTTTTGCGTTGAGCTTTTTCACGGCAATGATTTTTTTGAGAATTAAAAACAATCTTATCCTTGAAATTGTTACGCTCGTGTTGGTTTTTGCAATACTGATATATCATTTTCAGCTATACGAAATTTGATCTTAATTTATACTTGTATTGGACTGTAAATTTTACAATCGGTTTTACAATAATTATTGAATAATTATAGTTACAAAGGTTAATATAAAATCACTTCTATTAGCAATCATTTAATTTTTAAAAATTTTTATAATGAAAAAAAGGATTACGGTTTTATTTATGTTTTTAATGATTGGGATGAGCTCACTAAGCTCTGCTCAGATTTTGCGTCCGGTCAGATGGCGATGGAATGTAGAGAAAGTATCGGATAATGTCTATAATCTGGTTTTCAAAGCAAGAATACAAGGCAATTGGTCTCTGTATTCTCAAGATATAGAACCTGATAAAGGGCCTGTGCCAACTACTTTTAATTTTGATAAAGGTGATTTTTATGAATTGATAGGAAGTCCTGTAGAAAGCGATAATGTGGAAACGGTGTTCGACAAAGTATTTGAGATGAAGATAAAAAAGTTTCATCACAATGCGACTTTTACCCAAAAAATTAAAGTTTTGGATAAGTCTAAAAAACTTACGGGGTATTTGAACTTTATGACCTGTGATGATACCCGTTGTTTGCCGCCGACAGACGTAGATTTTAGTTTTGATTTTGCAAAGTGGGATGCGTCTTTTAATAAGCTAAAACCGGTAAATAAAAAAAAAGAAAGCACTGATCCAAAACCGAAAAAACAATTAAAAGGTAGTGAATCAAGCGATAAAAGTGCTACTAATACAAAAAAAGTTGAGCCTGAGCCCAAAGCTAAATTTGTAAAAAAAATTGTACCTAAAAACCAAGCTAATAAAACACAGGTTACAAAAACTGAGGTTGTTTCTCCAGCTAAACTTGAACCACAACCAAAAGAGAAGGAATCAGAAGTCACTACAACTGAACATAAAAGAAAAAAATTGGAACCTGTCACTTGGCGTTTTGAAGTGGAAGACCTTGGAAATGACGAGAAATTATTGAGATTTATCGCTACAATGAAAAAAAATTGGGATGTATATTCCATATATACCGAAGACAATGGCCCGATTCCTACTTCTATCAATTTTGAGGCAAAAGACGGAATAGAACTCATAGGAAAAGCAATCGAAAAAGGACATTTGAAAGTAGGTCATGATCCTATGTTTGGAGTAAATGTAAAGAAATTTCTTTGGGATAAACCTTATGTAGTTGAGCAAAAGGTCAAAGTTAAAGATAGCTCAAAACCTTTGGATGGCTATATTTCTTATCAGTCTTGCGATGATGAGCGGTGTTTGTTTTTGGAGAAAGATTTTGCTGTTGATCTGGCTACCAATACGTTTTTTGAAAAAAGTAAGGATGTAGCCAAAGTCGAAGAAAAGCAGGATACAAAAGTAGAATCTTCCGGTGAAAATCCTAATACTAAGTACAAATTTAATAAAGAACTTATTGATACTACTTGCGGTGGTGATGATTTGCCAAGTGATAAGAAAAAAGCGAGTAGTTGGTGGTTGATATTTTTACTTGGATTTGGGGGAGGATTACTGGCTTTTTTGACACCTTGTGTTTTTCCTATGGTGCCACTTACAGTTAGTTATTTTACCAAAAGGAGTGGTTCAAGAGCCAAAGGGATACGAAATGCATTATATTATGGTCTTTCAATTATTGTTATATACGTTATTATGGGGCTTGCCGTTACAGGAATATTCGGAGCAGATGCCCTTAATCAGTTATCAACCAATGTATATTTCAATATAGGTTTTGCAATACTATTTATAATATTTGCCTTTTCATTTTTTGGTTATTTTGAAATAACATTACCCAGCTCTTGGGCCAATAAGTCTGATGCTATGGCAAATAAAGGGGGAATGATAGGGATATTCTTTATGGCATTTACATTGGCATTGGTATCATTTTCTTGTACAGGACCGATTATCGGGACCTTATTGGTTGAGACGGCGACCGGAGGAGGACCTACTATTTTTGGTAGTATTCCTGTTGGACCTTTATTTGGAATGTTAGGGTTTTCAACAGCATTGGCATTGCCATTTGCACTTTTTGCAATGTTTCCGGCCTGGTTGAATTCAATGCCAAAGTCAGGTAGTTGGATGAATGTAATCAAGGTAACATTAGGATTTATAGAGATAGCATTGGCATTCAAATTTATATCAATAGCAGATTTGACAATGGGATGGAAAATATTGCCATATGAATTGTTCGTAGGAATATGGATTTTGGTTGCATTGTTGATGGCAGCATACTATTTTGGATTATTAAGGTTTCCACTTGATCCACCAAAACAAAAAATATCGCTTGTGAGAAAAGCATTTGGAGTTTTGATGGTGGGTCTTGCATTGTATTTTGCTACAGGATTTAGGGTTAGTGAGAGATCTGAGACTTTTATTACACCAAATATGTTATCAGGTTTAGCACCTCCAGCCGGACACAGTTATATTTATCCAAAACATTGCCCACTTAATATTAATTGCTTCCACGATTATGATGAGGGAATGGAATATGCAAAAGAGCAAAATAAGCCAGTTTTGCTGGATTTTACAGGTTATGGATGTGTCAATTGCCGTAGAATGGAGGATAATGTATGGAGTCAAGACAAAGTTTATAAATTGATAAATGAGGATTATGTTTTGATTTCGCTTTATGTAGATGAAAAGAAAGCATTGGAGCATCAGTATTACTCTGATTTTGGTAAAAAGAAGATAAGAACAATAGGAAACAAATGGTCGGATTTCCAAGCGATGCATTTCGATAGAAACTCACAGCCATTTTATGTGCTTATGAGTCCTGAGGGGAAAATATTAAATAAACCTGTTGCCTATACTCCTGATGTAGATAAATACAAGGCGTTCTTGGAATGCGGATTAAGCAATTTTAAGAAAGAGAAAAAGTAATGAAACGGTTTTATTTCGCCATTCTTTGTTTCAGTTTGCTTTCAATAAACTGTTCCTCACAATCAAAACCACTTGTGAAAACAGGAATAGAGGTATTGAGAGAGAGTGGTTTTGCTTATCTTGAGGGGAAAAGAGTGGGACTAATCACAAATCCAACGGGTGTTGATTCAAGGTTAAAATCAACAGTGGATATACTCAATGATGCCCCAAATGTAAATCTTGTAGCATTATTTGGTCCTGAACATGGTGTAAGGGGAGATGTCACAGCAGGTGAGAAGATTAGCTCTTCTGTAGATAAGGAAACAGGAATACCCGTTTATTCTCTTTATGGTAAGACCAAAAAACCTACTAAGGAAATGCTTAATGGATTGGATATCCTTATCTACGATATACAAGATATCGGTTGTAGATCCTATACATTTATCAGTACGATGGGTTTGGCCATGGAGGCTGCAGCAGAAAACGAAATCGAATTTATGGTTTTGGACAGGCCAAATCCACTCGGGGGGAACAAAGTGGAGGGAGCAATTGCGCAAAAAGAGTACTTTTCAATAGTTGGCGCATACCCTATACCCTATGTTTACGGATTAACAGTAGGCGAACTGGCCAATTATATCAACAAAGAGGTATTAAGTAAAGAAGGTAGGAAATGCAGTTTGAAAATCATACCCATGAAAGGCTGGAAACGCTCAATGACTTTTGAGAATACAGCTTTGCCATGGGTATTGTCATCACCACATATTCCCAATGCAAAAACGGCTTATTATTATGTCGCAACAGGTATATTAGGGGAACTGGGTGTTATCAATAATGGAGTGGGATATACCTTGCCATTTCAGTTATTGGGAGCAGAATGGATTAACTCAAAGAAAATGTCTGATGCAATGAATGCATTGGAAATTGAGGGTGTCAGATTTAGACCATTGGTATATAAACCGTATTATACCAAATGGGCAAATAAACATCTGGGGGGCGTCCAAGTGTATATCGAAGATGCATCAAAGGTGAATTTGATGGCTATACAGTTTTTATTCCTACAAGAACACCACAAACTATATCCTGATAAAGATATTTTAAAGATGTCAAAAGACAGGCATAATATGTTTGATAAAGTCTGCGGATCAGCTAAAATCAGGAAAGCGTTTTTTAAGAATTATCGATATTCCGATATTAAGGATTTGATAGAGATAGATAACGGGAAATTTCAGGATAAGTCCAAAAAGTACTATATTTATTGATGTCTGTATATTTGAATTTAATTAATTTTCATATTTCTTTGCTATAAATTATTTATTGATTAATATTACAGTGATATTCTATTTGGTTTAAGTATTCTATACCAAATGATAACTAACAGTGATAATTTTTTATATTTAAAAAGAAAAAACTTTTTCTTAATAGCTGTTTTATTGCTTTTATCAAACTCCAATCTTTTTCCTCAATCAAACAGCTCTATTTGGGTACAAACAGCTTCTCCAATCTATTCTGACCTACACAGTATTTATATGTTTTCTGCTAAAACCGGTGTCGCAGCCGGAAAACATATATTGACATTGAAAAACAACAAATGGATTGAAATGAAGAAGCAGCCACCGATAAAAATCACTTCTATTTTTGCTATTGACACAAATTCTATTTTTGCTTATTCTACCAATTCTTACCAGGAATCGGAATTGTATTATTGGAATGGAGAAAATTGGAGAAAAAAATATCATCCGATTGTCAATAATATTTACTCTATGCATTTTATAAACGAATCATTTGGTGTGATTGGTGGAACAGGAGAAATAGTGGTTTTTAAAAATAAAAATTGGAAATTTCTACCGCCTATAATAAATACCAATACGATTTCCGTATTGATAAACAAAGATTCCATTTTGTGGGTACTTTCCGGCAATCATAAACTTTTCAAGTACAAAAATGAGTGGAAACAAATCAATACCACCGAGCCTATTTATAATATAAAAATGCACAACGATGAAATATATGTTACGGGTAATGATTTTTGGGGTAAAGTAGTGTCGGATACCATTCAAAAAATCACAATAAACGAGGATTTAGGAAAAATCAAATCATTTTCCGTGATTAATGACCAAGAAATCTTTGCAGTTGGAGACACCGGATTGATATTGCATTATCTCAATGGTAATTGGACACGAAACAACTCAAATACTAAAGAAAATCTGAGTTCTATATGTACGATTGGTTCGGAATCCGGTTGGATAATAGGTGACAATGGCACTATATTGAAGTATGTGGATAAAGAAGAAAAGGAATATAAACCTCCATTATGGAAAGGATTTAAAGTAGAAAAACTAAGATCTTATGCAAAACTTATAGATGATGAATACGGTACTGTTGCTGCTGATTTCAACAATGACGGTTTAGTTGATATTTTTACTTGTGGGCTATTTGAAAAAAATAATCTTTATATAAATAATGGAGATAATTATTTCAATAATGAATATGACAATTATGGTTTTACAAGCACAGGGGATAAACTAAATCAAAAATTGAATCTTGGAGCTTGTGCCGGAGACATTGACAATGATGGTGATATCGATCTATATGTTTCTTCTCTCAATGGGAAAAACAATGTGTATAAATTTATGCATAATAATAGTTTTATTGATTATTCTGCGATTTCTCTTGGCATTGGAAATGATGACGATAGAACAAATGCTTGTGCTTTTGGAGATATTGACAATGACGGGGATTTGGATTTGTTTATTGCCGATGAGTACTCTTCCAATCGTATGTATCTCAACAACGGTGTGGGTATATTTACTGAAATAACAAAACAATGCGGGCTGAATTCTCAATACGGTGGAATGGGATGTACATTTGGAGATATCGATAATGATGGAGATATTGACCTGTATATTACTAATTGGTATGGGGAAAATAAATTGTACAAAAATCTTTTTAAGGAAGAAGGGAAACTGTATTTCCGCGATATAACCCGAAAAGCAAAGGTGCAGGGAGAGTTTTACACCAAAAGCAATGGAGTGGTGTTTGCAGATATTGACAATGATGCTGATTTGGATTTATTTGTTGCCAATCGAAAGTCATCAAACAATTTATATATCAATACAGGCACCGGTATTTTCGAGGATAAAACAAAAGAATTACTGGGGCAGGATTCATTCAAAACCAATGGAGTATTAATAACCGATTTTGATGGCGACGGTTACAAAGACATTTATTTATCCAACGTAGGAGAAAATGTATTTTATAAAAATGAAAAAGGTAAGTTTAGAATCGTTTCATCAAAATACAATATCGGTATTTCCGGTTATAGTACCGGTTCTGCTTATGCTGATTTTGACAATGATGGAGATTTGGATATATATTTGGCAAATTATGTCGGAGAAAGCAGTTTGCTTTTATTCAACCAACTCAACGATAACAAGTATATTAAGCTGCAAATTGAAGGTATCTTAAACAATAGAAGTGGAATCGGCTCCAAAATTTATACATATAAAGACGGTGGTATGGACAGTCAATCCGCATTGATTGATTTTAGGCAAATAAGCGCAGGATCGGGATATGCTTCAATGAACGAATTAGTCCAAACTATTCCTATTTTGGATAATAAATTTGTAGATATAAAGGTAGTTTTTCCTACAGGAATAATCAAGAAAATCACGCATATTCAAGCAGGTTCAAGCCTTAAAATTTCAGATATGGGAGGAATCAAAAAGCATCTGATTCTGTTTAAGAATCTGTTAAAAAGAAGAATTTTTGACCCGCACGAACTGTATGAATTGATAAAATGGATTTTTATTTTTATGTTTATCTTATTCACATTTTTACGAGGAATTAAAAGGTACAATTGGTCAAAGCTATTTGCATTTGTAGTCTCTGCATTGCTTTTGTTATTGTATTTTGTACAATACTACAATTTGGAATATGATATTTTTTTATATTCAACTCTATTACCTTTTGTCAGTATAATCGGCTTGGTACTTCTTATGAATCTGTTTTTTGAGCGAAATCGAACAAAACAAATAGCTTTGGTTGAACAAGAAAAAATACGGGAAAAATTGTCAAGGGATTTGCATGATAATCTGGCCTCAACCATAAGTTCTATAGGCATATATTTGACTCTGATAAGGTATAAGATTACTGATAGAGATG
>Ga0256832_1000312_pt1 | contig 30178 bp, 8 predicted proteins | sample 134614metaG_FD_190534 | JGI IMG/M metagenome (GOLD analysis project Ga0256832, IMG submission 190534) | Hydrothermal vent microbial communities from Lau Basin, Pacific Ocean - 134-614 | ecosystem: Environmental > Aquatic > Marine > Hydrothermal vents | place: Pacific Ocean: Lau Basin | collected...
ATTTTTATCTTTTGATATCTCATTAATTCGTGCCTGCTTTATCCCTGTAGTAATTTTTTGAAAATCTTCAAAATTAGTATCAGTTAATCCAAGTTCAAAAGTCAAATTACTTCCCCAATATTTAGGCAATACAAATATTTCTTCGGCATTTATAAATACAAGAGATAAAATTCCACTTGAGAAAAAGTTTTCTGCATTATTTATTTTACTCCAAGTATTACCGGAATCAATTGATTTAAAAATTCCTTTCCAACAATCACAAAATAAGTCACCGGCAGGAGACATTGTTAAATAATAAATACTATTATGCTGTTCTCCTATTTGCAATTTAGTCCAAGTCAAGCCATCGTCGTCAGAAAAATATCCATCATGCCAACCATAAATGAATAATCTATTTTCTATACTATCGTATAAAATACCATCTGCCCAGGGCATATCTGTTGGAAATGATTTTTTTTCATAAACCGATCCATCATCGTTGAAAATATATACAACATCTTCATGGTTCTCATCTTCTGAAATCACAAAGTTCTTACCCTTACCATTAGCACAAATTTGAGAATTAAAAGCCGGAACAATATTTATTGGACGAAATGATGCTCCATTATTGGTAGACCTGTATATTTTTAAACTACCTACAATATAAATATCACCCTGAGGATTGACAGAAATATCATTAAATCCATATTCATATTCATTTAAATTTATTTTTTTCCATCTATTATAATGAGGTCTTAAGACAAAAACATCTCTACTCGTAAGGAGATATAATGAACTATCCGGTGCATTGACAAACTTTTTTCCTAAAATATACGTTTCTGCCAAACCTTCATCAAAACTTTCCCAGGTCTGACAATTATCAACAGACCTGAAAATCTGATGCTTTCCTTGAACAGCAATATAATAATTGCCAAATAAGTCAATTCCTATTTGATTTATCTCTACTCCATTGGGGCTATCTAAAGATTTCCAAAAATCCTGACTAAAATTAAAATTAAGAATAGAAAGGAATACAAGCGTAAAAAGGGATATTTTTTTCATCTGTTTTAAATTTTTATTTTGTAAAAAATTAATAAAAATTTGAATACATTCAGGAACTCTCATGAATTTATTTTAATCATTCACTTGTGTGTATTTTACGATTAAAAAAATTCATGTTCGTTTCATCTATTTAAAATTTTAGTATAACAAGATAACTTAACCCGTATTATTAATCGGATTGTTTTTTCAATCAAAATGATTCTACCTGAGTAGTTACAAAATATCAATGATAGAATAAAAAACTTTACAATTATAACGAAAATTTGCTAAAAATGTGATTAATAGCTGTACAATATTGATAATTAGTACGTTTACATTATATTAGCACTCCGTTATTTCTATTATTTAATAAAATTCATTAATATGAAACAATTTTACGTGTTTTTCACTTTAGTCATTTTATTATTTATTAACTTTCCTGATGATTGCTTTTCTCAGCGCTGGATTAATAGTTATAGTGATTTTAATGGCATTTCTACCTATAAAGACATTAAATTTATAGATGGTTCCATTTACGGATTGGTAAATAAAAATATTAAACAATATGATGGAGCCGAAAAAGCTTATTTAGTAAAAATTGACAGAAATGGAAATATTATATGGTCTAAATCGATAATTGAGGGTACCGGGTTGAGTTTGGAATATTACAATAATTCTTTATACATTGGAGGTTTTACCAAAGGAGATTATCGATTTTACGGTAAAATTGTCAGATGTAACCTTGAAGGTAATATAAAATGGGAAAAATCATTTGATGAAGGTTTTATTTCAACAATCAATCCTACACCCGAAGGAATTTATGTAGGCGGAAACTCTGATCAGGCAGGTTCATCATCCAAGTCATATATAGCATATTTGGATTACAGTGGCAATTTGCTTTGGGAGAAGAAATATCAAATTTCATCCAATAGTAGTGTAATATCAATTTATGTTAATCAAGATGAATTGATTTTGGTTTCAGATGCTTCAACTGTAGGTGCAGGTTTTGAAGGAATATATATTTATGGTATAAAACAGGTAGAAGGTGATATCTTATGGTGGAATTCTGAAGATTTAGGATATTTTGAAAGTTATTTGAGGTATGAGTTGCCAAGAGAATTTAATTCACAAAGAGATGAAAATGGTAATATTGTTATTGTGTATCCTGCAAATTCTTATGGCAAAAGTGCGATTTTGAAATATAATTCATCGGGTGCTTTGCTTTCTAAAAATTATACCTACAATATAGATGAGGGCAGTCATCCTCATCATTTGAAAATACTTGAAAATGGAGATTATTTAATTGCCGGTACATATCAAAATAATAATCATGAATTTTATTGCAATGTAGAAAGGAGAAAGAATGATGGCAGTATTGTTTGGCAAAAGATAATTACTGATGGTGTTCTTTTTACTCTTGATGTAGATGCGGATACATTATATTTTGCAGGAACGAATTCAAATATTTATAGACCGGATGAGGTTTCAAAACCATTACTTGGAAAGATGACAATAGATGGGAAATTGTTTAATAGTACATTAAATTTTTCTGCTCGTATTGATAAAGACAGAGACTGTATAGACGATGGCAATACTAAATCAGCAAAGAATTTGAGCGTAAAAGTTGATGGCAAATCATATTTTACAGATGAAAATGGAATTTTGGAAGTAGATTTGCCTATTGGTACTCATGATATACATTGTAGAATAGATGATAATCTTCAATTTTGTTCTGAACAAAATACATTCGATATCACTTATGAAGGAGAAGTAGTTAATATCGGGTATTTACTCAAATATAAAGACTGTCAGGATATAAGTGTCGATATAAATCAAGGAGAACTGATAAGATGTGAAACAAATAAAATTTATATAGAGTGCAGAAATAATAGCAATATCAAAATGGATAATCCCAAGGTAATATTAAAATACAACAAGGATTTAAGTGTTGTGAGTTCGTCTTATGGATTTGAATCTATTGGTAATCAATTAATATTTGATTTGAATTCTCTTGGTGGACAGGAATCAAAACTGATTGAAATAGATTTCGATGTCCCATGTGATCTTGATTTGTTTTCTGTTAATTGTTTTGAAGTTGAAGTATATCCAAAGGTAAGTTGTAATGATGATATAAGTAATTACGCCGGTTCAAACCTTGAATTGATTTCCAATTGTAATGGAGATAATTTGAATATTGAGATCAGAAATAATGGAGCAGATATGGCAGAGCAAACCAACTATTCCATATTTAATAATGGTTTTGAATTTGAATCAGGGTCAATATTATTAAAACATAATGAATCTGTAAATTTTCAATATGCACCTATGGGAAATACTATTTCTCTAATAGCAGAAGAAAATAAAGAAAACCCGTTAAATTCCAAAGAAGTAATATCAATTGAAGGTTGCGGTAGTCAGTCAAATGGCAATTTTTCAAAGGGATTTAAAAGAATGTTCATTGGTTCAAATACAGATCCATGGAGATCTTCAAGTTGTATGGAAATCAGGGATTTTAGTTCAAAAAACAGAATATTTGAAATCCCAAGAGGGCTGGGATACTATCATGTATTTGGAACTGATAAAGAGCAGTTTGAATTTGCTTTAATGTTTAAAAATGAATCCGAATATCCTTTAACAGATTTTACAATAGAAATTGTACCGGATAGTTATTTTGATCCCGGTAGTTTCAAAAAAACAATGAGTTCTCATCAATTAATTGATCCGGTACTTAAGGAAAATACTATTATTTTAAAAAACGGAAATGAAAAAATTGATGCTGGAGAAAATTTGTATTTTAGATTTAAAATAAACAAAAAAGAGGTAGTTAACAACATAAACTTTTGCTCAATAAATGCCACAATAAAATCTAATGGTAATAATTATATCCTATCACCCGGTTTTTACAATTTAAGAGATTCATTGATTATAGATACGATATCTCCTTTTACTATTATTGAGAATGGTTATCTTTTTGGCAAAGGGAATAGTCATGATTTTATGGAAGATATTTTCCTGTCTGCGGACGGATCAAATTTTCTCGCTTATAATGCTTATGAGTTTGGTAGCCCGCAGCAATTAGTTCTTAATAAAACCAATGGAAATCAAAAATTAATGTGGCAAAAAAGTTATGTATTTAAAGAAGGAAATTATTATTTCAGAAGTTTATTAGGAGGTAAAAATGGTGAACTGTTTTTTGTAGGTACTCTTGGTCCAAATAACCCGGAGAATTATGGTGGATTTAAATATTTACCGTTTATTTTAGCAGTAAATAACGAAGGGAAGGAATTATGGAGACAGATTTATCCCGCGTTTGACAGTTATTATAGATATTCAGAATTTAATAATGGTATTGTTTTGAGTAATGGAAATCTATTATTAACCGGTGCATCCTACAAATATAAACAATATGAAAATTTTGTGGTTGAACTAAATCCATCAGGTCAAATTCTTAAACAAGAAAAATTATTATTTGATTCATTTTATGAAACTACGGCAGCTACCAAAATATTACCCGGGAAATCGGGAGAATACTATTTTTACTTTATGAATTCAGATAAAAATTTTGAAATTATTAAAACAAATACTGATTTCAATCAATTGAAATATGCTTTGTATGATACAAAAAGGGAAGGTATATATACAATGAATATTAGTTATAATAATGAAAAGGATAAAATTATAATGGCATGTGATGGATATAGAATTGAAGAAAAAGAAAACGGATTTGACATTTTACCATTTGGAAGGATAATAAGGTATGATTCAGACCTCAATTACCTTGATGAGAATGAATTTTTTGAGGATGAATATATTTTTGAATTTAATGATGTAAAAGCTAAGGGTGATGATATTTATATTTCAGGAAGTTGGTATCCTTCGGACACAATTTCGAATAGTGATATATTGTGGTTAAAAATGGACACTCTTGGAAATATCAATCGATTAGAAAGCAGAGATTTTGGCGCACGTGAGTACAACATAACAATTAAATTTAATGATTTGGGTAATATTTTTACTACTATTCAAACTCAAACTCAGGATGAAATTTATGATTTGCAAGCAGGTTATTTTTTTAGCTATGATAGTGACTTGGTAAATACTAATGATGATTTAGTGCAAAATAATGATAAGTATAACCCTGTATTTCCTAATCCTGCAAAAGATTATTTTAAGATAAAAGGATATTCTGATATTAAATCTTTGAAAGTAATTAATATGAAGGGCCAAAGCTTTGATTTAGAATCCGTCAATGGTAAATATCAAATTAGTAATTTAAAAACCGGATTGTATTTGGTAGCTATTAAAGATGAAAATAATACTATCCATTTTGGAAAATTGACCAAGGTAAAATGATACTTTTCAGTTTTGGTTATTGAAGTATCATGTAAACTACATTCGACATTTTCCATCCGTAAAAATGGTTAAATCAGCTGTAATACAAAGTGTTAAAGTAGAATATGCTCTGGTAGATATTCGGGTTAAAGCCCATAGCTAACAGAATTGCATTGTGTTGCAAAACAACCTTGTGGGAAATACCGGCTAAAATATCACAAAACACATAATTATTTCGTTTTGGAGAAAAGGAAAGTGGAATGAAAATATATTTTTGTTCTGCGTATAAGGTAAGGCATTAGATTTTTTTTTGTAAACAAAAACATTGAAAAATAGAACTTTTAAATATATCAAAACTTTGCAGAACTTGAAAGTAAAATATATTAGATTAATATTATTATTACTGATATTATTTAGTTTCAGAAGTGGGAAATCAGCAACCAAAGCTCTTGGACCAGTGACTATTGCAGATTTAGTAAAAAATTCAGAAGTGATTTATATTGCTAAGTTTATAAAAGCTGAGAATAAGCTCTTTTATTTTGCAGTAAAAGAGATAGATTCTAAACACAATTTTTATGATACGATTACAATAAAAGATAATTCTCAAGACTTTGATACTATTCAAAATAGATTCTACAGACCCAAGCTTCAGATAATTAATAATAAAATATCATGGGCAATTTCAGAAGGAGATGAAGAACTAATAAAAATACAAGATGCTGATGAATTAGTTCTTTTTATATATAAAGATTATGAAATGCCTTTTTACTTTTTAACTAAAAATAAAAAAATATATCGAGAAGGGTATAATGACCTTATTTTAAAATACAATTTTTATAATATTGCTAAAGGAAGGACTTGGGAAAAACAAATTTCAATTATTAAAAACGTGAAAAAGAGAATTGATGAAATACATAATATCCATAGTATTAAAGATGATAAATTTAGAAACAGAAAACTTTTCCAATGGATTGAAAAAAACAGAAATTCTTTAACTCAAGAATGCACTTGGGAGAATGAAAATGACGATTGCGGTTGGAGCACAATAAATCGCGATGTTTTTAGTTGGATTACTGAAGCTGGCATTAGTAAAGATACTTGGAAATCAGCAAAATTATTTCGAGAAATATTGATTTCAGATGAAAATGATGACTCCTTTTTATTTGATTACGGTAAAAAATCTTTTGTTTCAGAGAGTTCTATTACTTTTCTTATTAAAATTGTGTTAAATCCAGATAATTCAATAAGTGAACGTGTCCAAGCTCTAATTTTCTTAAGAGATTCTGACAAAGAGTTTTCTTCAACAATAAAATTAAAAAATAAAGAATTATTTAATAAATTGATTGAACTAAATAATACGGAACTCCCCTCAAGAATAAAAAATGAGTTATGTTTCTTTCTTTATAGCGTTACGAATAAAAAAGAATGGTTTGTTATAACAGGTAACAAAAACAGGGAATTCGTTCAATTGTCTGTTTGTTATAAAGATGGAGACTTAGAAAATCTTTGTATTGATGCTTTCAATTATGGAGATGGTATAATCATCAATAAACCTGTATACTTAATACTAGAAAAATTTGATAGCAATCAAATTTCAATATCAGAAAATAAGATGATTCCAATTTCTAATTTCGAAATACCTTTCACTAATTTTCAATCAAATATTATTGAGTTGAACCTTGATGAATTGTCTCCAGGTAATTGGAAAATTCATATTCAAGGAGGTACGATTAATGAAAATGTGGAATGGAAATCTCAATCTTTAAATATTAAAATATAAACATCTGATAATAAGCGGTATGACTGCATATCTGTTAAGATTCGGAATTTTAAAGAGCAAATGTTTAAATGCTATTTTTATTAGGGAAGAAGTTAATTGGATTGTACTAATACGAATTTACAGGAAGGAAACAAATTCAACAAAATATATTAATATCAATAGGATGATAAAGCATTACCAAATAATTGCCATTTAAATCTAAAACATAACAACCATTCACTAAATAATATCAACAGGAAGCTACTCGAAGCTAAATAATTATAGAAATAATTGTACATTTGTGTTTAATACCAAATTATCTCAAAAATGTTGCATATATTCCATTTTAATTTTTCAATATTCATACGACATCCTGATAAGCGAGTGTCTCTGACCTCGCTTCTTACAAAAATGCACTACTTCTGTGCTGATACACTTGTTCTTTCACTATCCTTTAGTCTGCCTATAAATAAACTAACTTTTAATAGCGATGAAACTTAAAGCAATAATAGTAGATGATGAATTCAATGCGCTGAAATTATTAAAAATAACTTTGAATAAATACTGCCCTCAAATAGAGATTGTCGGTTCGACACAAAGTCCTGTCGAAGCTATTGAACTTATTAAAAAAACGGAATTTGATATATTATTTCTGGATATTCAAATGCCTAAATTGACAGGCTTCCAGATATTGAAAAAAATAGAAATCATTAATTTTGATATTATTTTTACTACGGCTTATGATCAATATGCAATAGAAGCATTTAAAATCAATGCATCAAATTATTTATTAAAACCAATAAATGTCGAAGATTTAAAGAGTGCAGTACAAAAGGTAATAAAACAAAAACAAACTGAAGAAACCGTATTGTTAGAAATGCTTAAAAATATCAAAGCTAGTAATGAATTTAATGATATCAGAATTAATATACCATTTAACAAAGGAATAGAATTTTTAAAAGTAAAAGATATTATTTATTGCAAATCAGACAATAATTACACGCATATTTATTTAAGTGACGGAACAAGTAGATTTATTTCAAAAACTCTAAAAATCATTGAAAATAAACTACCAAAACCAATGTTTTACAGACCTCATAATTCCTATGTTGTAAATTTGGATTATGTCACAAAATTTTACAAATCGGATGGCGGATATTTAGAAATGTCAAATGGTGACAAGATCAGAATTGCAAGAAATAAAAAAGATGATATTATAAACCTATTGTGAAAATATGAGGATTATTATTATCATACTTGCTTTTATTTTTCAAAATGTTTTGATATATGGTCAAAATTTAGAGAGTAAATTATTCCAAATACACTCAATTCAAGCGGAAAGAATCGGTAAAATATATGAATTAACAGAAGATAATTCCGGATTTATATGGTTGGCTACGAATAAAGGCTTATACACTTTTGACGGAAATAAACTCTTGAAGTTTGATAAAGCAAACTCATATTTTAAAAATGCGTTTTATACTTCATTGTTCATTGATTCAAAAAACAGAATATGGGCTGGTACGTTTTCAAAAGGACTGATTTGTATCAATGATTCACGAGATTCCATTGAGTATTATCATCATATCCCTAATGACAACTTTTCTATTGGAGACGATAGAATAAATCTGATTTTCGAAGACTATAAAAACAATATTTGGGTGGCAACTCATACCTCTGGGATCAGTAAATTTAACGATAAAACAGCAAGATTTAACCATTATTTACCGTCAGAAATATTTTTTGAAAGAGATAAAAGAAATATTGATGAATTTATTAGTCATAACAGGGATGAAAAACGTAAAAATATCGAATGGATTGGAACATTGGATGGATTATTAAAACTAAATGTTGACTCAAAAAAGTTTAGATTATACTATTGCGATAAAAACACAATTGTTGATAAAAAGAATCTAAACGGATTGGAAAATCAAATAAGAAATATCAATTTTATGCCCGGTGGATTAATGTTAGGTACTTGGGGTGGAGGAATTTGCAAATTGGATACGGTAAACGATAAATGGGAAAGCTATAAATTCGAATCGCCTTTTCCAAAAGCACATACCAGAAATAATGTACTTTTCGCCAAAATTACAAAAAACAGTGATTATATTATATCCCTTTTTGGTAATGGGACTCAAGAGTATAATCCGAAAACCAACTCTCTTACTCGATTATCAAATAAATACCTAAGTACATATTTTATTGATTCGAAAAACCAAGAATGGTATGTTCTCAATAGAAACAAACTATTTGTAAATACTCGAAAATCCAATATTTTTAAATCAATTCCGGTTCATAAGCAGATTACAGCTTTCTATTATGATAAGAGTAAAAATCTATTATACACAGGTGTTTACAACAAACCTCAAATTATCATAACAGATTTAGTCTCTAAAAAGTCAAAATTTATTAACTATAAACCTATACACGATAATGCTAAAAACTGGATTTCCAGTATTTTCAAAGATTCGCACGATAGATTGATAATACAAGAAAACAGGGATTTATATTTATTGAAAAACGATAAAATCATACCTTTTATAAATCTTGAATCATTAAATACAAAACAAGATTTTTATAATAAATCAACTTTAAGTTCCTTAGTTGATCGAGATGATAATATATGGTTGGGGTATAAGGAATCTGGAGTACTGAGGATAAAAACCAAAACAAAAGAGCATTTTATCTATGATGAAAAGGATGGATTGCAACACTCAAGTTGGATTTCGGTATTTTTTGAAGACAAACAGGGCAGAATATGGATAGGTACGGAAAAGAGTTTATCCTTTTTTAATAAAAATGATAACAATTTCTATAATATTATCGATAGTTCAAGGTCCTTTAACTTCATCTACTCTATTCTACAAGATTCAAAAAATAATTTATGGGTTGGAGAAGGTAATAATATTTTGAAAGTTAATATTGACTCTGATAATAAATATAATGTACATACAATTAGCCCTCCGGAGACCATAGGAAATTATATTAATATCTACCTGGTTGATTCATTAGATAATTTATGGGGTTCATCTTCAAAAGGTATTTTTTATTATAATTCAGAAAAAAATACATTTAGACTTTGGGGAAGTATATATGATTTTAAAGAGATAATCGATATCGACTTTCAGGATAAAGATACTATGTTTGTGGCGATGTACAATGGTATAACCAAGGGGAATAAACAAGATTTGTTTAATGCATCACTAAATGCAAAACTGGATTTCACTTATTTAAAACTTTTCAATAAAGATTATAATTATAAAAACAAACATATTTCCGAATTAGAGGAAATAAGCCTTACCCATAAACAAAATTTTTTAACGATAGGATTTAGCTTAAAAGAGATTATTAGCCCTGAAGAATTATATTTTGAGTATAAACTTGAAGGTTTAAGGGATGAATGGATATCCTTAGAAAATAGAAATTTCATAGAATTTTCTCACCTCAATCCCGGTAAATACAAACTGCAAGTAAGACAATCGACAGTAGGTCAGAAGCCTGTCTATAGTAAGAAACTAAAGATTACCATACTGCCTCCCTTTTGGAAAACGTGGTGGTTTATGTTACTTGCCATTATTACTATTGCCTTGGCTATCTACATATACATTGAAAGAAGAAACAGAAAAATGGAATTAGCATTTCAAAAAGAAGTTGAATTTCAAAAGAAATTAGCAAATGTTGAGATGATGGCACTTAAGTCTCAAATGAATCCCCATTTTGTATTTAACTGTTTGAATACTATAAAACTTTTTGTTATTGAGAATGAAACAGAAAAAGCGAGTAGATACATAAGTGATTTTGCAAAATTATTGAGAATAGCATTAAATGAATCGCGCTTAGACCTTACAACATTATATGGAGAGTTGGAGTCAATACGCCTATATATAGAACTTGAAAAAATGCGATTTGAACAAAAGTTTGATTATGTAATATCATTTCCTAAAGATATAGATCCCAAGCTTTATAAAGTTCCACCGATGCTCCTTCAACCTTTTGTCGAAAATGCGATTTTACACGGCATATTACCTTCTTCAAAAATAGGCAAGTTAACGATAGATGTTAAGAAATCCGAAGGGTATATAATTTTCACTATTCTAGATAATGGTATTGGTCGTAAAGCTTCGCAAAATTACAAAAAAGGAGATCAACTCAATCCTTCTCTGGGTATAAATATTACAAATGACAGGCTAAAACTCTTCAAAACAATTTATGGAATGGAAGCTTCCATAAATATTTTTGATTTGGAATATAATGGTATCGCCCAAGGTACTAAAGTCGTTGTTAAAATTCCAATTATTATTGACGCGGTGAAATAACAAATGCTTGGTATGAAATAATATGCAAGACTTGACAAGGTGCATTTCATTATTTCGCTTTTCCAATTCTTTACCTCTGACTCCTAAAGGAGAAACAACCCGCAGCGCGAAAAAATGAAATGCGCCCACTTGACAATAGTTACCTCCATTATTTTCATTTATCGAATTGATACCAACCATTCACTAATCAATAAAGTTTCTACGCTAAACGTGTATTGTCGGAGCATTGGGTGTTCGCTACATTTGTGCTATTATTTCAATATAAAATAAACCTCAAATGAAGAAAGTTGTACTATTAATTCTAATTTCTATACTTTTATATATAAAATTAAACGCTCAAAATGTTGGTATAGGAACAAATTTACCTGATGCGTCTGCAAAGCTAGAAATATCATCAAAATCAAAAGGTTTACTTATTCCAAGAATGACAAAAGCAGATAAGTCTGATATTGCAGCACCTGCAACAGGATTATTGATATATCAAACTAATGGAGTGGAAGGATTTTATTTATATAACGGTGTGGCTTGGGTAAGATTGGTTGATGAAGAAAATCGAGTAAAAAAACTAAATGACCTTTTTGATGCTAAGTCAGATAATGACGGTTCAGATAATTATTCTTCTTTATTTCTAGGTTTAGATGCGGGTTTGAATGATGATGGTTCAAACAATAACAACATAGGAATAGGGCTTGAAGCTATTAGTGCAAATACAGCCGGTAGTAACAATATGGCCATTGGAGTAGAAGCATTAAAGAAGAATACTATAGGTAGTGAAAACACAGCATTAGGTAAATTTGCACTGAATAGAAATAAGGCAAATAGTCGTTCTGTTGCGATAGGAAACTACGCTATGAGATATGCAGATGATCGCATAGTTGGAAGAAATACTTTCAATACTGCAATTGGATATAGTGCATTAGAAGGAAGTAATGCCCCGGAAGAAAATACCGGAACAAAAAATACGGCTATCGGATATATGTCATTAAAAAGCAATACTAATGGAGAGGGAAATTCATCTTTAGGACATTTTTCATTAACGGCAAATACTTCTGGAAGTTCAAATTGTGCTCTTGGAGATCATGCACTCTATTCCAATACAACCGGAGGATTTAATACATCTGTGGGTGCTTCTTCTTTAGTTTCAAATGAATCGGGACAACACAATACAGTTATTGGCGGACAGGCATTAATGCAAAATATTTCCGGTAATAAAAATATCGCTATTGGACTTAATGCTTTACTGGAAAATGTATCTAATAATTATCTGATAGCTATTGGAAATGATGCTATGAGAAATGCAGATGATAGAATCACAGGGAGAGATGCCTATAATATAGCGATAGGGCATAGTGCACTTCGCGGATCAGATACTCCTGCAGATAATACAGGTCGATTTAATACTTCTATTGGTTCTGAGTCTTTATATAATAATAAATCGGGAGAATCAAATACAGCAATCGGAGTGTATTCCTTAAATTCAAACACAATTGGTAATAAAAATGTGGGGATAGGTAACTATGCTTTAAATAGCAATGTAGCCGGGAGTAATTGTACTGCAATTGGCTACAATGCTATGCTATACGCAAACAGTACAAGCAATGCATTCGACAACAACAATGTTGCCATTGGATACGAAGCTTTGAGAGGTTCAAACAATCCTGCTATAAACACAGGAAATCAAAATACAGCAGTCGGATATCAAACTCTTTTTAATAATTCATCCGGTTTAAGCAATTCTGCTTATGGATATTGGTCATTGAAAGAAAATACAACCGGTGCAAGGAATATAGCATTGGGTTTTGAAGCTCTTGAAAATAATACAACAGGAGAAGATAATACTGCTATTGGCTATAGAACGATGAGTAAAAATACAAAAGGTAAAGATAATACTGCTTGTGGTACACATTCTCTTGATAGTAATAGGGGAAATAAACGCTCTGTAGCAATTGGCTTTGAGGCAATGAAAATGGCAGACGATAGATTGAATGGTAGAATAACTTACAATACTGCTATCGGGTATAGAGCGTTATTTGGAAGTGCAATACCCGTTAATAACTCAGGGAGATACAATACTTGTTTGGGTTATGAGACGCTCGAAGTTAATACATCCGGGAGTAAAAACACATCAATCGGCAACTCTTCACTTCACGAAAATACTACCGGTTCTGAAAACATATCAATTGGAAATATTGCTTTAGAACATAACACTTCAGGAATAAGAAACACAACAGTTGGTAGTTCATCCTTAAATAGTAATACGACGGGAGATCTTAATGTTGCATTAGGGTTCGAAACGCTGAATTCTAATAAAGCAAATAATAGATCTGTAGCTATAGGTAATGAAGCTATGAAATATGCAGATAATCGAGAGGTAGGTAGAATTACATATAATACAGCAGTTGGATATGCAGCACTTCGTGGCTCAAATAATCCTGGCAATAATACAGGTCAACACAATACTGCTATTGGATATTCCGCTTTAGTAGGGATTACTTCCGGTAGTAAAAATACTTCTATTGGTTTTGAATCTTTGAAAAATAATACTTCCGGAACAAATAATACTGCGATTGGATATAAAGCAAATAGCGGAGAGGTGAATTTCAACAATTCTATTGCAATCGGTTATCAAACCTCATCAGCAGGATCAAATAAAGCCAGAATAGGAAATAACAGTATAACTTGGATAGGGGGAGCTGTCCCTTGGTCACCTGCATCAGATATGAGAATGAAAACCAATATAAAAGAAGATGTAATCGGACTTGATTTTATTAAATCTCTTCGACCCGTAACATACCATTTGGATAAAGACAAAATGGATCAACTTATGGGAATCACTGACGATAGTGATTATCCGGGAAAATATGATATAAATACCGTCAAACGAAGTGGATTTCTCGCGCAAGAAGTAGAATCTGCTGCTAATAAAGTTGGATATGATTTTAGTGCTGTAAAAAAACCTACAGGCGAACACGGATATTATAGTCTTTCATACTCCATTTTCGTAGTTCCTCTGGTAAAAGCCGTACAGGAACTAGATGAAAAAAATACAAGGCTTGAAGAAGAAAACAATGCAAAGGATGAGGCTATTCAAAGTTTGACAAAAAGAATTGAAGCTTTAGAAAAAATAGTAAATAAATGAAAAATATAAGCATTATTATTTTCTTGTTTGCACAATTATCCGGTTTTGGTCAATTACATATTGACAAAAGCAGCATTGACAATGGAGGTGCAATAAACATAAATGAAAATTTAACTATTATCTATTCAATTGGAGAGCCAGTTGTACAAGAGAAAAACAAATCCAATATTTATATTTCAGAAGGATTCTTAAGCCCTAACATATTTAAAACGGTAAATACGGAAAATTTCACTTCCATTGATGATATAAAAGTTTATCCTAACCCAACAGTTGACATTTTAAATATAAGTTTTGCTGAAAAAGATGATTATGAAATTTCAATATCGAATAGTTTTGGTCAAATGATTTCAAAAACAAAATATTACCGCGTAAACACGCTGACATTAAATATGAAAAATTTTATTGATGGAATATACTTTGTTCTGATAAAAAATAGTGATAAAAAGCAGTATAAAACATATAAAATAGTCAAACAAAAATAACAGATATGAAAACATTTTTTGTATTTTTAGCAATTATTTTTGCAACTTCAATTGGTTATGCTCAACAAGGAATCAACTACAAGGCTATCATTTCTGACAATGGAGTAGCCTTTGAAAATAAATCTGTTGATGTCCAATTTACATTGCTCGAAAATGGTACTACAGAAATTTATCGAGAGAACCATAATGCACTTACAGATAGAAACGGCATCATTATTCTCAATATTGGTGAAGGAAATGCGGAATTGGGTGATTTTTCTCAAATTGATTGGTCAAAAGAATTGTTTCTAAAAGTTGAAATCGATACCGGAGATGGATATGTGCATTTTGGTACAACTGCGTTCAAAACCGTGCCTTATGCAAAATACGCCGACAAAGCAGCTAATGTTTTTAGCGGTGATTTCAATGATTTAACCAATGTTCCCCAAGGTCTTTCGGATGGTGATGACAATACTCAACTCACGGAAGAACAAGTGGATGAATTTGTAGAAAATAATGGCTACATAGATGTTGAGGTCGACGGTTCTACCGAAAATGAGTTGCAAATACTTACAATTGATGATAATAAAATCTCTCTTTCTCACGGTGGAGGAACAATTGAACTTCCGGATAGTAAAGACGATTGGGGAAGACAATCAGTAATTTCAAATAATACTTTAGAAGGTAACGGAACTCAAGAAAACCCTCTTAAAGTTGTTGGAGATTTAACAGATAATCAAAGTATATCAGGAGTAAGTTTGACCGGTGATAATCTAACAATTGGTATTGAAAATGGCTCATCCCAAACAATAGATTTGTCTTCGTTGAAAGACGGTATCGGAACAGACAATCAAAATATCTCCGGTTCGGTATTAGAAGGTTCAATACTTACAATTGGTATAGAAAACGGTAACTCCGAGCAAGTAGATTTATCTTCGTTAAAGGATGGAACAGGAACTGATAATCAAAATATTTCAGGGTCAGTATTAGAAGGTTCAATGCTTACTATCGGTATTGAAAATGGAAATTCGCAAACAGTTGACCTCTCTCCCTTAAAAAACGACATCGGTCTCAATGATTTGAAAGATGCCAAATCCTGTAATGAGGATAATTCAATTTATATTGGTAATTCAGCAGGCAAGAATGATAGTTTATCAAAATATAATATCGGTATTGGAAAAAAAACATTGTTCAATAACACAAAAGGTATTGGAAATGTGGCAGTTGGATACAAAACTCTCTTTAAAAATAATGATAGTGATAATAACATTGCTATTGGCTTTTTAGCTTTAGCAGATAATGGGAAAGATGTTTTACAAGCTCATCAAGCATCAAATAATATCGCTATTGGGTCTCAATCACTCGAAAGCAATAGCACCGGATATGATAATATCGGTATTGGTAGTAAAGCTCTTGGAACTAATACTATTGGTTATGAAAACACTTCAATTGGTTCAAGCTCTATGGAAAATAATAATGATGGTTATTCCAATACGGCATTGGGATTCAAAACATTGAATAATAATTTAACAGGACATTACAATACTGCTATTGGTGTTAATGCTTTATTATCAAATAACGCAAGTAAAAATACAGCAGTTGGATATAATACTCTTTATAAAAATTTATCAGGAGAAAATAATATCGCTATCGGTATAAATACCTTATATTCAAATGATACCGGTAGTAAAAATATTGCGATAGGTAATTCTGCCTTGTACAAAAATACTGTCAAAAGCAATCTTATCGCAATAGGAGATTCTGCATTATATAATAATGGGACAAATTCAACAAATTATAATTATAGTATAAAAAACATAGCTATTGGCTCAAAATCACTTTTTGCAAATACGGTTGGAAATCGCAATATAGCAATTGGATATAATGCAATGAAATCAAATATTTCAGGTGTTAGTAATACCGCTACCGGGGCTTCGGCTTTGTATTCAAATTCTATTGGGAGTCAAAATACCGGTATTGGAGAAAAAGCTTTATTTGAAAACAAAATAGGATTTAGAAATACGGCAATCGGATATAATGCAGGATATAAAGCCACTGGAACCGGTAATGTTTTTATTGGAAACAAAGCCGGATACAATGAGAAAGGAAACAACAAACTGTACATAGATAATTCAAATACTTCAAAGCCTCTAATTGGTGGCGATTTTTCTTCAGATATCGTAACTGTAAACGGCAAATTAGGAATCAGTACAAACTCTCCTGAAGCTAAGCTTCATATAAATGGAGATGTGATAGTAAATGAAACTTTAAGAACCGGAGGTAATATTTATAGCGATGGTAGTATAAAGGTTGAAGATGATTTCGCCTACAATTCTCCAAAAACTTATTATTACCAAATACATCCATTGGATTTTAACGTCAAATATGGAGATGGGAGTGTTCTTAGGCACGATGAAAGAGCAATGTGGATAAGACACGAAACCGGAAGCGGCTGGTATGATGGTGAAGCTTATGCACAAATACGACTTCCTGAGGGGGCTAAAATCAAAAATATCAGATATTATTATAAGATAATAGATGCAGGTTCTGGTTCTGCAAGCTTTTCAATTGCCCTGTTTCGCAATGATGTTACAAGCCCACCTGTAATTGAAGTAATGGGTCAAAAAAACCATAATTCTCCTTCAGGAAATGTTTATAACCCCTATTTTCTTAGCAATATTGCAAATAGTACAATTGACAATTATCACTATCAATACATATTAAAAGTTTTTTTAAATGAAATAGCCGGAACCGGAGAAACAGATGATGTGTCGTTCTATGGAGCCACTATTGAATACACTATTGATAAAATAACGCCATAATATTGGTTAACCTAATTCTACAACAAAACTATTTCAAAACCATAAAAATTAAAAAATGAAAAAATACTTATTATTAACATTTATTGTGATTTTATTCAGCGCTCAATTTAATGCACAATCCTGCTTGCCCGGTGGAATTACTTTTTCAACCCAAGCACAAATAGACAATTTTTCGGCAAACTATCCCGGGTGTACGGAGATAGAAGGTCAGGTGATTATTGAGGAATCCTCCCCCGGAGAAATTCTAAACCTGAATGGTTTGAGTCAGCTTACTTCGATAGATGGTAATGCATATATCAGATACAATACTGTTTTGGGGAAGCTTTCAGGGCTTGACAACGTAGAACTTGTAGGTGGAAATCTTAAGATTTATTCCAATCCGGAATTAGATCATTTACAAAATCTCAGCAACCTAAATTTTGTTGAGGGAGATTTATTAATAAAAGGGAATGATGACCTTAATAATTTAGATGGTTTGCACAATCTTAATTCTGTAGATGGAGACTTGATTATAGAAAATAATGATGATTTGACAAAAGTAGATAAATTAAACAGCTTACAGGACTTGGGTCCTGATAATAGTTTAATAATAAAAAATAATAGCTCTCTCACTAAAATTTCTAATCTTGGCTCTTTAGATTTAATAGAAAAAGATGTGGAAATTGTAGGAAATGGCTTATTGACCGATTTATCAGGTTTTGGAGACATCACATTTATAGGAGGAAACTTAAGAATAGAAGACAATAACTCCTTGACAAATCTTGATGGAATGGATGACTTGGAACAAATCTCAGGAAGCTTATTAATATTAGATGATAATAGTATAGTTAATCTTACAGGCTTGGAAAATTTATCTGTTTTAAAGGGAAATCTTTATGTCAAAAACAATCCGGCTCTAACAAGTTTAACAGGATTATCAAGCCTGACATATCTTAATGGATTGACAGAAATAAAGAATAATGATGCACTGGTCAATATGTCCGGTTTGGACAACATCACTGAAATAGATCTATTTTATGTGACCGATAATGCTTCCTTGGAAAATTTTGTTGGATTGGGTAATTTGACAATTTTTCATAACGAATTCTTTATAGTAGACAACGCATCTTTGGAAGATTTTACAGGTTTAAGTAACCTAGAAGAAATACAATGGTCTTTTATTGTTGGTAATAATGATAACTTAATAAACTTTTCGGGGTTAAACAGCTTAAATAATTTAAGTACAGTATTTATTGTTAATAATAATGATGCTCTTTCAAATTTCACAGGCTTGGAAAACTTAAATTCAATCGGGAATGAGGTTACTGTTTCTGACAATGCTTCCCTATCTAATTTTCAAGGATTAAACAGTTTGACTTCAATAGGAGAAAAATTAGATATTATTAATAATGTAAATATGTCTAACTTGAATGGATTGGAAGCATTGCAAACTATCGGAGGAAGATTAAAAATAGAAGGCAATTCAAACATTCTTAATATTACAGGTATCCGGAATATTGATCCCAATTCTATTGAGGCAAACGAAGTAGGAGCTGACCTTATAATAAAAGATAATATTTTATTATCTGAGTGTGAAGTTTCAAGTGTTTGTGATTTTCTTGATATTCCCGGCAAAACGACTGATATATCAAATAACAAAGTAGGATGTAATAGTGAGGCAGAAATTGAAAATGCCTGCGATGGACCTGATTGTACCAATCTTACTGACCCTGTTGATGGAGCGACAGATGTCGATATTACCACAGATTTATCTTGGTCTTCAGTAGTCAGTGCAATAGGTTACAAGCTCACTGTTGGGACTACCTCAGGGGGTACTGATATCTTAGATCATCAAGATGTTGGAAATGTATTGACTTATGATCCCGGCGATTTTCCTTGTGGTAGTGATATTTTTGTTACAATTACACCCTATAGCTATGCTTCGGATGCAATTGATTGTGCTGAAGAAAGTTTTACAACCCACGGTGTTAATGCGAATGCGGGAACTGACAAAACCATTTGCAGTAGCAATAGTGTAATGCTTCAAGCCAGCGGAGGAACTACATATAGTTGGACTCCTACAACAGGATTGAGTGATCCTAATATTTCCAATCCTATAGCTACACCCTCTGTTACTACAATATATACCGTTGAAGTAAGCGATGATTCGAGTTGTTCTGATACGGATGATGTTACGGTTACAGTAAATCCTACTCCACTTCCGGGAGCTTCATCAACTGATGAAACCGCATACCAAGCCAATGACGGAACGGCAACAAGTAACCCCAGCAGTGGTACACCACCATTTAGCTTTCAATGGAGTAATGGACAAAATACTCAAACAATAGTTGATCTATCTCCGGGAAATTACACCGTTACGGTTACAGATGATAATGGTTGCACAAAAGAAGAAACAGTAACTGTGGATGAGTTTATTTGTCCCGATCTAACCATTGAATCTATCCAGACTAATTCAAGTTGCTTTGGTCAGTGCGATGGGGAAATTGAAATAACCGGAATGACAAACGGGATAGCTCCTTTTACTTACCAATGGTCAACAGGCGATAATACGGCTTCAATCGATAATCTGTGTATCGGTAATTATTCAGTAACAGTTACGGATGCAAAAAATTGTAGCGAATCTAAATCTTTTACAATCACTCAACCAACGGAATTGTTTTCCAATGCTTCCGCAACCGCTGAGACCGCCAATGATGCAAATGACGGAACAGCTACAGCAAATCCAACCGGAGGAACAGTTCCATACAACTATTCTTGGAGTAATGGCGGAAACACTCAAACAATTGACAATCTCTCTCCGGGAAATTACACCGTTACGGTTACAGATGATAATGGTTGCACAAAAGAAGAAACTATAACTGTAGATGAGTTTATTTGTCCTACACTAACTATACAATCTATCCAGATTAATTTAAGTTGCTTTGGTCAGTGCGATGGAGAAATTGAAATAACCGGAATGACTAACGGAGTACTTCCTTTTACTTACCAATGGTCAACAGGTGATAATACGGCTTTAATCGATAATCTATGCATAGGTAATTATTCAGTTACAGTGACCGATTCAAAAAATTGCAGCGAATCTAAATCTTTTACAATCACTCAACCAACAGAATTATTTGCCAATACATCTGCAACCGACGAGACCGCCAATGATGCAAATGACGGAACAGCAACCGCAAATCCAACCGGAGGAACAGTTCCATACAACTATTCTTGGAGTAATGGCGGAAACACTCAAACAATTGACAATCTCTCTCCGGGAAATTACACAGTTACGGTTACAGATGATAATGGTTGCACAAAAGAAGAAACAGTAACTGTAAACGAGTTTATTTGTCCGACTTTAACCATACAATCCGAGCAATTGAATCCTACTTGTAATGGTAATTGCAATGGTTCGATAGAAGTAATTGGACTTACCAATGGAGTTGAACCATTTACCTACCTTTGGTCAACAGGCGAAACAAATGCAAATATTCTCAATTTATGTGCAGGAACTTACAGCGTTACAGTTACGGATGCTGATAATTGTACTGCAACCCAAGGCTTTGAGGTCACTGAGCCGGATGTGCTTTTAGCCAATGCAACTGCAACAAATGAAACGGAAAATGGAGCACAGGATGGAACTGCAATTGCAAATCCAACAGGGGGAACATCCCCTTACGAGTACGCCTGGAGCAATGGGGAAACAAGTCAAAACATAGTGAATCTTACTCCGGGAAATTATACGGTTACAGTAACTGATGATTTCAATTGTACAAGTATCGAAACAGTAAACGTTCAAGAATTTATATGTCCGACATTGACAATAAATGCAAGTCAAACCAATGTGAATTGTTATAATGCTTGTAATGGCGCAATTGAAATCACATCGGTTACTAACGCTGTCCAACCGCTTAGCTACACTTGGAGCAATGGAGAAACAACCCCCACAATCAATAATTTGTGTCCGGGAACTTACACTGTTACAATTACTGACGATAAAAACTGTCAAGTGGAAAAATCATATACAATCACTGAACCAACGGAATTATTGGTAAATGCAAGTTCCACGGATGAAACCGCCAACAATGCTAACGACGGAACAGCAACTGCAAATCCTTCCGGCGGAATAACCCCTTATTCTTTTGCTTGGAGCAATGGACAAAATACCCAATCAATTTCAGGGCTTGCACCGGGAAGTTATACCGTAACAGTAACAGACAACAATGGATGTACTTCGATTGAATCCGTATCTATTGCAGAATTCGGATGTCAGGGATTGGCAATAGTAATCAGCCAAATAAATGTAAAGTGCAATTCCGAGTGCAATGGAATCCTTGATATTACCGGAGTAACAAACGGAGCATCACCATTTACATATACTTGGAGTAATGGTAAAACAACGGCAAAAATCGATAGTTTATGTCCGGGTAATTATAGTGTAACTGTGGTAGATGGCAATAATTGCAATGTTTTTGGAACTTATGCAATCACAGAACCAACAGAGCTATTTGCCAATGCCACAGCTACAAATGAAACCCGTAATGGTGCCAATGACGGAACTGCAAGCTCCAATCCAAGTGGTGGAACACAAGTTTATTCGTATCATTGGAGTAACGGTCAAACTACTCAATCAATTTCCGGATTAACTCCGGGAAATTATCAATTGACGGTAACGGATGCAAATGGATGTACAGCACTGGATACAGTAACAATTAAAGAGTTTAATTGTCCTAATCTTGAAGTAAATTCTCAAACATCAAATATTAGTTGTTTTGATGCTTGTGACGGAACCATTGTTGTATTAAGTGTAAATAATGCTGCTTCTCCGTTTTCATACAAGTGGAATACAGGAGCTATATCGGCATCGTTGAACAATCTGTGTGCAGGAGATTACAGCGTCACGATCACAGATGCTAATAACTGTGAAATTATCCAAAACTATGCACTAACTCAACCTGATGAAATAACAATCACCATTGATAGTACTAGGGACATAAGATTAGACCTACTTGGATATATTGCAATAAGCACTAACAATAACGGAAATTATATTTTTTCTTGGTCAGGACCGGGCAATTTCACAGCAAAAACCGCGGATTTGGATAGTTTAAGCGATTTTGGATGTTACACAATAACAGTAACAGATACTGTAACAAATTGTAGTATTGACAGTACAATTTGCTTAGAGGATAAAACAGCGACATTTGATTTGGAGTTAAATAATATAACAGTTTATCCTAATCCGACAAAAGGAGATTTTATTATCGATTTTGCATATTTGAATAGTGGTGAAGCTCAAATATCAATATTTGATTTATCGGGCAAAAGAAAACTGGAAATATCAAAATCAAACAAAGAAAGAATTCTAAGAATAGATGCAAGAGATTTGTATTCCGGATTATATATTATTCAAATTCAATTTAAGGGAAAGAAACCAATTTATAAAAAAATAGTAATTGATTATTAGCAATCATAATAGGTGTATTTCATTTTTTCGCATTTATTGTTATTTTTTCTATTTGGATAGACCACTCCACTTATGAAATTATTACGTTATACTTCTATATAGTGTCTGCCCGAAAATACATCAAATTTGAAATTGATTCTTTTTGTTATCTTTTGACTTTTTCACAAGTGATTGATACTAAAGCATTAAATTATTGCAAAAAAATCAAAATCTAAGCAGAAATTATCAGAATTTCTAAAAATGCCTGTTTCCGGGCAGACACTATATACTAATACCAATGTGCCGTTAGGTACAATATATGGGTAAAAAAAGCTATTAACCAACTAAAGTGCGTGCCGTAGGTACGCTATATTAAACACATTAACAAAACTTTTTGTAAAAAGCGAAAAAATAAAATACACCTAAATTATCCTATTTTTGTTTTTTATAAAAAAATATCTATTTTTATGCCTAATTTAATGTGTTTTAGCGATAACCAACAATATCATCTATATGAAAACATTATATCTCCTGTTTGTTCTTTTGGTTTATGTCTCTGTTAATCAGTCTGATGCGCAGTCTATCACTTTTGTTCAGCCTGATAATATCACTGTGTGTCAAGCATCCGAGTTTCAAATTAAAATCAAAAATACAAAAGCTACTCCGTTAGAAAATATCGAAGTAACATTGAAGTTTCCATGTGAAGCTGTCTATGTGACAGAAAGCATCAATGGAGCTAAAGAAAGCGATATTTCCGATTTGTCCAAACCTAAATTCACAATGGAGAATATCGAGGGAAGCCAAGAGGTAACGATATCATTTCTCCTTGATTTTCCTTGCGCTGTTCATAAATGTATCAATTCGGGAGAGACCTTTTCCAATAAATTTAGTATGACTTATGACGGTGGCAATCTAAACAATGTCACTTCTCCTATTTACAATGTAGAAACGCCCTATCTCATTTTTACGAAAATAGAGAAACCAGTGATGAACGGCTCAAAAGGACATACTTTACATAGAACAATTACAATCCGGAATACAAGATTGGGTTCTGTGAAATCATTTGTCTTTAAAGATACTCATGGTGAGGGGATTTCTGTTTCCACAAATATGGGACAAGATATTTCAACTGTGGATACCGCTTTGATTGTGAAATTCTCGTCGAACGATTTTAAGCATGTCGGCGACGGAGATGATTTATTTGAATTTAATGAAGAACTGACTCTGACAGAAAATATCAATATTACTACTTGCGCTTATGAATTGCTACATGCACAATCCGTATTGGAAGTTGTCTGGGGATGTCACTTTGATATATGTGATGGATATTCGTACAATGCCATCGTCAATATAGATGTAAACCGGGATTTTGGCCCAAATCTAATATTTACCCCTCAGTTATCGGAGCCACAGTGCTACTGTAATGATCAACCCGTAGAACAAAGTATAGAAATAAAAAACATCAGTAGATACAATGATGCCAAAGATATAAGGGTCGATATCCGTCAACTATACCATAACGGATATATCATTGGAGATAGTTTGACAGTAATAGCCGGTAATTATGGTTACAGCGGTATTAATGATCCTTTTAAAATACCGGCTGTTTTTAGTGAACCAACCACACAGCCTTGTACCGGTGAAGAAACATATCGCTCATTTTATTTTATATTACCTCGTATTTCGACACGTTTTTCTGAACGTTATATTTATAAAATCAGCTGGAATACTGTTTTTTGCAGTGAGGATAGTTGCATCGAAGAAAGCAATGAATGGTCATATCAGTACCATTATTTCAAAGATTGTGCATTGCCTGAAGACAGATATCATCAATCTAACCGTAATATCAATGTAGAATCGAATGATTTTATATTTAAGACTAAATTGGATAAGGCAGGAGTTTATAAAGGAGGTAAGCCACAAGATATAACATATCATATTGATTGTCCTTTGCTCAAAGATAGAGATGGAAAGCTAATAGTCGAGTTTCAATTGCCCTGCGGTATGACATTGGACAATCCGGAGTGGCGTTTTGCCGATACTATTCCATCGAATATTGTGATTGATGATCAGGATACATTGACGAAAGTTAGATTGGAGTACGATACACCTTTGGATGCTACATCGGGAGAGATAAAAATACCAACATTGTTTGGATATAGATATTCTTGTTTTCCTTGGGGACCGCCACCTTATGATTCCTTGATTACTTCTTGTCCAGATTCATTGATTTGCCAGCGACCTCCCAATTGCGACCCAAGACCCGGATTTTTTAAGATATTGTCAAAATCTTCCATTGTTTTCAATGAAGATTGTCCTATGGATTGCGTACCGTCTTCTTGTGATGAAGAAAGCTATAAATTCGAATATCCTACAAATAATTATTGTTTTGACACCATCCCCGGCTATCTGGATTATGAGTTCAATGTATTTCGTACTACATTTGGACTACCCGACAATGATGATGATCATAGACCTGATAGTACCGGTGTAATAGATATGAGCAAGATACGAACGGATAGAGCAGTGATGGGTGATACCGTGAGAATGCAGGTCAAAGGTGTAGTAAAGATGGATGTGGAAGGAGCTAGTTTGGCAAGGTGTTTGGTGGAGCTAAAGATTGGCCTTATTTCAGATAATTGGTCTTTTAGTGGTAATAGCAAAAAATTATATAGAAATCTTGTGAATATAGAAAACGGGCTAATCAACATCAATAATACTTTACATATTAAAAAGCATAATGATAATTCAATTCTGCAACTCAATAATATAAAAACATTTATAGCTCCTTATATAAAAGAAGATACTGTAATTTATATCTTTGATTTATCTCCGGATATAATATCGGCTAACTCCGGCGAACTGCCTTTGGGATTTATTTATGAACAAGGGGATTCGATAATTTTTGACGCAGATTTTGTTTTTAATGATAACTATTATAATTATCATGGCCTATACTCCTATTTCCCAGTTGTTAAACTTTCTATTAACTCCAGGTTTTTTTTGTCAAATGATTTTAAAGCTCTTATTGATGAAATATTTACTTGTAATTGCCATTGTGATACACTTGAGTTTGCAGCTATTAATACTTCTGTAAATTATGGGGATTGTTGTGGATATTCCATTTATCCATGTTTTAGTATTGGAGATTTACCTTTTTATGCAACGGTTGGGGTTGCGGATAATTTTTTCCCTTATGAATATAAACCGACTGCCATACTGAAAGAGTTTTTATTACCATTATGGGATGGTCTGGATTATCAAGGTGCATACATTAAGAGTGTAAAGGCAAATGGTGTTGAGTTATCAGATATTTCCGTTCCATATAATATCAATTATAGTAAATTCGTGGAGGATCACATTGAATGGAATGGACCAACTCATCTCGGAAGATATGTTTATAAATATGATAATTTACCTTCTTTAATCTGGGATGATAATTTACAATTAAGAATAACTTATTCTTATAAAGATAAGTGTAGTTTTAAAGCAAGAGACCCTATTAGTTATGGTATAAAAACTAGTGCTGATTTTGAACTACTCCCTTTAAATAAAGGTTATAAAAAACATATACACTATAAAAGAGATATTAGGAGATTGTTATATGGACGTAACCCAAATTTACGGGTTGTAACAGATGAATCAAACAAAACAGCATTTAACGATACCATTACATGGGATATACTTGGTTTAAATAATACTAATATTGATTGGTATTGGTGGCCTGCTGATGCTCCAAATTCATTTATTCAACCGATAAGTTCTACTAAAAAGGTAGATTTTAAGTTATTAAACTTAAAAACAAATGAATATTATATACCGGAAAATGGAATATATCAATTAGGTACAATTTTTAAAGGTAATTATTTAGGTTCAGGAAACTATCAAGACGATACTATATTCCTCCGCCTCACCGCTATCAACCATTCCTGCGCCAAAGAAGACATCACTATAAAATACGGTTGGAGTTGTGAGCCCTATACCGATCCTTTCAACCAAACACCTTGTGTGGAACAAGAAATACATTGCTCGGTGGTATCTGCGCAGGGAGTATTGGAAATCGATCCGGATAATCAAGCAATTTCTGCTCCTCTATGTGAGCAGATGCCTTGGTCGGAGATTGAGATATTCGATGCAGGCAATGGAGCCATATACAATATGCAAGTAGAACTGCAATTTCCTCCGGGACTGAGTTATCAACCCAATACTGCCGAAATAGCTTATCCTACCGAAGATGGGAATTATTTTTCCATTGACGATCCAATCGATATTGGCGGTGGTATTTATCGTTGGAGTATTCACGATATATTGGATAGCTTATTGGCTCATGGACTTCCGGGAGTTTTGACAGCACCGCTCAATTCACTTAGTCTTCGATTCAAGACCAAAACAAATTGTGATTTTATAGCAGGCTCTTATATAATATATGAAGTATCGGCAGAAAAAATATGCGGAGAACCCACCAATACAGTAGCCAAAGTCAGCAAATCATTAAATATATCGGGGATTACCGCTCCTTATAATGCCGCTATTACTCTTTCTTCCGATGAAAACCAAGGTTGCGAAGATCATTTGGAAATTAGTTTGGGTATTCATTACGATACTCCTCCTACCAATAATGATCAATTGATTATGCAACTTCCACCTTATATATCTTATTTGCCGGGTTCTTGTTCAGGCAATATGAGCAGTTGTGCTCCGGTTGTAGAGGGGAATATATTGACATGGGATTTGGAAGCGGGGAAGACCGATTTTGACCTTGTTTTTTCCATTACCGGATTTGGTTCGGGAAAATGCAAATCACTTAGAATCCCGATATATACCACTGCTGTGGTCAATGCACATTGTACTACAAGCGATGAAGATTGCTCCATCAAGGTAATAACCGGTAGCACCATTGTCCCTATTGAAATAGAAAGACCTGTTTATCGTATAGAATCTTTTGCTACGGATACTATCGTTTCCCAAAATGGAATAAATTTCACAGCCCGTATCAGCAACTTCGGAATACCAAACGAAGATCCGCTTACTATAAAACTTTACTATGACAATGATGGAAATGGACAGTATTCGGCAGGAGATGAATATATAGATAGTTATAGCTTTGACGTAGCCGTGGATACAATTGCAAGTTTATTCAGATTTACCAATAATCAAATTGCTCCACACGATTTGTGCAAATTGCTTTTGGTAGTCGAGGAAGATGCAAATTGTATCTGTTCGGGCGATGCTTTTCCTTTGCAAACTCCGGTTTTTCTCGCTGATTATCGCACGGACACTATCTGTTCGGGTGAAGAGATTCAACTCGGTATTCCAAGCGTATCCGGTAATAATTATCATTGGGAGAATACCGATTTTATCAGTTGCGATGATTGTTCGGAGACTATATTCAAATTGTCCAATAATGGCAATAGTATGATTAGCGAAACACTGATATTGTCGGAACAAAATTCCGACGGGTGTATCATACGGTATGAATATACTGTCTTTGTGGATCCAAAACCGCGTATATTATCAGCTCCTGTGAGTATTTGTCAAGGTGAAAGCGCAATATTGTTTGCTTCACAAGGACAATCTTACTATTGGGAGGGAGCGGGTATTGATGATGCAACAGAGCAAATTCAGACCGTTTTTCCAAGTGAAACGAGTATTTATCGTGTAACTATTACTGATGATATCGGTTGTGTAGCCACGGATTCGGTATCGGTTATTGTCAATGAAAAACCGGTAGCGGATGCAGGCGAAGATATATCTGTTTGCAATGGCTCGAACGTTCAGCTAAACGCTGTACAGACTGAAGGTGTTACTTATTTTTGGACTCCCGGTTTTCCGTTGTTGGACGATCCTACATTACCCAATCCGACAGTATTAACCAAGGAAAATAGTAGTTTTACTCTTACGGTATCCAATGAAAATTGTACGGCTACAGACGAGGTCAATGTGAGTTTCTACGATGGTGTTGACCTGCAAGTTAGTGTAGATGATAAAAAATGTCTGGGAGATACAGTTACTGTTGTAGTATCCGGCGCTGACAGTTATAAATGGTCGCCTTGGTATCAGGGAATGTGTGAAAGCACAGCTTGTGATACGGTGAGATTTGTTCCTGAGAATGATGTACACTTTGTGATTAAAGGAGAGACTACAGAGGGATGTAAAGATAGTATAAGTGTTGATGTTGATATGATAGAAGATGAGATATTGCACAGTCAAATGATTCAGATATGCGAAGGGACAAGTATTGAGATATTCGGTAAAGAGAGGACGGAACCGGGAACTTATTGTGATACCATTACTTATTCCAGCGGATGTATGGAGATAAGCTGTGTCGAATTGAGTTTTCACGAAATTATTGAAACTAGCGAAGTCGAGCAAATATGTCAAGGAGAATCTATTACTTTCGATGGACAAGAGATAACGGAATCGGGAAAATATTGTCAGGAACTAAAAAGTGTTAATGGTTGTGATAGTATTTTTTGTTTGATTGTAGAGGTTTTAGATTTACCGGAAATTACAATCGAAGCGGATACGGAAATTATAAATATTGGCAGTTCGGTACAGATATCCGTTGTAGAAGATTATCCCCATTATGAATGGACATCTGAGCAGTTCATAGATTGCTATGATTGTCAAACTATAAATGTAAAACCGGAAAAGACCGATACATTTCAAGTAGAAGTGACAGATATAAATGGTTGTAAAAACGTAGGATCTATAAGGATAAAAGTTCTTCAAGGCTGTGAGATAGAAGAGATATTGATACCGAATGCTTTTACTCCCGACAATAACGGAAAAAATGATTTTTTCAGGATAGCCAATTTGGAAGACGATGTTGACGCAGTACATATATCTATCTTCAATCGATGGGGCGAACAAGTTTATTCAGCGAGAGGAAATA
>Ga0256832_1000313_pt1 | contig 30172 bp, 23 predicted proteins | sample 134614metaG_FD_190534 | JGI IMG/M metagenome (GOLD analysis project Ga0256832, IMG submission 190534) | Hydrothermal vent microbial communities from Lau Basin, Pacific Ocean - 134-614 | ecosystem: Environmental > Aquatic > Marine > Hydrothermal vents | place: Pacific Ocean: Lau Basin | collected...
GGCTGTATCAATAACTCGACTCTGATAACCTTTTTGATCTCCAAACCCTCCATCTTTGTTTTGCAACAATAAAAGTTTAGCCACTAGAGCCGTTGCATCCCACCCTGCTTCTACCAAAGCAATAATCTTCCTTGAGAGTATTTCTGTTTTCTCATCACCTTGCATACCTATAAAAGCACGTGCATCAATCACGCCTGGTTGCAATTCCTCACTGAGTAAATGATAAGTACGGAGTACTTCAGCTGTTGACTGAGCAGGAAAGGAAACATCAATTGTATTGGCATACGAGCCGTCGGCATTTACTTGTGTCTCAAGCCAGCTAATGCCATCAGCATAAGCTGTATAAGGAATTAGAAAAGAAAAGAAAAAAAGTAGAAAAGAGAAAAATCGAAGTAAAAAATAACCTAAAAAACGGGTACTATCGTGATTGTAGCTACGCTTCACTTCTAACATAAAATATAGTCCTAAATGCGGTTATCCATGGATCATTTGATATATAAAATCACTATTAACGGGAAGGGTAATAATATCCCGTTGATTAAGAAGTTTTTATATTGGGTCCCAAAACTAATTCATTAAGATAAAAACTCAATGATTACTCTGATGGACGGTTGCTTTCAAAGGATTAAGTCATAAGTAATCCATATTGCTATTCCCAAAAAGCCCTGATTAAGTTAATTAATTATAAAGACTTAACACATCTTATATATTTAAGCTATTTATATTACAGTGAATTTAAGTGCAAAACAGGTTATGACCTGCTTAACCGAAGTATTTTGACAGATCTATATCAACCAAAATGATTAAATTTAACTGCCATTATTTGTTGTAATCAACTATGGTATTTATGGTAACAATGTGCCTGCTCTTCTGGAATATGTTGCACATATTTCCCGTATTCCGCGAAGCTTCATACGGGCTACATTAACGCAACGTTACTACGCAAAAATATGTAAAAAACAGGGGGGATGGGTTTATAAGGTTATCCGCAGTTTATGGATTCGGATTTGGTGTCATGTCCTTATTTATCTGCTCAATCACTGCCAGCGGGTTCTTTGCCTGGGTGATTGGGCGTCCGACCACGATATAGCTAACACCAGCGCGGCAAGCTTCTGCGGGTGTCATTAAACGTTTCTGATCACCTGCGTCTGCGCCTTCTGGACGAATCCCCGGTGTCACCATAAGAAAGTCTTCGCCTAGCTGTTCGCGCAAATATTGGGCTTCGCGTGCAGAGCAAACAACACCATCCAGACCTGATTTTTGCGTAAGTTGTGCCAGTTGTTTTACCTGTTCTTGCGGACTGCTGGATACATTGATACGTTTAAGCTGCTGTGCGTCCATCGAGGTCAAAACGGTGACTGCGATTAACTTTGAGGAGGATGCCGCATCCACTAATGCCTGTTTTGCGGCTTGCATCATAATATCACCACCACTGGCGTGAACATTCATCATCCAGACGCCCAGACTGGCTGCGCTCCGACATGCTGATGCCACCGTATTGGGTATATCATGAAATTTCAAATCAAGAAATACGTCATAGCCAAGATCGACCAGTTGACGTACTAAATCAGGACCAGCCGCAACATAAAGTTCAAAACCAACTTTAAGTTTACAGTTTGCTGGCGACAACTGCTTTACAAAATCCAAAGCTTGCTGTTTGGTTGAAAAATCCAATGCAATGATTAATTTACTAGACATTTTTATTCTGAATCCTTATGTATGATCTATCGTATCCCAATGATGGCAAGCAGGGCAACGCCACAGAAAGTCATGCATTTTGTAGCCACAATGCATACAACGAAAGGCAGGCAAACCCTGCAAATAGTTTTTTAATGCCCTGCTAATTAATTCAAGGTATTTACAGGAATCTTTGCTATCTATTTCTTTTATTATGTATTCTGAGGATTTGTAAATTGATTCTACTGACATTTTTTCAGTCGATAATTCAGTCTCAACAAGTTTATTGAGTTCGGTGCTGATCAAATTATTGTTTACTGCCAGGCGGATAATATGTTCAAAAACAGTGGCATTCCTGTTTTTCCTGTAAAGTTTGATTAATGTATTCAGAAGTGATTCAAGCCCTTGAACTTTTTTTGCCGAATCTTCAAGTTTGGGAAAAAGCATGCTTAAAAGACGGCTATCCTGCTTTATTGCACCAAGATAGCTATCCTGAGCCTGTAAAAATTTTTTCTGGTGATAGGCTATATCGCCAACTAAAGACATCAGGCGGGTTGATTTTTTATATGCCTTGCGGGCTTCTCCCAAATATTGATCGACCTGGTGAAGCTTGCCTTGCTGTAATGCCTCGTCTGCCAACTCACAATAATAATGTGATATGAGTGCTTTTTCGTTAAATTTATTTTGTGTGGCTTTCCTGTCTAAATATTTACTAAAACAGGTGGTTGTTTCAATTGCTTTTTCCCATTCCCTGGTTTGTTCGTAGATTGTTCGCAAAGAACTGCAAACAAGACTTTTTGATATATTTTTGCTCAAGTTGTTATCCTTGAGTAGTTCCTGAAAAACACTTTCGGCTCTATCCAGCATACCTGCCGCAAAGAAATCAAGACCCAGGGAAAACATTGCCTTATGCTTTTGTTCCTGCCTGAGATTGGGTCTTGCAATGAGGTTTTGATGGACACGCAAAGCCCTGTCTACCTCTCCCCTGTTGCGAAACAAGTTACCGAGCAACTGATATGTTTCAGCGGTATATTCATCAATATCAGGGTAGTTTAAAAAAACCTCAAGTGCTTTATCAGGTTCTTCATTTAACAGATAGTTGACGCCTTTAACAAAATGACCTGAAAGCTCACGTTGTTTTTTCTGGTTATTGTTAAATTTGTTGCGAGCTGCCTTCCAGCCTGAATAGAAGGCAAGCGGAAGAAGTAAAAACAGGATTTCTACCATTTAGTTTATCTGGATAAAAGCGGCAAGCGTAGTCAAGTATGCTATAAAGAAATCAATCCTGTATCGGATATCGTTCTTTTGATGCATCCACGCGCTCTCTTAACTCTTTTCCTGGCTTGAAATGAGGAACATATTTTGCAGCGAGATGAACTGTTTCGCCTGTCTTGGGATTTCGTCCGCTACGGGCTGCACGATGATGCAGTGAAAAGCTGCCAAACCCGCGTATCTCAATTCTCTCTCCTGTTGCCAGAGCTTCACTCATTTGTTCAAGCAATATTTTGACTGATAGTTCAATGTCTTTATTGCTCAAATGGCTTTGTTTTCGTGAAAGAACATTAATTATTTCAGATTTAGTCATACCTTCTCTCCCTGAATATCCGTACGGTCATAAGATTCTACCTTTATTTACCTAGAAATAATAGTATAGTAATTCGAATAAACAACTGAAAACAATAAAAAAAGCCAGAAACATCCCAATTTCCGGCTTTTTCTGTACTAAAAAACAGCAGATGTTAATTATTTCTCAAGCTGTTCCTTGAAAATATCACCCAATGTTCCTGTACTTGGGGTATTACTGCTGTATTCTTTTAATACTTCCGCTTCTTCTGCATAATCTTTTGCTTTAATAGAAAGATTAATCGAGCGTGTCTTACGGTCAACGCCCATAAACTTGGCTTCAATTTCATCACCAACGTTCAGGACAGTGCTTGCATCTTCAACACGATCTCGTGAGATTTCAGAAGCGCGCAAAATGCCTTCGATATTATCACCAAGATCAACTTTTGCCATCTTCGGTGAAACTTCTGTTATCTTGCCTTTGACAATGCTTCCTTTTTCATTTGCCGCGATAAAGAGTGAAAACGGATCCTGGTTAAGTTGCTTGATACCCAGGGAAATACGCTCGCGCTCAGGGTCAACTGCAAGGATAACTGCTTCAACTTCATCACCTTTCTTGAAGTCACGAACAGCTTCTTCTCCTGGAACATTCCAGGAAATATCAGACAGATGTACCAGACCATCAATACCACCTTCAAGCCCGATAAAGATACCAAAGTCGGTAATTGACTTAATCACACCCTTAACCTGATCGCCTTTTGCTGCTGATTTTGCAAACTCATCCCAGGGGTTTGGCTTGCATTGTTTCATGCCAAGTGAAATTCGACGCCGGTCGGCATCAATCTCAAGTATCATGACTTCTACTTCTTCACCCAGAGTGACTACTTTGGCAGGATTAACATTCTTGTTGGTCCAGTCCATTTCAGATACATGAACCAGTCCTTCAACACCGTCTTCGATTTCGACAAAACAGCCGTAATCAGTGAGGTTACTGACTTTTCCGAAGAGGCGCGTATTAACAGGATAACGACGTACAAGATCCTGCCATGGATCATCACCCAGTTGTTTAAGTCCAAGCGATACACGGCTCTTTTCCTTATCAAATTTAAGAACCATGACGTCGATTTCAGCTCCAATTTCAAGCACTTCTGATGGATGCTTAACACGCTTCCATGCCATGTCCGTGATATGCAGCAGACCGTCAATTCCACCAAGATCAATAAAGGCACCGTAATCAGTAAGGTTCTTTACAACACCCTTGATCTGCTTGCCTTCTTCAATACTTTCAAGCAATGCTTCACGCTCAACGCTGTATTCATCTTCAACAACTGCGCGACGAGAGACAACAACATTGTTACGTTTCTGATCCAGTTTAATCAGCTTAAATTCAAGCTCTTTTCCTTCCAGATATGCGGTATCACGCACTGGGCGTACATCAACCAGTGAACCTGGCAGGAAGGCACGAATATCGCCAAGCTCTACGGTGAAGCCACCTTTGACCTTGCCAGTAATCACGCCTGTAATAATTTCGTCATTATCCAGTGCTTCCTGAAGAATTTCCCATGCACGCAGGCGACGAGCCTTTTCACGGGACAATTTGGTTTCACCAAATCCATCTTCTACACTTTCCAGTGCAACTTCGATTACATCGCCAACTTTGGCAACAATCTCACCTGCTTCATTTTTAAATTGTTCGGCTGGAATAACCCCTTCAGATTTAAGCCCAGCACTTACAGTTACAAAATCAGGAGTAACATCTACTATAGTCGCACTAATAAGAGAACCCGGGTTCATCTCAATATAAGTTAGACTTTCTTCAAATAACTCCGCAAAACTTTCACTCATGGTATTAAAACCTATTTCAATATAACGTCGATAAACCCATATCAGACGGTCAAATTAAACAGATCACCTAAAGACAACCAGGATATTCATTATTTGTTGCCGGGCTTTTAAATGAACTGTTAAAAAATAATATTTTTGGGTAGTGGCTTTATCCGTTGATTTGCTACGCTCACTACCGTTTTTGATACGCTTCCAGAACTCTGTTGACCACTTCATCAATGCTTAATTCACTTGTATCAATGATTATGGCATCGTCAGCAGGAACAAGCGGTGCGTCTTTTCTTTGCATATCACGCGCATCACGCTCTTCTATATCACGAATCAAGCCGCGCAGATTAGCACTAATGCCCCTTTCTTTCAACTGATTAAGTCGTCGTTCCCCTCTTATTTCTGCACTCGCCGTTAAAAAGATTTTAAGTTGTGCCTCAGGAAACACAACTGTACCCATGTCGCGCCCGTCAGCAACCAGACCAGGAGCCTTGAGAAATTGTCGCTGGCGCTCTAGTAATGCTTGCCGTACAGACTGGAAAGCTGCTACCCGGGAAGCCGTATTACCACATTGCTCTGAACGAATTGCCTCTGTGACATCCTTGCCTTCGAGCAGTATATCAATGCCCTGCTCTTCGTTTGGAGTAAAAATAACATCCAGGTTTTTTGCAAGCTCATAAAGTCTGGCTTCTGCGTCAGAAGTCTCCAGAGCAATTTTTCTCTCTAATGCGGCAAAAGCGACCAGCCGATATAAAGCACCGCTATCAAGAATATGCCAGCCAAGCTCTTCTGCAACTCGCTGTGATATTGTTCCTTTTCCTGAGCCTGCAGGACCGTCTATCGTGATTACAGGAAAAGTTTTATCTGTGTTGCTCACTGATTCTCTCTTTTAAATTTATAAACAATGCTTATTATGCCTATTTCTTGACAAAACGCACAAAAACTTCTATCTATATTAGTATATTCTCATATTCTATATTAGAATATGTACTACAACATAAACATTTAACCGATAGGAGAATACGACAATGAAAAAACTTATGATAGTTCTTGCTCTTGCAATGGCTTCGTTATCAATAACAACAACTGCACAAGCGAACTGGTTTGGAAGCAATAATGGCGAATGGAAAATGGGACCTTACGGACCCTACTGGGATGAAAGTGACTGGCCTGAGTGGACTCCAATGTACTGGATGGAAGAGTTTATGGATGAGTGGGATGACGATGATGACAACTGGAATTTTGGTGGCGGCTATGGCGGCTATGGAGCTCCTTATGGTGGTTATAATATGGCTCCTTATGGTTATGGAATGCCTCCTTACGGCTATATGCCTCCCGCAGGTGGATATAATTATCCGGTTCCACCAGCACCTGTTGCTCCAACAGTACCCGCACAATAATAATCAATAATCCACATATTTCATCGAATCAGAACGGCACAATGAAACTGGCAGGTTTCATTGTGCCGTTCCTTATATCTGAGTCCATAACTTCCAGTAAAGCCGTGGATTGTTATGTTATAATGCAAGTTTCGGAGTTCAAATCGATAGTTATGCAGAGGAACACAGAGATATTCGCAGAGAACCGCAGAGATTATAAAGAAGGAAAACAATTTACACCTGTTTGCACACCTCTTCGTTTGCACACCTCTTCGTTTGCACACTTTGTTTGATACTTTTTATAATGTTAACTCCGTGGTTCTCTGCAAAAAACTCTGCGGCTCTCTGCGTTACTTAAACTGAATGACCGGAATCAGTGTTTCTATGCTGTTTCTGAACACCGAAACTTTAGTTATTCTTTAGTTATTAATGAAAGTGACTACTCAGTGTAATCCGTAAATGAAAACAACCAATACAACCGCAAGGAAACAATTATGAAAAAAATTATTCTCTCTCTTACATTAATTTCAACGCCACTGCTGCTTAATGTAAGTTATGCCAATCAATTTTTCCCTGGCAATTCCAGGGGATTTAACTGGGGCAATGGAAACAATGGGACGAGCTGGAACATGCCTAAATTCAGCTGGGGTAACGGGAATGGCTACAATTCTGGAAGTAGCTGGAATATGCCAAGTTTCAACTGGGGCAGTAATAATAATGGTAGCCGCTGGAGTATGCCAAGTATGAGCTGGGGCAATAATAACCGATATAGAAATGGTCCAAACTGGAATATGCCAAATTTCAACTGGGGTAACGGAAATGGCTATAATTCTGGCAATAACTGGAATATGCCAAGCATGAACTGGGGAAATAACTGGAACAATGCACCCAGACCCAATTATGGAAACAATGGATACTACGGTGCCAATAGACCAGCTTATAACTTTGCCCCTCCCCCTGCCAACATGCCTGTACCACCGCTCAAACCACAAGCTGTACCGCCACTTTATAATGTGACACCACCTACAAATAGCAAACCAAAAACAAACATTCAGACTCCCAGACCATCTGTTCCTGCTGCTCCTTCAACGACACCAAAAGCCACCACAACGACTATTGACATAATTCCAAAACCAAGTGAAGTAAAAGGAGTGATACTGGCACCTGAAAATAAACCTGCTGCAACTTCAAACACTCCCGGTAGCGTTGACAAGATGCCAGTTATACAAAAGTAATTTTCAGCGTAATCCTGACGCATAAGTAAAAATATATAAAAAAAGGGGGGGATGGGTTATCAGAGGACAGAAGGCAGAAGGACAGCAACGTAGCCCGTATGAAGCCCCGCGGAATACGGGTACAGGTTACGCAAAAATATGTGAAAAACAGGGGGGATGGGTATTTGTTTCTAATCTCCTCCTTGTTTATCCTCTTTTCAGATTCAGATGATCATGTGCAATCGTGCTATCCCAACTCATTAAACACATACAGTTTCCCAAAAACAGTGAGCAAAAGCTACAGGCTCAACGCCTGTTTCATGGTCGCGGACATTGTTACGATGACTTAAACCATGTCACTGTTGACTGGCTACCACCCGTTATTTTAATTACTTTATACAAGCCTGAAGCAATTCAGCTTATCGAAAATCTTGCCGCTAAACTAAAGTCTTTATTACCCGAATGTAAAAGCGTACAACTACAACATCGCTATCTTCACCAGGGACCGCTTGATGTTATTAGCGGTGAAGAAATCTCTCGGCTAATTATTCAGGAAAATAAGCTGAAATTTCAAATTACACTTGGAAAATCCAGAAACAACGGTTTGTTTCTGGATATGAAAAATGGTCGACAGTGGGTGCAAAACAATAGCAAAAACAAACGGGTATTAAACCTGTTTGCTTATACCTGTGGGTTTTCTGTAGCAGCAATCGCTGGAGGAGCATTGTCAGTCTACAATATTGACTTGAGTCGAAGTGCCCTGGCAACGGGCAGAGAAAATCACAGACTGAACCAGCAATCACTTGCAAATGTAAAGTTTGAAAAGCTAAATATCTTCAAATCATTTGGACGTATAAAAAAACAGGGTCTATATGACTTAATGATCTGTGACCCACCTACCTTTCAGAAAGGAAGTGTCAATATCGCAAAAGATTATCCCAAAATTATTCGTCGTTTAAATGAGTTTATGGCTGCCCAGAGTACACTCCTGCTTTGTTTAAACTCATTGGATCTGGATCAGAATTTTTTGTTAGAAATTGTTAGAGAATACGCCCCCGAGTATCAATTTATCAAATTGATCAAGACACCAGAAATTTACCATGATGCTGAAGACAGGGGGCTTAAAATACTCTGTTTCAAACGCGATTCTATTTCCAGCAACGTCTGACTTGCTCTGCCGTCTGACTTCCATTTGTACCTTTTTTTCCGGTACTGGAAAGTGTAAAGCGGGGGCATTCAGTATCATTCAACTGTGAACCCTTGGGAGTAGCCTTTAAGACAAACGAGGTACAGGGCGTTGCCGATCCTGAACTACAACCTGCTGGAAGCACTGAATCGACAGTGATTGTATATACATTTTGTTCGCTGTTAATCGTATCTGTTGCCAGCCCCAGTGTTGTCAGGCTTTCTGCATAACTCATATTCTGTGCAAAAAAACCTTCCTGCATTTGGGCAATACGCAATAATTCTACCTTTGCATCAGAGCGTTTTCCTTTCTGCACACTCTTTACATAACTGGGGTAAGCTATCGCTGTCAGTATTGCAACGATAGCAACAGTAATCATAATTTCCATCAGGGTAAAGCCCTGTTCTTTATTATTATTTAACATTTTTTACCTTATTTTTATTTTAATGTTTATTATTGTCATTGCCTGAATCCATAGTAGTCTCTACTGATTCAGGCTAACCCGACCTGTAAACACAGGTTTAAGCGACTTTAAGTACCCGCTCAAAATTAATCTAACAATTTATCCCCTGTTTTCTGATCTTCTTCGTTATTGCTTTGGTCACATAGCCCAACTATGCTCCCGTCGCAATGCCTTGAGTATCAAAAAACAGGAAACCAAATTTTGTTAAATCAATTTTGCCAGGAGCCTGTCTGAGAATAACCAAAAATACGATTTCAATAATTTAACAAAAATTAAGTTCTTTATTTTCAATAACTTAAAAAATTGGTTTTTTGAAAAATTGTTGATTTCTTAGTTTACTTATTTGTCCTTTTCCAGCCAATAAATCTTTGGCAGAGTCTTGCTTAATGGAACCGGTTTCAGAGCCAAAGTATTATTTCCGGCGATCTTCGGTGCGTTCCCTGCGTGAATTTCGATAGTCTCGGTACAGTCTGTATAGGTACACGCACCCCCAGTACTTGACTGAAAACCTGGTTTTACAATTTGGGGTGTATCCGGAATTTCTCCACCACTACCAATAGGAACCGGGCTATCTGAAGAATCACTCACTGTTCCATCGCCATTTAAATCCAGTGCTGCCTTGCCTGTTAACAGATCAAGCACATACAAACTTGACTGATTGGTGTTGCTGGTACCACAGAGAACGCCATTATTAGTCGAATTTGTAATTGATGAGATGGCAAATGTGGTAAACATAACCTTATTCTGGAAGGTTACAGAACTGGATAAAGATTTTTCACCACTTAGACCTGTCTGGGACAATAGTAGTTTCCAGCCCCTCTTACCACCTGGTGTTGCCAGTTGTGTTATCAGGTCTTCGCCACTGGTTAAGGGAGCATCGTAAAGATTTCCTGGCAAAATATTTTGGCTTGAAGTCGGAGTATTAAATACATTCTCGTCCAGCAGCATATAGAAATAGTTATCAACACTGGTATCAAGTGGCTCAGGACGTTTTCCACTGCCAACTGATACACTCAGGATTACCCTGCCGCCACGTTTGAAGAGGGCAACATCTGGCTCATTGAAAAACTTTCGCTGCTCGGCAGCAGAGGTTCCAGCGAGTGATGCCAGAATTGTTAACTTGTAATCGTCAATACTATTGTCCTTGTTGGGATCAAGATCAACCCGAAGCACATGACCGCCTGTATCAGTAAAATAAAGGCGATCAGCAGAACCATTTCTATCTATATCAAGAACTTTAATTTTACCAGGAACGGCATATTCCAGTTCAGGTGCGGTAATCAGTTTTACCAAAGCACCTGTATCTGCATCTACAATAAAGACAGCTGCTGCCACGCGACTTGCATTTTTATCGGTATCCGGCGTATCTGTGTCCAGATGGTTGTCATCAATATAGCCTCCACCAAAAATCAATACATCCTTTGCATTTGCTGATCCACCGTATTTCAGTTTTGCAACGGTAGGTTGTGACCATGTGTACCCTAATTTGGAATGGGAAAATTTCCATTTTAATACAGGATTTTCAGGATCACTTACGTCCAGTGCATAGTAAGTTTTACCTCCTCGACGCAAACCAAAATAGATTACAGCAGTTTCTCCAGATTCCATAACGCCATTGTTATTTGAATCATAAAGTGTCAGTGGTGCATCAACACCATACAAGTGATAATCAAGCTTAGTATGTTGATATTGAGGTTTTATATTTTTGAGTAATTCCTGGGGCATGTAGGCAAACAGTTCTTTGCCTGTGCTCGATTTAATAGCATGTAAAAAGCCTTCATTTGTACCCACAAAGACAACACTTTCAGAGCCACCTGTCATTAACTGCACGGGTTTACTATGGATGATATCTCCCATATGAAATCTTGGAGAGCCTCCAGAGCCAAAACCAGAAATAAATTTTAACAAGTTTGTTCGGCTTGCTGCGCTTACTCCAAGCTGGCTTGCTGTTGCATCCATTATACTAACCAGTGCAGTGCCATTATCAGTGAATATTTTTCTCTGTGCCGGGACAAGGTTACTCGCCGCCCCTCCACTTTCTGTTGCACTCACGGAAGTCGTAGTAGATGACCACAAATCATTGACATCATCCCGCAATTTTCCATTTGCATCTGTCGCCTTAAGGTTGTTTTTGCCATAAAGCTCTCCGTTTTTCAGCTCATATTTTTTCAGGTTTCCATTCCAGAACGAGCCAGCTGTACGGTTGAATACAGGCACATAAACATATTTGTCATGGGTTAGCATTGTTGCTGTATTTACAGTATAGGTTGGCGCGCTAAAAGAGCGAGCTCTTTTACTAATGCCTACAATTGCCTGTTTGAATGCAGCTGTTAATTGAGCCCTGTTGCTTGCAGCAACAAAAGCCCCACCACCGTGATTAGCCAAATCATAAAGATAAGCAGATGTTTTGGAACCGGATCCAAGTGATAATCCAATGGTATAAAGTGAAATAGTCTGATTTCCATTTACACTAGCACTATGATCGTTATTCTGCATAAACTCGGCAAGTTCAATACCGCACTGACCAGCGCCAGAGTCCCAGTCCGAAAAATCATCCTGACCATCTGAATTATAATCATTAATTGCACAGTTCGTGGCACCGATCAGGTTCATAATCTCTGAACGTCTGGTTTGCAAGGTAGGTTCACCATCTGTTAACAGAATGATGCCATTACTCGCACATTCATTTGTAATAGGTGACTTATAGGTAAGCGTCCCGCTAGTGGAAGAAGCATCACAATGCTCTACTTCAAAATCACAGGTATATGTCGTAGTCGGTGTGGCATCACAGAAAAAGCGAGTTCGATCCTCTTCACACAAAATCTCATTTCCTGTTGTATTACAAGTAGTAACCCCTTCAGAATCAGTATCACATGAAATTACGGGTTCTTCCCAACAGGAATGATAGCCGGGATTTGCTGCTGTACATTCAGCTATGGTTGTATAGGAAGAATCACAAACCCTGACTGCCGGATCAATTGCTTCACTGGCGCAGTTGGTTCCCAAACCACAACTTGTTTCTCCTTCTGCACATCTTTCTCGATTATTAGTATTGCTTGTACAATTAGTACCTCCCGTCGGATCAGAACGGGTAAGGCGCTCTGTGGTAGTCGTACAACTACCAGGAACTTCACTTAGTGATCCGGTATAGGTAGATGGATGCGCTGCATGAACATCATCTGGAAAAAATCGACCCAAATCTACATTCTCACCCCGGAAATAAAGTACAGCTTCATATAAAGCATCAACGATAGGAGTTCCTCCCAATGGATCCCATAGCTCTGATGAAGATATTTCGGTTAAATATTCCCGTGTATTTTTCGTACCAGCGGAAGGCATATAGCTAGTACCAGGATGGGTAAAAGTAGCATTACTCAAAATAGTTTGGGCAGGCACGCCTTGTATAGGCGCTATAGGATAAGTGATACCATGAGCTCCATCATTCCACCCATCATCATTTTGGTACGCTCCTGAGAAAACAGAAAGCCCAATATTAATATTGTCAAAGTCTGTATCATTAATAATATCCTGGAATGCACCTCTTAATACATCAATACGACTTGATTCAGAAGAACCTGGATAACTGCCATTAACACCAGATAAATCCCATTGCATACTTCCAGACAGATCCATTACAAAGAGAATATTTGATCCATTTGACAATTTTTCGCTTAGAATATCAATATCATCAGCTATTGCATGTTGATATAGACCAAAAGCCAGTAATACCGCAACATATATTTTTTGAGTAAATCCACGCATAACAATACCTAATTTTTATTTTTAATATTTCAGCAATAAAAGCACAGAACAATAGTGCAAAATATGCAATTAATTTTTCAGTTTTCCTGGCGCCCAGCCTTCCGTATGAAGTGCTCTGGCCCCAGTAGAATTTAAACTTGCCTGGGCATTTGTTTCAAAAACAAAACAGAGCCCTGCACTATTTGCCAAAGCAGAGGGAGGACATTGAACCAGCATATTTAACTTCGTCACAGTCGCCTGCTGCGATAAAGTTACCCCTGCTGATACAACTTCAGCGGGTGAATTAAAGACACTTGCAGGAACATGATAAGGAACACCTGTGCCTAACTCTGCGGCTTTTTTCATGCTTAATTTGGCAGAGCCCGACAAGGATTTAGCCAAAGCAGATTCTGCTCCCTGGAAAGTCAACATGGTAAACATGCTATTCCCTGCAATTTGGGTTTTTATACCAGAAATATTCACTGCACTCACACCCAGAATAGTAATCAAAAGTAGCAGAATGATTGCAATAAGAAGTACCGCTCCTTGTTGCTTTTTATACTCTTTCATTTTATTTGACCTTATTTTTATAGTGTATTTCGTAAACGTACCGTTGTTGTAAACACCTGACGTTCATATTTATCATTTGCTGAGGTTACAGATTGATCAAGTAAAGTATATGTTTTTGATTCACTACTTGACTTGAAAGGCTTTAAGGTTCGTACCAGCAGTGCCACCTGGATACTGACAACATTACGCCATAATTTGTTGGCAGATAAACTTGTAGCGTTTATATACTTGTCAACCAGGTCATCACCATTAGTATCCACACCATATAAAAACTGCATATTTTCGACACCATCAGCTATTACAGATGCCCCACTTTGTCTTGAACCAGCGCATTTCAGGGTATTACCCGTAATATAAAAACTGTTAAAAACCTTGGTCTGGGCATTTCGACAAGAAACAGGTAATTTCCCCCCCGAACAATCCTTGTAAAGATTACTATCGCCATAAAAAACGACACCAATACTATCTCCTGCGGCATTATCTCCAACCACCTGGTTTGCTGTAAACAAACCCGCATTAGCTACACTTTGACTTCCATCAGGACAAACTCCAGAAGCAACGTCTGAAGCCTTGGTAATAAAAGGAATAATATTGGGATTCTGCGATGAATAACCCGCATGCTGAATAATTTTGCTAATACTTTCCAAAGCTATGCGTCCATTATCTTCAAGCAGGGAAATCTGATCCCTGTCAACACTTGTCTTTTTACTGGAAATATAGGAATTGGCTATTCCTGCCAGTAAAAATACGCCGATAAGCATGGCTATTAACAGCTCTATTAATGACAATCCAGACTGACAATTCTTGGTATTTTTCATTATTCCGAAATCCTTGTTGTAAGCACTAAAGAATCTGAACTAACTGTTTCTTGCCCTAGCTCTCTTTCACTCCAACCTACAGTAATTTTTACATCCCGCGTTGAACAATTTCCAGCAGGCAGACATTCAACCTTTAATGATCCGTTAACCAGTATTCCCTTGCCTGAAGTTGATGAAGCCTTGAGAGCCGCAGTATGAGGTGCACCATAACCACAAACAACATTATAGATATCCAGGGAGGCAATCTGAGCCGCGCTGCATATATTTGAACTGCAATTAGCGGGCGCAGTACCACAACTAATCGAGCCACTGTCAAATTCATAAAAGGCTAGTCCCGCACTGTTTGCTCTCATTCGTTCCGTTATATTTTGAACCACAGCCATCGCCTGTTGCTTCATCAATGATTGATGCGTGCCTTTCATTCCTATTATTTGCAGGCTGGCAATTCCTAAAATTGCAAATGACAACATAAAGGCAGCTATCATAATTTCAATCAAGCTATAACCACGCTGGCAAGACCCAGACAAGAATACACCGTTATTTTTCAGAGGACTTCTCACTATAACTCACTTATTATTTTTATTAATTATTACCAGTTTTTTTATTGGCGAAACAAAACAAGATGAATATTTTTAAGTTTATGAATGTATTCTTTTACTTGTTTCGACGCTTCAATTTGTTTAGGGATAGTATACATCTTTCTTCCAAAAAATTTATCATTAGCACTTATTTCACTGACAAGTGGTAGACAGCTATTGATTAATGGATAAAAAATATACAGTTTGTATTTAGGGACGGGAGTGATAATAAAGATTTATCTGGCTATAGAACAAGTTTTTTTGCCAAATGCTTTAATCTTTTTTGATGAAGCAAATAATCAGGATCACAGCCTTCCACCAGATTCCAAAATCTTCTGGAGTGATTCATTTCCCTGGTATGACAAAGTTCATGGATCATGACATAGCGAACAATATTTTCGTCAAAAAACAGTAGTTTGCTATTAAGGCTAATATTCCGCTTCTGAGAACAACTTCCCCATCGGGTTTTTTGGGAGCGTACTGTCAATCGTCCATAACTAAATTCATATTGCTCAGCCAGATCATTCAACATGCCTGAAAATACGGGTTTTGCCTTGCCTTGACACCATTTATTAATGAGTTTTTTCAATAGCTCCCTGTTTTCTATATCCCCTTTTATCTCAAGAATATTATTTGGCTTCTCCATTAAAAAAGTATCACAGCGAGTTTCTGCCAACAAAACAAGTTTCCATTTCTGTTTGAGTAACTTCAAATCAAGTAATGCAGGAAACTCATCCAGAACTGGTACATCTTTTAGTTTGCGCTCAATCCAGTCCACTTTGCTTTGAATAAATTCCTGAGCATGATCAAGCCTTGCTTTTTCAGGCAAAACCAAAGTTAATGTACCAGAGTTTGAAAGCTTTACTATAATGCGCTTTGCCCGCACAGAACGAGTAATCTGGTATGGATAAGTCTGCCCGGTCGATAGCCGCAAGCAGTTGTTTTTAGACATTTGCTGATAGATTATCCGGCCATGAATTAATGACTGCGTGGATAAGTGTCGCCAAAGGTATTGCAAAAAATACTCCCCAAATACCCCACAAGCCACCAAAAATTAACACCGCAACGATAATTGCGGCGGGATGCAAATTTACCATTTCAGAGAAAAGCAAGGGAACCAGAAGATTACCATCCAGAAACTGTATAACACCATAAGCGATAAGAACATAAAGTGTTTCACTGCTAAAGCCCCACTGAAAATAAGCAATTATTGCAACCGGCAAAGTCACAATAGCTGCTCCTACATACGGAATTAACACTGAAACACCAACAGAAAAAGATAGAAGCACGGCATAATTCAAGCCAAAAATTAAAAAGGTAATGTAAGTAACCACCCAGATAATCAGTATTTCAACAAATTTGCCCCTGACATAGCCAGCGATCTTTCCATTCATTTCATTCCATACAACAGATACGAGCTTACGATCCTTTGGTAAAAACTTTTTAAAAAATCCCAGTATTTTCTCTTTGTCAATTAAAAAGAAGAATATCAATAACGGCACAACAATAAGATACACCATATAAGTCAATACATTACCTACTGATGAAATAGAGGAACTGACAAAACTTTGAGAAAATTCTGTAATCTGCCCCTTGATACCCGTCAGAAGCTCAACAACTTGTTGTTCAGAAATAAGATTGGGATACTTTTCGGGTAACTGCATTATCAGCTCCTGTCCCTTTGCAAACATCCCCGGAATCTCCAGAATAAATTCGGTGCCCTGCCTTACCAAAAGAGGAGCTAAAATAAACAAAACAACGAGTAAAAAAATCACAAACAAGCTAAAAGTAAGAATAATGGCAGCAATTCGGGGAATTTTATGCCTGACACAAGTTAAAACCACGCCATCCAGTAAATACGCAATAATAACCGCCGCCAAAAGCGGGGCGAGAATATCACCCAGGAAATACAACAACATGGCACTGATAACCAGTAACAATGCCAAAATAGCCACTTGAGGATCATTAAAGTGCTTGCTATACCAATCATTTATTAACTTTATCATAGATGGCTATTTTACTTTTTTATTGTTATTTTTCAACTTGTTGTACTCATTAATAAATAATATTTCAAGTTCATCAATGACCTCTTCTGCCCTTTTTCCCTGCATGATATGAGAAGTCATTAATCCCGAGATTGGATGTAAAAGATCTTCCTTGTTTACCATCGGATAAGTTGCTGTAAGTCTTTTTATCGCCTTGACCACACTTTCAGATTCTGGTCTTGGAATATCCAGGGGTTCAGCTGAAACAGACATTACCTCATCAACCAGAACAGGTTCTTGTGAAGCATTGCGTGACTGCAAAAATTCAGCAAAAACAATAAGCATTTCTTTATTCGAGTCATCAAGCGACTTAAACAGTTTTATAAGCTTTCGTTCGTGCTTATTTGTTTGTGGGACAGGCATACCAGGAAACATAAATAATTACACAGATTAAATGGCAGTGGCTCAAACTGGTGTTTTGCAGATCAGGTTAGCCTGAGCGTAACCTGACAAGACTGTAGAACTCTGTTGGATTAGGTTGGATTACGCTACGCTAATCCAACCTGCGCATTGAGTAAATCAACAGGTTTAATCCGCCACCGATTAAATTAAAAAAGTCCTGACAAAGAAACAAGAACTTTCACATGCAGCAAAAATTCTTTTTTCGGCAGGACTCTATAATTTACAGCGTAATTGTCTCTATGTATACAAAATTACTTGAAGACTTCCATAAGGAAAATCAATTCAGGCATTCTCCTTGCAATAATTTCTGGCAAATTCAAGCAACTCTTCCATAGTTCGCACACGAAACTTTTGCCTCTGGCGTACAAAAGAAAATTCACGGCTTAACGGTGGATCAAGCGGTATTGCCTTGAGAGTGCCCAATTTTAGTTCTTTTGAGACACTAACACTTGAGAGCACCGAAATTCCCATTCCGGCTTCAATAGCGCCCTTAACAGCTTCGGGACTACCCAGCTCCAGACAGGCTTTCAACGCATGTTTACCAAACCCCTGGGAACGCAGGTAATCTACAATCACTCCTCTTGTACCAGAGCCCTCTTCACGGCAAATGAAAGGGTATTGAAGCATTTCCTTTACCGGAACTTTTTTCTTGTTTGCGAGTTCATGATCTGTTGGCACCACCACCACAAGCTCATCCTCCCGACAAACTTCAACCAAAAGGTTTTTATTCGTCACGGGACCTTCAACAACTCCCAGATCAATGACATTATTCTCAACCATTGAAACAATGCCTTCGGTATTTGAAACACGCAATCTAAGCAAAACTTCGGGATTTTTTGCATTAAAATCACCCAATAATGCCGGAAGCATATATTCAGAAATCGTGGTTGAAGCACCGAGTGTCAGTGAACCACTAATACTGCCTGTAATTTCCCGAATCGCATTATCCATCTCGGCATATTTTTCAAAAACTCCTTCTGCATACTCAAATGCCACATGTCCTGCTTCTGTAAGTGTCACTTTATTATGAGCACGATCAAACAAACGTGTATCAAACTGCTCCTCAAGCTGACGTATCTGAAACGTAACGGCTGGCTGTGTCATATGCAAAACTTCAGCTGCCTTGGTAAAGCTTAACAAGCGGGCAACAGCATGAAAGACTTGCAATCTCCTATCTGACATAAAATATTTCTCCTAAAATTTAATCTCGCAACAATTCCAAAAATCAATCATTGACTTTTGGTTCTTTCTTATATTTATTTCATTATTTACTTATATATAGCTTTTATAAAAGCAAAAAGCAAAAGCAATTTTACCTATTTATGTAAGTACCCAAGCAAAATTAATTTAACAAAATTTCATTTCCTGTTTTTTGATATTCAAGGCATTGCAACGGAGCATAGTGGGCTATGTGACCAAAGCAATAACGAAGAAGATCAGAAAAACAGGGGTTAAATTGTTAGATTAATTTTGAGCGGTTAAGTGCATGATCACCCCCATATTCACTTCAAATTGATCAAATCAGCTTGCTTTGCTATGACTACTCATATTTCCAGGCAGGTTTACGAGCCATTAACTTTTTTTACAGCGCCTTTTACAGCGTCTTTTACAACTACAATGTCTTCTTCAACAGCTCCTTCAGGGGTGTTTGGAGTATCAACTGAATCAGCTGGTTTTACCTTGTGTCCAGGTATTCTAGGGTCATCGTCATCCATTAAAATACGATAAGCGGGACCATCCAGATCATCATATTGACCACTTTTTACTGTTAAAATAAACGCAATCACAACGATCAACATGACCAATACACCTAATAGAATCGTCATTGATAAAGCATTCATGTCATAGCCATTGAAATAATTAAAAAAAAGTTACAATAATTGTGGTATATAATACCTGATTCGGTGCCAAACTATGATCATATGAAATTATTTGCACATAATCCATGCCAAAATATAACGGTATGTTTTAGAAGCTCTCCGGAAATAGTGAGCCTTCTGCGGAAAAGCCGAATTTGGCTGGATTTTTCCTCAGTTTTGTTATCACTCATATTTCCAGACAGGTTCTTGCAGCAAGAATGGCAGCAGAAATGAAAGTTGACAAAACCAAAACAAATCACATATAAACACCCGCAGCTTGTAAATACTAATGGTAAAACATCATGATTAGCAATCAATTTAGCTAAACCATAATAAACCTTGGTTACACAACAAAGTTATACAACAATCTTTAAGCAAGCTCACATCATTATCATCTAAGTTGGAGAAAATAAATGTCTGAAAATGTTTACCCTGTCCCTGAAGAATTTGCCAAGCAGGCGAATATCAATGCAGAACAATATAATGAAATGTATCAACAGTCTGTTGATAACCCTGATCAATTCTGGGCTGAACAAGCTAACAAATACGTTTCCTGGTTTAAACCGTGGGATACAGTATCAGACTGGAGTTTTGACCAGGCTGACCTTCATATCAAATGGTTTGATGGAGCAAAACTTAATGTCTCTTACAACTGTCTGGATCAACATCTGGAGACCAGGGGGGATCAAACAGCAATTATCTGGGAAGGGGATAACCCGGATGAAGACAAGCACATTACTTATAATGAACTCCATGCCGAAGTATGTCAATTTTCAAATGTATTAAAGGATCGGGGGGTTAAAAAAGGCGACCGGGTATCACTCTATATGCCAATGATCCCAGAAGCTGCTGTTGCCATGCTCGCCTGTGCCCGAATTGGTGCGATTCATTCAGTTGTCTTTGGTGGTTTTTCACCTGATGCATTAAAAAGCAGAATTTTGGATTCAGACTGCCAGGTTGTAATAACAGCCGACCAGTCCATGCGTGGCGGAAAAAAGGTGCCTTTAAAAGCCAATGCGGATAAGGCACTGGAAGGCTGTCCCAATGTGCATACCTGCGTCGTTGTAAAACGTGGTGGTGACCCCGTTGATTGGAACGATGAACGCGATATTTGGTACGATGAAGCCGTATCTGCAGCCAGCACGGATTGTCCGGCAGAAGAAATGGATGCCGAAGACCCACTCTTCATTCTTTACACATCCGGTTCAACTGGCACTCCCAAAGGTGTTTTACACACGACGGGCGGCTATCTGGTTCAGGCGGCCATGTCGCATAAACTGGTATTTGACTATAAAGATGGCGAAGTCTACTGGTGTACTGCCGATGTTGGCTGGATTACAGGTCACACCTACATCATATATGGACCACTGACCAATGGTGCAACCACACTAATGTTTGAAGGCATACCAACCTACCCTGACGCATCACGCTTCTGGCAAGTGATTGACAAACACCAGGTCGCAAGTTTTTATACTGCTCCAACCGCGATACGCGCGCTCATGTCAGCCGGTGATGAACCCGTCAGGAAAACCTCACGCTCATCGCTACGTCTATTGGGCACGGTTGGCGAGCCAATAAACCCTGAAGCCTGGGAATGGTACTACAACGTGGTGGGTGACAAACGCTGCCCCATTGTAGATACCTGGTGGCAGACCGAAACAGGCGCACACATGATGACCCCCCTGCCCGGCGTTCACAACCTCAAGCCCGGCTCAGCCATGGCACCTTTCTTTGGCGCACAACCTGTATTGCTTGATGATGAAGGCAATGAAATCGAAGGCAACCCTGCCGCTGGCAATCTCGCCATGAAAGCCCCCTGGCCATCCATGATGCGCACAGTTTATGGTGATCACAAACGCTTTTATGAAACCTACTTTGCGATGTTTAAAGGTTATTATTTCACGGGTGATGGCGCACGCCGTGATGAAGATGGCGATTACTGGATCACAGGTCGTGTCGATGATGTACTCAATGTCTCAGGTCACAGACTGGGTACAGCAGAGATCGAATCCGCTCTGGTACTTCATCCCAAAGTTGCAGAGGCTGCCGTGGTAGGCTACCCGCATGAAATCACCGGTCAGGGCATTTATGCCTATGTCACACTGATGGCAGGAGAAACAGGAACAGACGAGCTTAAAACCGAGCTTGTTGCCCTGGTAAGAAAGGAAATCGGTCCCATAGCCAAAGTGAATATTATCCAGTGGGCGCCAGGATTACCCAAAACCCGCTCTGGAAAGATCATGCGCCGTATTCTCAGAAAAATTGCAGTGAATGAAGTTGATGAACTCGGCGATACATCAACTCTCGCCGACCCATCTGTGGTTGATGATCTTATCGAGAACAGGGAAAACAAATAGTAAAACATAGGTGGTGAGTTAAGCCTGTTGATTTACCCAATGCGCAGGTTGGATTAGCTGTAGCGTAATCCAACATAGTGCCGCGGTTTTGTCGGATTACGCTTGAGCTAATCCGACCTGCACAACTGAGCAGTTACGGATTACATTGGGTAGTTACAAAAATATATAAAAAACAGGGGGGATGGGTATCTGAGGACAGAAGACAGAAGACAGAAGCAAGTCGGTGCATGTAGTCTGCGTTGAGTGTGCGAAATGCGGGATGGTGCGTTTTTAATTACCGCTCCCGTATTTGTTCTTGAATACAGACTATGCAAAATATGTAAAAAACAGGGGGGATGGGTTGTTTATCCCTTCTGTTTTTTATAGCCGTGATTTCACCATAATCGTAACCAAAACCAGATCAGTGCGACATAACAACAGGCACAATCATGGTGGACAGTATGGTGCGTGTCACGCCGCCAAACAGTTTCTGTTTTAAACTGGGTGTCCCGTAACCGCCCATAACCAGCAGATCAATATCATTTTCCGAGATTTGATTGAGTATCACTGTCGGCACATCAAAAGTTCCTGCCGTCACGCGCCGCACAATGGCATTAACACCATGGCGCCCCAGATGCGCTGCCAGATCGTCAGCTAACAGCTCGCCCCTGGCGGTTTTATCCTTGCCTTCCTGAACCACCAGAATCATAACCTCACCCATACATTCCAGCATGGGCAAAACATCATGCACGGCACGGGTTGCAGCAGGCGTTCCATCCCAGGCAATCAGGGCTTTTTCACAGGGAATCCGGTGTGCGCCAATATACGGCATAAAAAATACCGGACGACCACTGAGCAACAGCACATTTCTGGCGATTTCTTTTACCAGTTCTGCATTTTTATATTTTGGATTAGCCTGTCTGAGTATAATCAAGTCAAAGTTTCGTGCAAACTGGGCAAGTTTTTTGGAGGCATCGCTGTCACGACCTTTTACGACACTGGTAGCCACCTCAATCTGGTGTTCCTGTGCCTTTAATGCAAAATCTTCAACACGTTTATACGCTTCCTGCTCACACATTATTGCCAGGGTCTTTTTATCCGATACTTTTAGATGTGCCGGCTCAATAGACGCCATTGTCACTCCTGTCAACCTCGCGCCATGCGCTTCTGCCAGAGAGAGTGCTGCCCTGATACGTTCAGGGTTGGAATCCCCATCGTCGATGTATACCATGATGTCTTTATATTGCATAATTTTATCCCTCTCGCATCATTTCCAGCATTTGATCGGCACTCATTGAGCCACTCATATCCGAGCCTTCCAGCAAACTTTCAGCCAGATCACGTTTATGCTGATGTAATTTCACAATTTTTTGTTCTATGGTGTTTTCAGCCACCAGGCGATAAATGGTGACAGGTCGCGTTTGCCCAATGCGGTGAGCACGATCCGATGCCTGATTTTCAACCGCAGGGTTCCACCAGGGATCCATATGAATCACATAATCCGCTGCAGTCAGGTTCAGACCGGAGCCGCCCGCCTTGAGACTGATAAGAAAGAGTTCGCCCTCGCCATTCTGAAAGGCATCCACCCGTTTCTTGCGCTGGGAAGCAGGCGTACTGCCATCAAGATACTGGTATTTGATACCACGCTGATCCAGATACTCCCGAATAATTGACAAATATTTGACAAACTGGCTAAAGACCAGTGCTTTATGATTGTTTTCCAGCAACTCATCCAGTAATTCACCAAAGCGTTCCAGCTTGCTGCTACCAAGGGTACTATCATCCATAACCAGTTTGGGATGACAACTGGCTAAACGCAATTTGGTAATTGCCGCCAGTACTTTAAGATGATGACCACTTTGTTGTTCTCCACCCTCTTTTGCCAGCGACTCAAGTGCATTGCTACGAACCGCTTCATAGAGGGCGCGCTCTCCTTCAGTCAGTGGAATTTCAAGCGTGATTTCAGTTTTCGGCGGCAACTCATCCAGTACCTGTGTTTTGGTACGTCGCAAAATAAACGGCTGTATTAATTTTTTTAGATGTTGGCGCGCATCGGCATCATTATCTTTTTCAATTGGTGAAATGAAATGCTGCATAAACTGCTGTTGCGTTCCCAAAAGTCCCGGATTAAGAAAACGGAAGATACTCCATAGCTCTCCCAAATGGTTTTCTATCGGTGTACCTGTTGTGACCAGTTTAAAATCAGCATTTAAACGGTGTGCTATTTTGGTACGCTTGGCGTTAATATTTTTTATTGCCTGCGCTTCATCCAGAACAATCGTTGCCCAGTGTTTTTCTATAAACTGCTCACCATCCTGCTGCAACAAGCCATAACTGGCAATAACAACATCAAAAGCACCGGCACTGTCGAGTAATTCCTGACGCTTTCCTTCACGGTAAAAATGTGGCTTGAGTGTTGGCGCAAATTTTCTGATTTCAGATTCCCAGTTATTACTGACCGAGGTTGGTGCAACAACAAGAGCCGCACCTTCACTGGCTCTTTCCAGTAATAACGCAAGTGTTTGAATGGTTTTACCGAGACCCATGTCATCTGCCAGACAAGCCCCCACACCCCACTTCGCCAGACGACTCATCCAGCGGTAACCTTCTTCCTGATATTCCCTTAAATCAGTTTGCAAGGTTGATGGAACTTCGGGATTGTGTTCACCCAGTGACTGAATATTATGGACATGCTTCTTCCAGGCTTCATCAACCGTCAGTTCACCGACCATATCGGTAAAGTCTTCAAGTGCCAGGGATGCCAGACCACTTATTTTTGCGCCATCACCATCAAGTTCGGCATAACGATGAATAGAATCCAGCTTTTTGCGAAATTGATGCGTAAGCGACAGGTATTGCCCGTCATCCAGCTTCAGGAATCGTCCTTTGCTGTTAGCTGACAAGTCAAGCAGTTGGCGCAAAGATAAAACCAGACTGGGGTCGGTAGAAACACTTCCATCCAGTTGGAACCAGTCACCACTGCGGTTAATACTCAGACGCAGATTATTGGTATCAAAGCGTGACGCAATACGCATCACCTCACCTTCTGGCCAGGCAATAATGACATTTGCATTTTCACCTTCTGCTTCGGCATGCAGTTGCTCTAATAATTCCAGACAGTCCTGTGGTTCATCCAGCAAATACTCATCATTAAACTCTTCTTCCTCACCCAGAATACTGCTGTGCTGAAGCAATGTATTGAGCAACTGTTTTTCTTTCTCCAGATCGCGCGTAGTTGAATAACGAACACCTTCATGTTCCACAGATAGTTTGGAGCGACCATGACCAGGTGAAAAATAAGCACCAAAATCACCAAACGGACGTACTCTTAAAGTAGCTCGCAAACCTTCTCCATAAGGAAGCAAATTGGCATGAATACGACTATCAGCTTCAACTTTTTCAGCATCAACAACGCCCTCAATATCAGACTGGATATTGATCATGGGAGCCAGTGTGCTGAGTGTTTCACGCAAGTTCTTTTCTGCCTCACGCGGAATCACAATACCATTTGAAATGATCTCACTGAGGCGCATAACCTGTTCACTTTTTTGGTAAATGCACAGTCGCGTTGGGGTTTCCTTATGAATCAGGTATTGGCTGTCCTCCTGTGAGTCGTCAAAAGGCGGATAAAAACTCACTCGCAAGTTTTCGCCTTCCTCTGTTACCAATAATTCAAAATCACTTTGGGATAATTCAATCGGTGTATTTCGAGCGCCGTCCCAGTACAAATTGGGATGCCCTACCAGCTTTGGCCAGGCGGCATTCAAATCCAGAACAAACTGTGGTCCACGATAAAAATAGGCATCATAATCAGGCTGCTCATAGATAGCAGAGATCACCGCAAGATCCTGCTCACTTAATGGCGGTAATTCATGTTGTTCTTTCTTGAGGCGCTTTAAGGCAACATTGCGACCTTTTGTCCAGTTTCCCTGCTTGTTTTTCTTTTGCAGCTTGGGTGTGAGTTTATATTCACCATAGCGGTCAACCCCCAGTATCCATACAAGACGTTCCTCATTTTGACTCGCATCAGGTGAACCTGAAGCGCTAACAAGCTGATTCATGGCATTCAGGGCGCGTTCCCATTCTGCCTGGGGGGCCACAAGATCAAACAGGGTTTTAGTATTCATTTGCTGATGTAATTCAGCAGCTTCTTTTTTATATTTTTCCCGCTCATCTTCTTCATCTGAAAACAGACCCAGAGCAAAAGCATATTCAGCCTGTAGCCATCCATAATTTCCACGGACTGCAATTTGATATTTGCTTTGCAGAATCTCAAGTACTCCATCTGAAAGTTTCTGCCCCAGCCAGAATTTTATCAAGGCATAGAAAATAACACCAAATATACCTCTTTCGAGTTCTTTTAAAGGCAAATAACAATTAAAAACACCCGTTGTCAAGGTATTCGCATAAGCATTTAAAATTTCATATTCTGCACCGGCATCTACTTTTTTCAGCATTTTCTGAGCCAGAGCAAGATGTGCTTTCTCTCCTGTTGTCAGCAAGCCTAAAACAAAGAGTTTTTCCAGCTCTACATTAAAAACTACAAGCGTCCCTTTACGCTTATTATAGATAGAGCGATAGACTTCCAGCGCATTTTCATAAGCCTGAATGGCGCTTTCTTTATTGCCATGAATCAGTTGTCTTGCAGAGTTCGCAATATGCCACTGTATATGACGATTATCATAAATCACCTTATCCTTTAAAACCGTTTCCTGGGCGGTAATACCCGCTGGCAATTCAGGAAATAATTCTGCATTACCAGAAAGCAAGCTATATCGGGCTTGAGGCTCAATCAAAAAGAACTGGAAACTCTGAAAATCAGGGATATTTTGCTGCCGTTGCAAAAGCAGATCCCAAAGCCGGGACTGCTCATGCATATTATCCAGAGCAAATCCTGCAAGCTCAATAAAGACCAGGCTAAACATTTGATCACTTAATGCATCCAGCAAATCACTGTTAGCAGGTGAACCAAAGGTTGCAGGAAAAAAACCTGGATTAGTTAAGATAGACTCCCTGTATTGATAACGCTCATGCAACAACTCAAGAATATGTGTGAGCTTCTCCACCTTGCCCTGAAACAGATAAATACGCGCATGTGACAAACCATGCTCAACACTCTGCCAAAGCACCCTGCCAAAAGATTCTGTCGCGGAAAAAGAAGCAAGAACCTGTTCGCTGTAGCTGGCAAACGTACCATCCTTTATTGATGAAAGCAGAATAATCTCAGCAACACCTGGCTCACAATAATATTTTCCCTGAGTTCCTTTCAAAAGCCCTTTATGAATTAAATCAACCAGAATGGGGCGTAAACTGTGCAAGGTAAAACTTTCACCATCTCTGGGATTAACAATCCCGACCCGCTGGGCACAACTGGCTAGCGGAGTAGCCGCAACCGGCGCATATATAAGGGCAATAAGTTGCAGCAATGATCGCTGTAATTTTGGTAGTTCATTGAAAGCATCAAGATAAAAACTGGACTGGCTCATAAATTGTTAAGTATTTTTAATTATAGGCAACCGGACAAGTATAAAATGTTTTTCGGGTTACGTCTGCTTTTGTTGGATTTTTTTCGGATACTTTTATCATCAAGACAGTTGACAGTCATAGCAACAGGCTATATATTCCCGCCCCTCAGATTTAAGATAATTGATTGATTTTATCTGGCTACATAGCTCAGTTGGTTAGAGCACATCACTCATAATGATGGGGTCCCAGGTTCGAATCCCGGTGTAGCCACCATTTTTTAGTTCGTAGCAGTTCGCAGAACATCCCGAAACCCGCATTCCAGCGGGTTTTTTTGTGCCTTTTGATTCCGTAGCAGTTCGTACCAGTTCGCGCCCATTCGCCTGAATTTATGGTACTTGTCATGGTATTTTTGCTATGTTTTTATCAGATACCATGATTTTTCACCCTTGGAAGGATTGCTGATATGAAGCGGATGTTAAACAACACAATGGCAAAAAATGCCAAACCTCAAGAGAATGGAAAACCAAAAAAATATACTGATGGCGGCGGGATGTATTTGTTAGTCACTAAAACAGGCAAATATTGGCGTTATAATTATATTTTCGCAGGAAAACAAAAAACCTATGCCATTGGCATCTATCCAGACATAAGCCTAAAAGAAGCCAGAAATCTACATGATGAAGCAAGGGATTTGTTAGCGCGAGATATTGACCCCAGCGCATACAAGAAAATTCAAAAGCTTTCTTCTAATCGGTACTCCGACGGTAAAAACAGTTTTGAAGCAGTTGCGCGTGAATGGTACTTAATCTGGAAAGCAGAAAATACCGAATATCATGCAAAACGTGTATTTTCCAGATTAAAGAAAGATGTTTTTCCGTGGCTGGGAGACCGACCTATAAAAGATATAGAACCACCTGAAATACTTGTAGTGCTTAACCGGGTAGTATCCCGTGGAGCAATAGAAACAGCTCACAGAATTATGCAGAGTATTGGACAGGTTTTTAGGTACGCAGTGGCGACGGGCAGGGCTGAAAGAAATCAAACGGCAGATTTAAAAGGCGCATTACCTTCTTACAGGACAAAACATTTCCCGGCTATTACAAACCCAAAAGAACTGGGGCATCTATTAAGGGTGATTGATGATTACCGCGGTTCTTTGGTGGTTCGCTGTGCTTTCAGGCTGTCCCCTCTGGTTATGCTTCGACCCAGTGAATTAGCGGGTGCTGAATGGTCAGAAATAGACTTTGAAAAAGAACTATGGACTATTCCCGCCAAGAGAATGAAAGCTTCTAAAGCGATAAAAGAGGAAAATATTTATTCCCACGTCATACCATTACCCAAGCAAGCAATAGAAATACTCAAGGAAATCTACCCATTAACCGGGCGTTTTCAGCACGTTTTTACAGGTGCGCGAGATCGCAGAAAGCCCATGAACCCATCAAGTATTAATACCGCCTTGAAGCGTTTAGGTTTTCAGGATGTAATGAAAGCACACTCATTCCGTGCTACAGCATCATCCTTGTTAAATGAGATGGGTTTCAATCCCGATGCAATAGAAAGACAGCTTTCACATAAAGACAAAAACCAAGTCAGATCAGCCTATAACCGCGCACAATACTTAGAAGAACGCCGGGAAATGTTGCAACACTGGGCGGACTATCTGGACAGGCTAAAAAATGGGGCTGAAATTATCCCGTTTGACAGGAAACCACCCAAGCACAACAATCTGGGCTAATAAATCCACTGTTTGAATGGGTGTAGGGCGCACAATCTCAATAAATAAGAGAGTGCTTTCCCTACGCCTGAAAGCCGTCGGCAGACTCTGCGAAGCATTCCCCGCCATTAAATAAAAATACGCTTGCCCTGAATCCGGCATACATTAAACAAGTACCAATATGATCACCTTGCCAGACCCTTTTCATACTGGGTTTGCTACTGCAACAAACTTTCAGAATTGCAGATTATTAACCAGCCTCTCTTTCTTATATGTGACTCACAGCGGGATTAATTACCCGCTTTTTTGTGCCTGAAATTCACCAAAAACATGCCCAAAAATGCAGGGGGTATTTTTCAGGAATGAGGAAAAAGCCGATTTTCCGGAAAAGGGGTAATATTGGGGATGGTTGACTTTTATATCTATTCTTGGCTAGAATGTTAATCAATAATAAAAACAAGGAGTTAGACTCATGCTAAATAATCAGTTTATTGCCACCTTAGAGCCTCAGGAAAAGCCCAAAAAATACTTTGATGGTCGGGGGATGTATTTATACCTTCAGCCTTCAGGGGCTAAGTATTGGCGTTTAAAATATCGCTATGAAGGGCGCGAAAAAACCTATGCAATGGGGACTTATCCAAGGGTATCGCTGGATGAAGCCAGACAGAAAACCGACGAAGCAAAACAGCAACTGCTACAAGGCATTGATCCCAGCGAATTTAAACAGAACCAAGGCTTTGAAATCGTAGCGCGTGAATGGTTTGAGAATGAAAAAGGCGGCTGGAAAAAACGTCATGCTGATGTGGTCATCAACTCATTAGAACGGGACGTTTTTCCCTATCTGGCAACACGCAATATCAGCGCAATAAGATCACCTGAACTATTAACCATTATTCGCAGGATAGAAAAGCGCGGTGCTTTACAGGTAGCAACCAAGGTACTGCAAAGAATCAGGTCAGTTTTTCGCTATGCTATCCAGACCGGCAGGGCAAAACATAACCCAGCCTCTGAATTAATCGGAGTGATCAAAACCAAAAAAGTAGAGCATCGCAAATCATTACCACCTTCTGAACTACCCGCTTTTATTCAGGCAGTGAAAAACTATGAGGGCATGGCAAGCACCCGCAACGCTATTTTATTGATGCTCTTAACCTTTGTCAGAACCGATGAACTCAGGCAGGCAACATGGGAAGAAATCAATATTGATGATGCAGTGTGGCGCATATCAGCAGAAAGAACTAAGAAACAGCGCGCGCACATCGTACCATTAAGCCATCAAGCCATTGAATTACTGCAAGCATTACCAAGCTATAAAAAAAGGCGCGGCT
>Ga0256832_1000314_pt1 | contig 30167 bp, 28 predicted proteins | sample 134614metaG_FD_190534 | JGI IMG/M metagenome (GOLD analysis project Ga0256832, IMG submission 190534) | Hydrothermal vent microbial communities from Lau Basin, Pacific Ocean - 134-614 | ecosystem: Environmental > Aquatic > Marine > Hydrothermal vents | place: Pacific Ocean: Lau Basin | collected...
GGCTGGCAGGAGGGGACGGGGCTTACCGCTCCCGACCTCGCCCGCAGGCTCTGGGACGAGGGGGTGAAGACCCTCATCTACACCGACGTCCGCCGGGACGGGACCCTAAAGGGCATGGACGAGGCGCCGGTGGCGGCGATGCGCTCGGCCTGGCCGGGCACCCTGATCGCCGGCGGCGGGGTGGGCTCGGACGCGGACCTTGAGCTCCTAGAAGGGCTCGGGGTCGACGCCGCCATCGTGGGCCGGGCCCTCTACGAGGGCCGGGTGAACCTGGAGGACTGGGTCTAGCCGTGCCCGAGCTCCCCGAGGTCGAGGTCTCCCGGCAGCTTCTTCTGCCCCTGGTGCGGGGCCGCCGGATCGAGCGGATCGTCCACCAGGACCCCAAGCGCTATAAGGACACGGACCGCGCCGCGGGCCAGCGGATCCACGACCTCCGCCGCCGGGGCAAGTTCTTGATCTTTGACCTTGACCGGGGTCACCTGGTGGTCCATTTCGGGATGAGCGGGGGCTTTCGCTTTGCCCCCACTCCCCACACCCGCGCGGTCCTGGAGCTTGAAGACCGGAGGCTTTATTTTCACGACCCCCGCCGCTTTGGCTACCTCCGCTGGGTGGCGCGGCCGGAAGCGGTGCCATTGCTCGCCACCATGGGGCCGGAGCCCCTTTCCGAGGCCTTCACCCCCGCCTACCTGCGCCGGGTGCTTGCGGGTCGCCGCCGCCCCATCAAGTCGGCGCTTTTAGACCAGCGGCTGGTTGCCGGCCTCGGCAACATCTATAGCGACGAGGCCCTTTTCAAGGCCCGCATCCACCCCCTGACCCCGGCCGGCGCCCTGGGACCTCGGCGCATCGCCCGCCTCCACGGAGCGATCCGGGAGGTGCTCACCCGGGCCATCGCCGCCGGGGGCTCGACGCTCGCCGACAAGAGCTACCTCCGTCCCGACGCCCGGCCCGGCTACTTCCAGATCGAGCACGCCGTCTACGGGCGCGAGGGCCAGCCCTGTCCGGTCTGCGCTACGCCCATCGCCCGCGTCCGGGTGGCCGGGCGCAGCAGCTACTTTTGCCCCCGTTGTCAGCGCGCCGGCGGCCGCTTGGCGTCGAAGTAGAGGTAGTCGGCGTAGACGGGGATCTCGAAGTAGACCTTGCCCAGCGCCCGCTCCTCGGGGTCGAGCACGAAGTTGAGGTTGAGGTCGTGGTAGCCGTAGCCAAAGCGGTAGGGCCGGGTCTGGTTCTCGTAGGTGCCCTTGGCGGTGGTGAGCTTTTCCACCTCTAAAAAGCGGTGCTTGAGCTGGCCCATGGAGTAGAACTCGACCACGCCGTGGTCAAACCCGAAGGTGGTGCCGATGGTGCGGCCGACGATGTTTAGCCGCTCCGGGGAAAACAGCCAGCGCCAGAGCAAAAAACCCCCCAGCACCACGACCAGGATTAGGACCAAAGCGACGATAAACCGGCTCATGGCGCGGGGCAGTAGACGGCGCCAAAGGCGAAGCGGCAGGCGTCCCCGAGGGCACGCACCAAGGCGGCGAGGTCGGTGCGGCGGGTGACGTCTTCCTCCAGCGCCGTTTTTTGCACGTGGTCGGCGAGGCGGAAGCCATTCAACAGCGAGACCAGGTCAGCGTTGCCGGCCACCGCCCGGGTGACGCGCTTTTCCAGGTAGATGCTCTTGGTCTCCAGGGCGATGGCGAACCGGCGCGCGGCTTCCGCAGTGGCCGGCACCTGGACCCGGCCCAGGTAGGGGTTCTTTTTCGGATAGGAGACCCCGTAGGCCTCGAGCTTTTGCCGCAGGGCGCGAAGCTTTTCGGTTTCCCCGTTGAGGATGCTGCGGAAGGGTTCCTTGGGCCCGAAGGCGCCCAGGGTGGCGACGTAGAAGGCGTAGCTTTCATAGGCTCCGCCGGGACCGGTGAGGGCCTCGAGGAGTCCGGCCCGGGCCGCCGGGGAGAGGTAGCCCTGGGCGAGGGCGAGGCCGAAAAAGAGCAGCAAGAAGACCGGCGTCCGTTTCATACCGTCCTTACCATACCGGGTTTGTTGACGCTTAAAGGCCTTTTCCTTAAAATGGCGTTTGCTGGGCGCGGTGAGCGTAGCTCAGCTGGTTAGAGCACCGGTCTGTGGAACCGGGGGTCGTGGGTTCAAGTCCCATCGCTCACCCCAGACGCCGCGAAAAGCGGCCCCAAAACGCCGGCGGTCCGGCCGGCACGCGAGGATGGCGGAACCGGTAGACGCGCCAGACTTAGGATCTGGTGGGGTTAACCCGTGCGGGTTCAAGTCCCGCTCCTCGCACCAAGGCCGGACCGCCGTCTTTTCGTGAGGTGAAGCTGGATGGCAGAAATCCTGGAACAAGAGGGCTACCGGGTCCGGTTCAAGGCCGAGGTCCCGGCCGAAGAGGTGGAGCGGGCCTTTCGCGAGGTCATCGAGGCCTACCGCCGGCGGGTCCGGGTGCCGGGCTTCAGGCCTGGCAAGGTGCCGGAGAAGGTGTTGATCGCCCGCATCGGCGAGGCGGCGCTTATCGAGGAGGTGCGCGAGCGGCTCCTGGATAAGGCGCTGCCCGAGGCCATAAAGGCGCTCGGGCTGAACCCGGTGGCCATCACCGCCATCGAGGGTGACCTCAAGCGCGGCGCCCCCTTCGTCTTCGAGGTCGCGCTTGAGAACTACCCCGAGGTCAAGCTCCCCCAGTGGAAGCGGTTCAAGCTCAAGACCGAGACCCCCGAGATCACCGACGAGATCGTGGACGAGGCGATCGAGGACCTGCGCGATCGCTACGCCGAGGTCGAGGCCGTGGACCGGCCCGCCGCCGAGGGCGACGTGGTGCTGGTGGCCACCGACCAGGGCGAGGTCCCGGTGGCGCTGGACAAGGCCCCCGAGCCCGTGCGCGCGGCGCTGGTGGGGAAGAAGGCGGGTGACGCGGTCGAGCTTCCCGTTCTCAACGAAAAGGGCGAGACCACTGGCACCCTCCCGGGCACGGTGAAGGAGGTGCGCGAGGTGCGCCGCCCCGCGCTCGACGAGGACTTCGCCAAGACGCTCGGCTACGAGACCCTGGAGGAAGCCCGGGCCAAGATCCGTGAGGCGCTCGAGCGCCGGGCCCAGGAGGACGCTTTCGAGGCCAAGAAGACCGAGCTCTTAAACCGCCTTGCCGAGGGGCTCAAAGGGGAGGTGCCCCCCTCGCTGGTCGCCGAGGAGGAGCGCGCCATCTGGCAGGAGATCGCCGAGGACCTGGCCAAGAAGGGGATCCCCTTCGAGGACTACCTCAAGCAGCTGGAAGCCGAGGAGAAGCTCGAGGCGCTGAAGGAGGACGTCAAGAAGGGCGCCCTCATGCGCGTCAAGCGCGGTCTTGCCCTCGACAAGCTGATCGAGCAGCAAAAGACCGAGCTCACCGAGGAGGAGTGGCAGGCCCATCTCGAGGCCCTGGCCCGGCGCTACAACCTGCCGGTGCCCGAGTTCGAGCGCGCGGTGGGGGAGAAGGCGTTGCGCCAGCTCTACGTGCGCCGGCTCCACGACAAGGCGCTGGAGGAGGCGGTGCGCGCCATCGAGGCGGCCTGAGCGCTATTACCGGGACGGCCGGTGCCAAAGGCACCGGCCGTCCTCTTTTTCCGGAACAGATGTCCGGGTATGGGCGCACGGTTGAACTAAAAAGACGAGTTGCTATGCATATTGTTCTCGAAAATCTGAACAGGCGTGCAGCTCCCCCTTGACGTTTTGCATTTTTATGCGCTAGCCTCAAGGCCATGAAGGAGGGAGACGGATGATGAAGGGACTTTGGGTTTTCGGCCTGTTCCTCGCCGGCACCGCGCTGGCCGAGGGGACGAACGGGGGCGACACCGCCTGGATGCTCACCGCCACCGCGCTGGTGCTCTTGATGACCCCGGCGCTGGCCTTCTTCTACGGCGGGCTGGTGGGGCAAAAGAACGTGCTCAACACCATGATGATGAGCTTCTCGGCGCTCGGCGTGGTGACCCTGGTCTGGGCGCTTTTTGGCTATTCCATCGCCTACGACGGCCTGAATAGGTTCTTTGGCGGCGCCAGCATGTTCTTTTTGCGCGGGATCGATCTCTCGGGGAGCATGCCGGCGCTCTTGGACGTCGCCTTCCAGGGCACCTTCGCTGTGATCACCGTGGCGTTGATCTCGGGCTCGCTGGTGGGGCGGATCCGGTTTGCCGCCTGGGTCCTCTTTAGCTTGATCTGGACAATCCTGGTCTACGCGGTCCTGGCCCACTGGGTCTGGGGGCCCGAGGGCCACGCCTTCTTGAAGGACCTCGGCGCCCTCGACTTCGCCGGCGGCACCGTGGTGCACATCAACGCCGCCATGGCCGGATTGGTGGGGGCGCTCTTGCTCGGCCCCCGGAAGGACTTTGGGCGGCTCGCCTTCCTACCCCACAACATTCCCTTCGTCCTCTTAGGTGCGGGGCTTTTATGGTTCGGCTGGTTCGGCTTCAACGGCGGCAGCGCCTACGGCGCCAACGCCTCGGCGGCGCTGGCCTTCACCAACACCTTCCTGGCGCCGGCGGCGACGATCTTCGTCTGGATGCTGCTCGAGGCCCTGCGGGACGGCAAGCCCACCGCGGTGGGCCTGGCCACCGCGGCGGTGGTGGGCCTCGTGGCCATCACCCCGGCGGCCGGGTACGTGGGGCCTTTGGGGGCGCTTTGGATCGGGGCGCTGGCGGCCCTTCCCAGCTACTACTTCATCGCCATCCGGCCCCGTCTCGGACTCGACGACGCCCTCGACGTCTTTGGCGCCCACGGGCTTGGCGGCATCACCGGCGCGCTCTTGACCGGGGTCTTCGCCTCCAAGACCTGGGGCGGCACGCCCGGGCTCTTAGAGGGCAACCTGCAGCAGTTTTGGGTGCAGCTCATCGCCGTGGTGGTGGCGGTGATCTATAGCGCCGTGGGCAGCTGGGTGGCCTACAAGCTGGTGGGGCTCTTCACGCCCCTTCGCATCGGCGACCGCGAGGAGGCCATCGGCCTCGACGCCGCCGAGCACGGCGAGGAGGCCTACCCGGTGGCCGAGGGCGCGATTCTCGTAGACGAAGGGGGTGCGGCGTGAAACTGATCGTGGCCATCGTACGGCCGGAGAAGCTCAACGACGTGTTGGAGGCGCTTTTCAAGGCGGAGGTGCGGGGCCTCACCATCTCCAAGGTGCTCGGCCACGGCGGCGGCACCGAGCGGGTCGAGGCCTATCGCGGGACGCGGGTCAAGATGGGGCTCTACGAGAAGGTCAAGCTCGAGATCGGGGTCTCGGAGCCCTTCGTCGAGCCCACCATCAAGGCCATCCTCTCCGCCGCCCGCACCGGCGAGGTTGGGGACGGCAAGATCTTCGTGCTGCCGGTGGAGAAGGTGATCCGCATCCGAACCGGCGAGGAGGACGAGGCCGCGGTCACCCCGGCCCGGCCGGGCGAGGCCTAGCTACCCTCGCGGCTTTTCCCCAAAGGCCCAGGGCTCGCCTTGGGCCTTTGCTTACCTTCTTCCTCCCCGGGGGTGTAAAAATGGAGCCAGCATGGTCGTTCCCTACGTGATCGAGCAAACCGCGCGCGGCGAGCGCGTGTACGACATCTACTCGCGGCTCTTAAAGGACCGCATCATCTTCCTGGGTACCCCGATCAACGCCCAGGTGGCCAACACCGTGGTGGCCCAGATGCTCTTTTTGGAGGCGCAAAACCCCAACCAGGAGATCAAACTCTACATCAACTCTCCCGGCGGGGAGATTGACGCCGGTCTTGCGATCTACGACACCATGCAGTACGTCAAGCCCCCGGTCTCGACCATCGTCGTGGGGCTGGCGGCGAGCATGGGCGCCGTGATCGCCGCCGCTGGCGAGCCCGGCCGGCGGTTCGCGCTGCCCAACGCCCGCATCATGATCCACCAGCCCTGGGGCGGCACCCAGGGGCAGGCCGCCGACATCGCCATCGAGGCCCAGGAGATCCTGAAGATGCGGGAGAAGCTTAACAAGATCCTCGCCCAGCACACTGGCCAGCCCCTTAAGAAGGTGGCCCAGGATACCGACCGCAACTACTGGATGAGCGCCGACGAGGCGGCGGCCTATGGCCTCGTGGACCGGGTGGTCCGGCGTGAAGAAGCCTGAGATCGTCTGCAGCTTCTGCGGCCGCGGGCAGCACCAGACCGGCCGCCTCTTCGAGGCGCCGCTGGGCAACGCCTTTATCTGCGAGGATTGCGTCGCCCGCGCCTGGGAGCTCGTCGAGCGCGAGCGCGCGAAGGGGCGCTTTAAGGCCCCGCTGACCCCGCCCCGGCCGGCGGAGATCAAGGCCTTTTTGGACCAGTACGTGATCGGCCAGGAAGCCGCGAAGAAGGTACTCGCGGTGGCCGTTTACAACCATTACAAGCGGCTCAACCTGGTCGAGGACGAGGTCGAGATCCAAAAGTCCAACATCCTTTTGATCGGCCCCACGGGCACCGGTAAGACCCTGCTCGCCGAGACCCTGGCCAGAAAGCTCGACGTGCCCTTCGCCATCGCCGACGCCACCACGCTGACCGAGGCCGGCTACGTCGGGGAGGACGTGGAGAACGTGGTGGTGCGGCTCTTGCAGGCCGCCGACTACGACGTTGCCGCCGCCGAGCGGGGCATCATCTACATTGACGAGATTGACAAGATCGCCCGCAAGTCGGAGGGCCCCTCGATCACCCGGGACGTCTCCGGCGAGGGGGTGCAGCAGGCGCTTTTGAAGATCATAGAGGGCACCGTGGCCCACGTCCCGCCCCAGGGGGGGCGCAAGCATCCCCACCAGGAGCTGGTGGCCGTCAACACCAAGAACATTCTTTTCATCCTCGGGGGCGCCTTCGAAGGGCTGGATGCGATCGTGAAGGCGCGGGTGGACCAGAACCCAATCGGTTTCCACGCCGAGGAGCACACCGGCGAGCGGCCCGAGGTCATCCCCGAGGACCTGGTGAAGTTCGGGCTGATCCCCGAGTTCGTGGGCCGGGTGCCGGTGATCGTGGAGCTCGACGCCCTCGGCGAGGACGACCTGGTCCGGGTCCTCACCGAGCCCAAAAACGCCCTCGTCAAGCAGTACCAAAAGCTCTTCGAGCTCGAGGGCGTGGAGCTCGTCTTCACCCCCGCCGCCCTGCGGGAGATCGCCCGCCGCGCCGCCGCGCGTGGCACCGGAGCGCGGGGCCTCAGGGCGGTGATCGAGAAGGCTATGGTTGAGCTGATGTACGCCCTGCCCGAGGCCGGCGTTCGCCGGGTGGTCTTCGACGCCCCCCACCTCGACGACCCCCTGGCGGCACTCGGGGGCGAGGGCCTGCGGCAGGCGGGCTAGACGGGAGGCGTGATGCGGCTGTTTAACAAGCACCCCAAGCTCCCCCTGCTGGCGCTCCGTGACCTGGTGGTCTTTCCCCGGGCGACGGCGCGCATTGACGTCGGCCGGCCGGCCTCGCTGGCCGCGGTGGAGGCGGCTTTGGCCCGGGACGGCCGGCTGTTCCTTGCCACCCAAAAACAACCCGAGGTCGAGCATCCGGGCCCCGAGGACCTCTACCCCTACGGCGTCGTCGCCGAGGTCCGCCGCTCGACGCGGATGGCTGACGGCACCGTGCAGCTGATCGTCGAAGCCGTCGAGCGCGGCCGGCTGCTGGGCCTTGGCGGCGAGGACCCCGTTTGGGCCACCTACGAGCCCCTTGCTGAGGGGGCGGCGGGCGCAGAGCTCGCCCCCCTGGTGGCCGAGGCCAAAAAGGCCTTCGAGCGCTACCTGATGGCCCATAAGGCCCTGCGGCTCGACCGCCACCGCGTGGACGCCATCCTCGGCGAGGCCGATCCCGCCCGCCTTGCGGATGCCATCGCCCAGGAGGCCGACTGGCGGACCGAGGAGAAGGCGGCGCTCTTAGGCGAGATCGAGCCTGGTCGGCGGCTTGAGCGCGTGCTCGCGCTGTTGCTCCGCGACCTCGAGCGCTTCGACCTCGATCGCAAGATCGCCGCCCGGGTCAAGCAGCAGATGGACCAAAACCAGCGCGAGTACTACCTTCGCGAGCAGATGAAGGCCATCCAGGCCGAGCTGGGCGGCGGCCAGGACCTGGCCAGCGAGGTGGAGGAGCTAAGGGAGCGAATCGAAAAAAAGGGTTTTCCCGAGGAGGTCAAGGAGAAGGCCCTAAAAGAACTCGCCCGCTACGAACGGCTCCAGCCCGGCAGCCCGGAGGCCGGCGTGGTGCGCACATACCTCGACTGGTTGCTCGATCTGCCCTGGTCGGAGGCCAGCGAGGAGGTGCTCGACCTCGGGCGTACCCGGGCCATCCTCGATCGCGACCATCACGGCCTTGAGGACGTCAAGGACCGCATCCTCGAGTTCTTGGCGGTGCAAAAGCTCGCCGGGGAGGAAGGGGCCAAGGGGCCCATTCTGCTTCTCGTCGGCCCCCCGGGCGTGGGTAAGACCTCGCTGGGGCGCTCGGTGGCCGAGAGCATGAACCGCAACTTCGTGCGCGTCTCCCTGGGCGGCGTTCGCGACGAGGCCGAGATCCGCGGCCACCGCCGCACCTACGTCGGCGCCCTGCCGGGCAAGATTATCCAGAGCATGAAAAAGGCCGGCACCGTCAACCCGGTCTTCCTCCTCGACGAGGTCGACAAGCTCGGGGCCGACTGGCGGGGCGACCCTGCCTCGGCGCTTTTGGAGGTCCTCGACCCCGAGCAGAACAAGGCCTTCCAGGACCACTACCTGGAGGTGCCCTACGACCTCTCGCGGGTGTTCTTCATCGCCACCGCCAACACCACGAGCGGCATCCCCCGGCCGCTTTTGGACCGCATGGAGGTCATCGAGATCCCCGGCTATACGCCGCTGGAAAAGCGGGCCATCGCGATCAAGCACCTCTGGCCCAAGGTAGCCAAGCGCGCCGGGGTGGCCGACAAGGTGGAGGTCGCCCCCGAGGCCGTGGATCGCATCATCGCCGAGTACACCGACGAGGCCGGGGTGCGGGGCCTCGAGCGCAACCTGGCCAAGGTGGCCCGGCGGCTGGCCCGCGCCTACCTGGAAAACTCCTGGACCGGCCTAAGAAGCGTGGAGCCCGGGGACCTGCCCGAGCTCCTGGGCCCGCCGCGCTACCGCCCCGACCGGCGCGAGAAGGCGCCGATGTTGGGCGCGGCCACGGGGCTGGCCTGGACCGAGACCGGGGGTCGGCTGTTGGTGGTCGAGGCGCTGGCCGTTCCGGGCAAGGGCCGGATCCGGCTCACCGGCAACCTCGGCGAGGTGATGAAGGAGTCGGCCGAGGCGGCGGTGAGCTACCTCCGCGCCCACGCCGGGGCCTGGGGGCTCGACCCCGAGTTCTTCGAGAAGCTCGATCTGCACGTGCACGTGCCCGAGGGCGCGGTCCCCAAGGACGGGCCCTCCGCCGGGATTACCGTGGCCACCGCGGTGGCCAGCGCCCTCTCCGGACGGCCGGTGCGGCCTGATCTGGCGATGACCGGGGAGATCACCCTGCGCGGCCGGGTGCTGCCCATCGGCGGGCTCAAGGAGAAGCTGCTCGCCGCCTACAACGCCGGCATCAAGGAGGTACTGATCCCGAAGGAGAACGAGCCCCAGCTCGAGGAGGTGCCCGAGGAGGTGCGAAAGGGGCTCGTCATCCGGCCGGTGGCCTCGGTGGACGAGGTGTTTCAAGCGGCGCTCCTGCCCCCGGCCGAGGAGCCGGGCACGGCCCGCCCCCGCCCCCGCGCCTAGCGGCCCAAAAAGCGCGCCACCTCGAAGGGGGCCTCAAGGAAGCCGGTGGAGCCAAAGCCCCCAACGTAGTGGCCGTAGGGCCGGGGGAGAAACCGCGCTGGTAGGCGAAGGCGCACCCCGGAATAGGCCCCCACCGGCGTGGGCGGCTGCCCGAGCACGGCGGCCGCCTTTTTTCTAAGCTCTTCGAGTTCGCCCCGGGTCGGCGTCCAGGCCGCATAGCGGGCAAGCGACCGGTAGGTGCCGCCCACCGCGCCCCCGGCGAGGAACACCCCGGCCACCATCGCCGGGGTCTTTTCCGTGATCAAAAGCAGGCTACCGGCGGCAAGGCTCCCCGCTACCCCGCCGAGCGCCGCGCCCGCGGCGCCGCCGGCGAAGAAGACCTCGCCCTTTAGCTCCCGCCCGTTTGCGAGGTGAACGCGCCCTTGTTCGAGGTGCAGGGCCCATCCCTGGATGCGCGGGATGCCGGCGGTAAGGGCTGATAGGAGCGGCCTCGGGCGCAGCCAGAAGGCCTCAGGAAGAAAGATTCCCGCGCCCGTCTCGCGCGCCTTCAGCCCCGCCTCTTTTGCCGCCCGAAGAAAGCGCGCGCGTTTTTCCTCCGGGGGCAAAAGGGCAAGCCCCGGGTGGACGGGGAAAAAGCGGGCGTAAAAGCGCCGCGCCAGCGCCAGCTTGGCCCCCGCCTCGGGCACCGCCTTGCCCCTTTTCGCCCGGATCGGGTTTACCACCGCCGCCGGGGCGTGGCTTGCGCCGGGTGCGCCCTCCACGAGCAGGACCCGCGCCCCCCGGTCTTTTAGCATGCGGGCGAGCACGCTGCCCGCGACCCCGGCCCCGACGACGACGAAGTCCGCCTTCACCGGGCCTAGGGTAACCGGTAGCCGTCCTCGCCGTGCATAAGGAGCCCGTCTTCGGCGAGCGCTCTAAGCGTTTTTTCGGCCCGGCCGAGGTCGCCGCCGCTGGCCCTGGCGAGCTCTTCGGCAGTGATCTTGCCCTTCCGGCGGGCGAGCGTCAGCGCCCAGGCCTTGAGCGCCGCCGGGCTCGGGCCCCGGGCGATCAGCCCTCTCGTCCAGCGGTAGACCAGGAGGGCCAGCAAGAACCCCCCGGCAAGCGCCGCCAGGGGATTCAAAAAGGTCGCCCAGATCAGGGCAAAGCCAAGGCCGAACCCGGCCAGCGCGGCGATCAGGCTGAGAAGGCCGGCCACCGCTACCCCGCGGCCGCCAGGGGCTCGGGCCGGAAGAGGGTTTCCACCACCTCGCCAAAGAGCAGGTGGGGGCTGGCCTCGGTCACCCGCACCCGGTAGAGCCCTGGCCCCGCGACCCTATCGGCGGCGACCAGCACCGGGTGGTTGCCCCGGTCGTGGCCCTCGGCGAAGCCGGTCTCCTTGGCCCGGCCGCGGATCAGCACCTCGACCTCCCTGCCCACCCAGGCGCGGTTCTTCTTCAGGCTCCATTCCTTTTGCTTTTCGATCAGGCGCTTGAGGCGCTCGACCTTGACCTCGCGGGGCAGGTCCTCGAAGTGCTTATAGGCGGGCGTCCCCGGCCGGGCCGAGTAGATGAACATGAAGGCGTGGTCGAACCCCACCTCGTCGTAGAGCGAGAGGGTCTCCTCGAAGTCGGCCTCGGTCTCCCCGGGGAAGCCGACGATGATGTCGGTGGAGAGCACCACGTCGGGGAGGTACTTCCTGATGGTCTCGATGCGCTTTAGGTAGTCGGCGCGGCGGTACTCGCGGGCCATCCGCCTGAGTACCCGGTCGGACCCCGACTGCACCGGCAGGTGGATGTAGCGGGTGATCGCCGGCGTCTCGGCGATGGCCTTGACGATGTCCTCGGTGAAGTTCACCGGGTGGCTGGTCAAAAAGCGCACCCGAGGGATGCCCACCTCGCCGACTCGGCGCAAGAGCTCGGCGAAGCTCGGGTAGTCGGGGTTGTCGCGGCCGTAGGAGTTGACGTTCTGGCCGAGCAGCGTGACCTCGACCACGCCCCGATCGCGGAGTAGCTCGACTTCCTTCAGGATGATCTCCGGCGGCCGGCTGACCTCGACGCCACCCCGGGTCGAGGGCACCACGCAGTAGGTGCAGCGGTGGTTGCAGCCGCGGATGATGGCGACGTGGGCGGAGAGGGCCCCCGGCGGCGGCAGCACGATGCGCTCGTTGATCTCCTCGTGGAAGGCAAGGTCCCAAAAGCGCTCGTGGCCCTTGAGGGCCTCGGCGATGTTGGTCAGCGCGCCGGGGCCGAGGAGGATATCCACGTCGAACTTCTTGGCGATTTCCTGGCCCTCCTCGAGCTGGGCCAGGCAGCCCATCATGCCGATGAGGATCCCCCGGCGGGCCTTTTCCTTACGGAGCTGGCCGAGGAGGCTTTTCACCTTCTCCACCGGCTTGCCGCGCACGGCGCAGGTGTTGACCAGGACCAGGTCGGCCTCCTCGACGCTGCCCACCATCTGCACCCCCAGGCTGGCCAGCTCCGAGGCCACCAGGTGGGTGTCGTACTCGTTCATCTGGCAGCCGTAGGTGATGATGTGGGCCCTCATGCCTCGACCCCGATCTCCTCGATCAGGCCCTTGTAGATCTCGCTCGCGAGCCGCACCACCTGCTCCGCCGCCTCGGCCCCCTTCACCCCCTGGGGCACGCGCTGGTGGGCGATGCGCAGGGACTCGGCGAGGAGCTCGGGCAAGAGCGGCCAGGCGCCGTTCTTGTCCCCGTTGCTGGCGGGGTTGGTGGCGGCCTTCTTCTTGCGCCGGCCGCGGCCCTTGGACTTGGGCTCGCCGTACTTTTGCTTCAGGGCCTCAAGCGCGAGCTCGGCGGCCACCCGCTCGGCCTCGCGCTTGGTCGGGCCCTGGCCGGTGGCCACCACCTCGCCCTCGACGACGACGTCGGCGATGTAGAGGGGGTCCTTGTCGCCGCCGACGTTCTTGGTTTCGTAGCTGGGCTTGGCCAGGCCCATCTTCTGGCAGTAGGCGTTTAACGCGCTCTTGGGGTGGTCCATGTTCACCTCGGAAAAAAGCGCCCGGCGGGCCTCAGGGGCATTTTAGCACGGCAAGGGCATATGTCCTATAGTGGGGACAATGGTACGCATCTTGCTGGCCGACGACCACGCGCTCTTCCGCGAGGGGCTGAAGAGCCTGCTCGAGTCCGAGCCCGAGTTCCACGTGATCGGCGAGGCCAAAGACGGGCGGGAGGCGCTTAGGATCGCGCTCGAGACCCAGCCCGACATCATCCTTATGGACATTCAGATGCCGGGGCTGGACGGGGTCAAGGCGACCCGCGAGATCCTCAAGGAGAACCCCGAAGCCAAGGTCATCATGCTCACCATGTACCGCCAGGACGCCTACGTCTTCGAGGCGGTGAAGGCGGGGGCGATGGGCTATCTGCTCAAGGACGTCTCCGCCGAGGAGCTGATCGACGCCATCAAGCGCGTGGCCGCCGGCGAGGTGTTGCTCGACGCCGAGATGGCGGAGGAGATCATCAAGGACTTCAAGAAGAAGGAGGCCGAGATGCCCGCCGCCCACCGCGCCGACCTCACCGAGCGCGAGGTGGCGATCCTCCGCCTTCTGGCCCAGGGGGCGACCAACCAGGAGATCGCGGACGAGCTCGGGATCTCGGAGAAGACCGTGCGCAACCGCCTCTCCGAGATCTTCGCCAAGCTCCACCTGAATAACCGCACCCAGGCGGCGCTCTACGCCATCCGCGAGGGCCTCGCCGACTTCGAGGAGTAGTGCCGGGTTCCCTCGCCCACCTCGCCGCCCTGATGGCGCGGCCCGACGAGGCGGCGCGGCGCGACTACCTCGTCGAGGCGCTCCGGGAGCGGGGTTTGGAGCCCGAGGTGGACGCGGTGGGCAACGTCATCGCAGGAGAGGGGCCGGTGGCCCTTGCCGCCCACTACGACACCGTGCTCCGCCCCGCCCTCAGGGCGCGCACCGAGGCCGCCTGGCGCGGTCCCGGCGTGGGGGACAACCTGAGCGGGGTGGCGGTGTTGCTCGATCGGGCGACCCCCGATCCCCGCTTTACCTTCGCCTTTACCGTGGGGGAGGAGGGGCTTGGCAACCTCAAGGGCGCCCGGCGCCTGGTCGCGGCCCGCCGCTTTCAGCGCTTCGTGGCCGTGGACGGCTATCTGGGCAACGTCGTCACCCGCGCGGTGGGCTCGCTGCGGCTGGAGGCGGTGTTCACGGGACCTGGCGGCCACGCCTGGGGGGAGCGGCGAGCGCCGAGCCCGGCCCGGGCGCTGGGGCGGGCCTTGGAGCTGCTCTTTGGGCTTGGGTTCGGCGACGAGGAGAGTCTGAACGTGGGCCGGGTTTTCGGCGGCGAGGCGATCAACGCCGTGCCCCGGCGGATGGGGCTCTGGCTGGAGGTGCGTAGCGCCGACCCGGCGCGCCTTTCAGCGCTGGAAGAGGCGGTGCGCCAGCGCCTGATGCAGGCCGCCTCCGAGGCCGGCACCGGGCTCGAGATCAAGCTGCTTGGTCGCCGGCCGGCGGGGATGAGCGCCGATCAGGGGCTGATCGAAGCGGCTCGGGGTGCGCTTTTAGAGGTGGGGCTGGAGCCCCGGCTGGTGGCCGCCTCCACCGACGCTGCCGCCGCGGTGGAGGCCGGGGTCCCGGCGATCGCTTTTGGCGTTTACCGGGGCGGGGGCGCGCACACCGAGGAGGAGTGGGTGGAGCCCGTTTCCCTGGACGTTGGCGCCCGCGCCCTGGCGGCGCTGATGGAGCGGCTATCCTAGGGGCGTGGACGTGATCGAACGGCTCAAGTCGGAGGGGGTCTACTTCCTCTTCAAAGAGGGCCCCGAGGGCCCTGAGTACGCCCTTGCGGAGCTCGAGGACGGCCCCTACCTCTACGCCTTTACCGACGAGGCCAAGGCCCGGGCCGTTGCCGCCCGGTTCGAGACCGAGGTGGGCTACTTTCCCACCCCGGCCGACCTCTTTTTCGGCCTGCCCCCCGAGACCCGGGGGCTGGTGGTGGACTTCGATCCCGAGACCGGCGAGGCCTACCGCGTCGAGCGGGAGGCGTTATGAGGGTTGGCCTCCTCGACACCTGGCTACCCCGGCGCTATTTGGGGTTTTGGCGGGCCTACCTAAAAGAGCTCGGCGCCGAGCTGGTGGAGCCCGAGCGCCCCTTCGCGGACGCCCTTACGGCCGAGGCCCCGGACTGGGCGAGCCTCCCTTTTCGCGCCGTGCTCGGCCGGGTGGACGAGCTCAAAGGGCGGGTGGACCGCATCCTTGTCCCGGACGCCCAGCTAGGCGTGGACTCCGAGCGCGGCGCCGGCCAGTGCCCCTGGGTGCGGGACCTGGCGGCGACCCTCCGCCACCTCAGGCCCAGCGCCCCGCCCTTTTTCGTCGTCCCCACCGAGCCTACTGACCGCGTGCTCGGCATCGCCGCCGAGATCGGCGCCGAGATTGCTGAGAGCCCCCCGCGGGTGCGGCTGGCGCTGGAGCGCACCCGGAAGTTTCTCGTCCCCCCGGGACCGTTCGTTCTGCCCGGGGCCAGCCGCGAGCCCGAGATCGGCCTCGTCGCCGAGCCCTACCTGCTGGAGGAGACCCGGCTTTACCGGGAGCTCCTGGAAGGGCTTTCGGATTTAAAGATCGGCGTCGCCGATCGCCCCCCCGCCTTCCTGCGCGAGGAGGGCCGGCGGATGGGGATCCGCGCCGAGCTGCCCACCGACCTGGAGTGGGCCGGCGCCGCCCACTACCTCGCCCGCCACCACGCGGTGCAAAAGGTGCTGGCCATCATCGAGCCCGAGTGCGCCGGGTTTGCCCGCGTGGCCCGCTGGATCTCCGAGGCCATCCCGAAGCCGTTGGTGGTGGTACCGCTTGGGACCCCGGCAGGTGAGGTGCGGGCTCGTCTGCTGGCGGTGTAGACTGAGCTCTCGTGCGAACCGACCGGTCAGTCATTCGCTACGTCCGGCCCTACCTCTGGAAGTACGGCCTGGGGCTGACTTTCGGGCTCTTGGCGATGGCGGGCTCGGTCGCCGGGCCCTTCTTTTTGCGCCGGGCGATTGACGCCGTCGCCGCCAAAGAGGATTACCTCGGCTACGTGCTGGCGCTGGTGGGGGTGGCGCTTTTCGCCGCTTTAAGCTCCTGGGCCCAGCGGCGGCTCGCGATCGTCGCCAGCCGCCAGGTCGAGGCCGACCTCAGGCGGGACCTTTTCGCCCACCTCTTGCGGCTCGACTTTCATTTCTTCAACCACAAGCCTGTCGGAGACCTGATGAACCGGCTCAACGCCGATCTTTCGGCGGTGCGCGACATGCTCGGCCCGGGCGTGAACATGGGGTTTCGCATCTCGCTTTTCATCCTCTCCGCCCTCGCCGCCATGTTCTGGGTGAACGCGAATCTCGCGCTCTGGGTCTTGCTTATCGCGGTGCCGGCGCTCTTCGTGGCCCGCTTCATGATGCGGCTGGTGGAGGTGCGCTGGCGGCAGGTGCAGGAGGTCTACGACCAGATCGGGGCCCGCACCGAGGAGGACATCGCCGGCATCCGGGTGATCAAGGGCTTCGCCCTGGAGGACCGCGAGCAGGCGCGGTTCGAGGCGCTAAACCAGGCCTACATCAAGAAGAACCTGGCCCTGGCCCTGGTCGAGGGGCCGATGCACGCGGTGATGAGCCTCTTGATGGGGCTCGCGGTGCTGGTGCTGCTTTTTAAGGGCGGGCGCGAGGTGATCGCGGGGCAGATGACGCTTGGCGAGTTCGTGCAGTTCAACGCCTACCTGGCGCTGTTGACCTGGCCGGTGCTGGGCATGGGCTGGGTGCTGGGGCTGCTACAGCGGGGCCGGACGAGCTACCGGCGGCTGCTCGAGCTCTTCGCGGTCGCGCCCCGGGTGGCCGACGGGCCCGAGACCGACTTCTCCATCCAGAAGGTGGACGGGGCCGTGGCCTTCAAGGAGGTGGGCCTTTCCCTGGAGGGCCGGGACGTGCTCGAGGCGATCACCCTTCGCCTTCGGCCCGGGATGACGCTCGGCGTCACCGGCAAGACCGGCAGCGGCAAGACCATGCTGGCGCGGCTCGTGCCCCGCATCCTGGACGCCACCCGGGGCCGGGTCGAGGTCGGCGGCCACCCGGTGAGGCGGGTGCCCTTAGCGGTGCTCCGCGGCGCCCAGGGGATGGCGCCCCAGGAGCCCTTCCTTTTTTCCGAGACCATCTTCGAGAACATCGCCTTTGGCCTTGAGCGGCCGGATAAAGAACGGGTCGTCTGGGCGGCGAGGCTGGCCGGCATCCACGAGGAGATCGAGCGCTTTCCCAGGGGCTACGACACCGTGCTCGGGGAGCGTGGCGTCACCCTCTCCGGTGGCCAGAAGCAGCGGGTGGCGCTGGCCCGGGCGCTGGCCAAGCGCCCCGAGATCCTGATCCTGGACGACGCCCTCTCTGCCGTGGACGCCGAGACCGAGGCCCGGATCCTGGAGGGGCTAAAGAGCGTGCTTGGCCGCCAGACCACGATGCTCATCAGCCACCGGGTGACCGCGCTACGCCACGCCGACTGGATCGTCGTGCTCGATAAAGGACGGATCGCCGAGGAGGGCACCCACGAGGCGCTGCTCGAAAAGGGCGGGCTCTACGCCGAGCTCGAACGGTTGCAGCGGCTGGAGGAGAGCCTATGAGGGAGACCGGCGGCTTCGACCCCCGCCTGGTGCGCCGGGTGCTGGCCTTCGTCCGGCCCTACCGCTGGCAGGTGGCGCTGGCGCTCTTTTTCATCCTGGGCACGACGCTGTTTTCGAACCTCCTGCCGCTGGTCTTCAAGTTCGCCGTGGACGAGGCCCTCGCCCCTCGGGGGCCAAAGCCCCTGGAGGCCCGCTACCAGGCGCTTTTTTTCGCCGCGCTGGTCTTCTTGGGGCTGAAGCTGGTGGACGCCGGGTTTCGCTTCGGCCAGACCTACACCCTGGCCTGGATCGGCCAGAAGGTGCTCTTTGACCTCAGACGAGCGCTCTTTCAAAAGCTCATGCGGCTCCACGTGGGGTTTTTCGACCGCACCCCCACGGGGCGTATCCTCACCCGCATGACCTCCGACGTGGACGCCATCCACCAGTTCATCACCGGCGGGCTGGTGGGCTTTGCCGCCGACCTTTTCATGCTGGTCGGGATCATGGGCTTCATGCTCTGGCTGGACTGGCGGCTCGCGTTGGTGGCGTTCTGGGTGATCCCGGTCCTGCTGGCCTTGACCACCTGGCTGCGGGTGCGCATGCGAGCCGCCTTCCGTGCCATGCGCCGGCGGCTCTCCGAGCTCAATAGCTTTCTCGCCGAGAACCTGGCCGGTGTGCTCACCATCCAGCTCTTCGTGCGGGAAAAGCGGCAGCTTGAAAAGTTCGAGGATAAAAACCGCCGCCTGCTTGGCGCCCACGTCGAGGTGGTCCGCTGGTTTGCGCCCTTTTTCCCGGTGGTCGCCTTCTTCGGCGAGCTGGCGGCGGCCTCGGTGCTCTACAAGGGCGGCCACGACGTCATCCGGGGCGCGGTGAGCCTGGGGCTCTTGGTGGCCTTTTTGGACTACACCCGGAACTTCTTCGAGCCCCTGCGCGACCTCTCTGATAAGTTCAACATCTTCCAGTCGGCGATGGCCGCGGCGGAGCGGATCTTTGCCCTGCTCGACGAACCCGAGGAGGTGGTGGACCGGCCCGGCGCCCGGCCGGTGGAACGCTTAAAAGGGGCGATCGCCTTCGAGGACGTCTGGTTCGCCTACGAGCCCGAGAACTGGGTTTTAAAGGGGGTCTCCTTTAAGGTGCGGCCGGGGGAGAAGGTGGCCCTCGTGGGCCACACCGGCGCTGGCAAGACCAGCGTCATCAACCTGATCACGCGCTTTTACGACGTGCAAAAGGGCGCCGTCAAGGTGGACGGGGTGGACGTCCGCGACTACCGCCAAAAGGACCTGCGCCGGGCTGTGGGGGTGGTGATGCAAGACCCCTTCCTCTTCTCCGGCACCATCCTCGACAACCTGCGCCTGGGGGACGAGTCTATCCCCATGGAGCGGGTGGAGGAGGTGGTGCGCATGGTGGGGCTTGAGGACGCCATCCGGCGCCGGCCCGAGGGCTACCGGACCCGGCTCGGCGAGCGGGGGGCGGGGCTCTCCACCGGCGAGCGCCAGCTGCTGGCGCTCGCGCGGGCCCTGCTGCATAACCCCGACATCCTTCTGATCCTCGACGAGGCCACCGCCAACGTGGATAGCGAGACCGAGCGCAAGATGCAGGAGGCGCTCAAGAAGGTCTCCAAAGGGCGGACGACGGTGGTTATCGCCCACCGCCTTTCCACCATCAAGGACGCCGACCGGATCCTGGTCTTCCGCCGGGGCGAGCTCGTCGAGGAGGGCAGCCATGACGAGCTCTTGAAAAAGGGCGGCTACTACGCCCGGCTCTACGCGCTCTCCAGCGCCAGCTAGCCGCTACCTGGCGCGGGCGCGGCCGAGGGCGTGGCCCTTTTGGTCGTAGAAGTAGGCAAAGCGCACCGGGGCCTCGAGCTCGACGAGCACGTAGGGGCTGGTGAGCTGCTGGGTGGTGAGCGCCCCCGGGGGCGGGCTGATGAGGTTGAGGTAGATCTCCGCGGACCCGTCTTCAATTGCCACGTCGCGCACCTTCACCCGGTAGCCGCCGGTGGGCTTTAGGCCCCAGAAGAAGCCGGCGATGCAGCTTTGCTTGTAAAAGGCCGGGGGCAGCGGTGGACGGGGGACGCGGCGCCCCTGGGCCAGCCGCCAGAGGTCCTCCTTGGCGCTCGGGCTGCAGGCCAGGGCCACGTAGGGGCTGCGGCCGCTGTAGGCCGACTGGGTGCCTTCGGCGAGGACTCGCCAGGGCGCGGACAGGTTGACCATCTCGACTCCTTCGAGCACGCGCAGCGAGGCCCGCCGGTAGACCCAGGGGGCGGGCACGAAGCGGTAGGGCGGGTGCACCGGCGTGGCGCGCTCAAAAACCGCCACCGCCCGGCCGCGGGCCCGGGCCTCGATCTCGTGCCGGAGCACGGCGGCCTCGTCCCTGGTCATGTGACCAAACCCCGGGCGGGCGGGCTCGGGGCGCAGGTAGGCGGTCTGCCCCGCCTCCAGGGGGCCGCCGAGCTTGTACCAGGCCTCGCCGTCAAAAAGCCAGCTCGCCAGCAGGTCGGTGCGGGTGCGGAGGTAGTAGCCCCGGGGGGTGGCCTCGAGGGTGACCTCGGGCGCCAGCGGCGGCAACAGCTCGCGGTAAAGCGGCATGCCGTTGACGCTGAGGGCCCCCGGCACCGCCCAGGGCGAGCGGCTGGGGCGAGCTTCGAGCACCAGCTCCTGGCCTTCGAGCTCAACGATCATGGGGTCGCCGTAGAAGTAGACCCAGCGCTCGCTGGCGTCCGGGGTTAAAAGCTCCACCTCGTGGGCGAGGTAGTAGGGGTGCTCGGGGAGGAGGTAGCTACAGCCCACGAGCAGTAGCGGCAACAAAAAGAGCAGTTTCTTCATACCCCCATTGTAGGGGGCTAGCGCGCCGCGCGCGGGTCGAGGGCGTCGCGGAGACCGTCGCCGAGCAGGTTGAAGCCGAGCACCGCGAGCATGATCGCGAGGCCGGGGAAGAGGCTGATCCAGGGGGCGCGGGTGAAGTACTGAAAGCCCCGGGCGATCATCACCCCCCACTCCGGTGCCGGTGGCTGGGCGCCGAGGCCCAAGAAGCCGAGCCCGGCGGCATCAAGGATGGCGGTGGCGATCGAGAGCGTGGCCTGCACGATCAAGGGCGAGAGGCCGTTCGGGAGCACATGGCGGAAGATCACCCGGCCGTGGCCGGCCCCCAGCGCCCGGGCGGCGGCGACGAACTCGGTCTCCTTCAAGGAGAGCACCATGCTCCGCATCAGCCGCGCGAAGACCGGGATCTGCACCACCCCCACGGCAATCATGGCGTTGGTGATGCTGGGCCCGATCACGGCCACGATGGCGATCGCCAAGAGGATCGAGGGGAAGGCCAGGAGGATGTCGATTAGCCAGGAGATCAGCATGTCCACCCGGCCGCCGAAGTAGCCGGCAAAAAGGCCGAGCAAGGTCCCGAGAACAAGGGCCAGCCCCACGGCCACCATCCCCACCCGCAGGCTGATGCGGGCGCCGTGCCAGACGCGGACGAAGATATCCCGCCCGAGCTCATCGGTGCCCATCACGTGCTCGATCGAGGGGGGCTTGAGCCGCTGGCGCAGGTTGCGGTCCTTGCCCGGGTCGTAGGGGGCGAGCAGCGGCGCGAGCAGCGCCGCCAGCACGAAAAAGCCGACGATGAAAAGCCCTGCCTTGCCGGAGCTGGAGCGGAAAAAGCGGCTTAGCGCGCGCTGCCAGGGGTTTTGCACCGTGTCCTCCTAGCGATACTGGATCCGCGGGTCGAAAAGCCCGTAGGAGAGGTCCACGAGGGCGTTCACGATCACGTAGACGCCGGCGATGAAGAGCGTGCCCCCTTGGACGATCGGGTAGTCGCGGGCCTGGATGGCGTCGTAGAGCCACTTGCCGATGCCGGGCCAGTTGAAGATGGTCTCGGTGAGGATGGCGCCGGTGAGCAGGGTGCCAAACCACAGGCCGACGATGGTGATCACCGGCAGCATGGCATTTTTCAGCGCGTGCTTGTAGATCACCACGCGCTCGGGCAGGCCCTTGGCGCGGGCGGTGCGCACGTAGTCCTGGGTCAGGACCTCGAGCATCGAGGAGCGCATCATGCGCGCGATCACCGCCGCGGGGATGGAGCCAAGCGCCAGCGAGGGCAGCACCAGGTGCCGAAGGGCGTCAACGAAGACGTCGAGTCGGCCGCGAAGCAGGCTATCGAGCAGCAAAAGCCCGGTGACCGGCTGGAAGCTCGTCTCGATCCCGAGCCGCCCCGAGGGGGGCAGCCAGTGCAAATAGACGGCGAAGACGTAGATCAAGAGGAGGCCCAGCCAGAAGATTGGCATCGAGACGCCGATCAGGGCCCCGGTCATGACCAGCATGTCGAAGACGCTGTTTTTGCGGATGGCGGCCGCGATCCCCGCCGGAAGGGCGATGAGGAGCGCGATCAGCATGGCGCCCACGGTGAGCTCGAAGGTGGCGGGAAAGCGCGCTTTGAGCTCGGCGGCGACGTCCACCTTGGAGAAGATCGAGCGGCCCAGGTCGCCCCTCAAGATGCGTCCCAAAAAGACCGCGTACTGGCTGTCCAAAAGCGCCTTAGGGTCCCCGGTTTCCTGGAAGGCCTTGACGTTTAAAAAGAGGGGCTTGTCGAGGTGGAGCTCCTTCCTGAGCCGCATGAGCGCTTCGGGGGTGGCCCGCTGGCCCAGCATCACCCGCGCCGGATCACCGGGGATCAGGTGCACGAAGGTGAAGACGAGCAGGCTCACGCCAAAGAGCACCGGGATCAGCCCCAGAAAGCGCCGGATCGCGTAGGCGGTCACGGACCCAAGTATACGGAAAAAGCCGGGGCCCTTTAGGCCCCGGCCAGAAGGTAAGAGCGGGCTACTTCAGCTCCACCATGTAGAGGTCCTCGGAGCCCAGGGGGCTCGGGATGTAGTTCTTCACCCGCTTGCTGGTGGCGTGCAAGGGGTTGTTGTGGGCCACGGGGATGGAGAGCACGTACTCGTGCACCAGCCGCTGGGCCTCGGCGTAGAGCTTCTTGCGCTCTTCGATGTTGGGGTTGGTGCGGGCATGCTGGATAAGGTCCGCGATCTTGGCGCAGTAGTCGGTCTCGCAGCCCAGGTTGGTCTTGATCGAGGTGGGGCCGAAGAAAGTGTAGAGGTAGTTGTCGGGGTCGGGGTAGTCCGGGCTCCAGCCGAGCATGTACATGGGGAACTTGCCCTGGTCGTAGTCGGAGAGGTAGGTGCCCCAGTCCTCGGTCTTCAGCTTGGCCTTGATGCCCACGTCGGCGAGGTAGGTGGCGATGGTCTCGGCGATCGGCTGGGGCGCCGGGAAGTAGGGCCGGGATACGGGCATGTACCAGATCTCGGTTGCAAAGCCGTTGGCGTAGCCGGCCTCGGCGAGGAGCTTCTTCGCCATCTGCGGGTCATAGGCGAAGGGCTTGATGTCGCCGGCGCGGCCCCACATCGCCGGGGGCACGAACTCGGTGGCGCGCTCGCCGAGCCCCCCGTAGAAGGCGTCCACGATGGCGTCCCAGTCCACGGCCATGGCGATGGCCTTGCGGACTTTCAGGTTGTCGAGAGGCTTATTCTTCTGGTGGAAGGCGACGTAGCCAATGTTCAGCCCCTTTTGCACCACCGCCACCAGGTTGGGGTCCTTCTCGATGGCGGCGCGGTCCTCGGGGGAGAGGTTGTTGGCGATGTGGATCGAACCCGCCTTGAGCTCGGCCAGTCGGCTGGTAGGCTCAGGAATGCCGCGGAAGACGAGGGTCTCGACGCGGGCCTTTTTCTTGGGATCGTAGTAGTTCTCGTTGCGCTTGAGGATCACCTTGTCGCCGATCTTCCAGCTATCGAAGACGAACGGCCCGGTGCCCACCACGCCGACCTCGGGGGTGCCGTATTTTTCGGGGTTCTTCTTCACCGCGGTGGGGGAGTCGATGCCGAAGTAGCTGGCCGCCACCATCTGGGGGAAGAAGCCCACCGGCTGGGTGAGGTAAAAGCGCACCGTGTAGTCGTCCACCACCTCGACCCGGTCAATCACCGAGCCCTCGCCCTTGAACCCGCCGAAGACCCAGGTGAAGGGGACGAACTCCTTGCCCCCGCGGTAGGGGTTCTTCTTGTCGTTCCAGCGGTCAAAGTTGAACTTCACCGCCTCGGCGTTGAAGGGGGTGCCATCGTGGAACTTGACGCCCTTCCTGAGGTAGAAGGTCCAGACCTTGGCGTCGGGCGAGGCCTCCCACTTCACCGCCAGGCCGGGGATGGGGTTGACGGTGCCGGGCTCGAAGGTGACCAGGGTCTCGACCACCTGCTTCGCCACCCTGAGGGAGTTGCCGTCCTGGGCGGCGGCGGAGTCGAGGGTCACGGGCAGGCCCGACTGGCCGTAGATCAGGGTCTGGGCAAAGCCCATGCCGAGCAGCCCGAAGGCTAAGAGTATCCAAGTGCCGATCTTTTTCATACGCACCTCCTTAATGTGTGCAGCTCGATTATAAAGGCAAAAACCCGGGGTGCTTCAACCCCGGGTATGCGGAGGGGCGTTAGCTAGCCGCCGAGGTAGGCCTTCTTGACCTCTTCGTTCTCGGCGAGCTCCTTGGCCGGGCCCTCGAGGGTGATCTCGCCGGTTTGCAGCACGTAGCCCCGGTGGGCGACCTCAAGGGCCTTGAGCGCGTTCTGCTCAACCAGGAGGATGGTCTTGCCGCGGTTGTTGAGCTCCTTGATGATCTCGAAGATGGCGTCCACCAGCACCGGTGCCAGCCCCATTGAGGGCTCGTCCAGAAGGAGGATGCGGGGGTCTTGCATCAGCGCCCGGCCGATGGCCAGCATCTGCTGCTCGCCGCCGGAGAGGGTGCCGCCGAGCTGGCGACGGCGCTCCTCCAGCCGGGGGAAGAGCTCGAAGACCTCGGCCTTGCGCTTTTCCACCTCGTGGCGGTCGTTGGTGAGGTAGGCGCCGATGTCGAGGTTCTCCTCCACCGTCAGCCGGGGGAAGATGCGCCGGCCCTCGGGCACGTGGCCGATACCCCTTTGCACGATCTTGTGGGCGGGCAGGGTCTGGATCGGCGCCCCCTCAAAGAGCACCTCGCCCTCCTTGGGGTGGATCATCCCTGAGATGGTGCGCAAGGTGGTGGTCTTGCCGGCGCCGTTGGCCCCGATCAGGGTGACGATCTCGCCCTTGTTGACGACCAGGTTGATGCCCTTTAGGGCGTGGATCTTGCCGTAGTAGGTGTGGACGTTCTTGAGCTCGAGTACCCGTTCCATCACGCGCCCTCCACCGCGCCCCGGCCCAGGTAGGCCTCGATGACCCGGGGGTCGTTCTGCACCTCTTCGGGGGTGCCCTCGAGGATCTTCTTGCCGTAGTCGAGCACGGCAATGCGCTCGGAGATGCTCATCACCAGCTTCATGTCGTGCTCGATGAGCACGATGGTGATGCCGAGGTCGTCGCGGATGCCCTTGATGCGGTTTTGCAGGTCCTCGGTCTCCTGGGGGTTCATGCCCGCGGCGGGCTCGTCCAGGAGGAGGAGCTTGGGCTCGAGCGCCAGCGCCCGGGCGATCTCAAGCCGGCGCTGCTCGCCGTAGGGGAGGTTCTTGGCCAGCTCCTGGGCGCGGTGATCGAGCTGCATGTAGGCCAAAAGCTCCATGGCGCGGTCGAGCGCCTTCTTCTCCTCCCGGCGGTAGTGGGGGGTGTGCAAGAGGGCGTCCACGTAGCTCGTCTTGGTGTGCACGTGGCGCGCTACCATGACGTTTTCCACCGCGGTCATGGAGCCGAAAAGGCGGATGTTCTGGAAGGTCCGGGCCATCCCCCTTGCGGCGATCCAGGCGGGGTCGCGGCCGGTGATCTCCTCGCCGTCGAAGATGATGTGGCCGGTGTCGGGCTTGTAGATGCCGGTGACGAGGTTGAAGAAGGTGGTCTTGCCGGCGCCGTTGGGGCCGATGACGGCGAAGATCTCTTGTTTGTTGATGGTCAGGCTGACGTCGTTTACCGCCACCAGACCGCCGAAGGTCTTGGTGACGTGGTCGACCTCGAGGATGGCGGTGCTCATCCCTCCTCCTTCATCTCCATGACGTGCCGGCGCTCGGGCAGGATGCCCTCGGGCCGGTAGATCATCATCAAAATCAGGATCAACCCGAAGACCATGCGCTCATACTTTGCCGGTTCCAGCTGGTTGGGGAGGTTGGCGAAGTTGTACTTGAAGAACCCGAGGTCCAGCGTGAAGCCGGCGTTGCGCAGGTCGTTGAGGTAATCGGAGGCGGTCTTCAAGAGATCCACGTTGAGGATGGTCACCGTGGCCGCGCCCAGGATGGCCCCGGGGATCGAGCCCATCCCGCCGAGGATCACCATCACCAGGATCATGATCGACTGGATCAGGGTGAAGGACTCCGGGCTGACGTAGAGCTGCTTGGCGGCGAACAGCGCTCCCATCGCCCCGGAAAAGCTGGCGCCGGTGGCGAAGGCCAGAAGCTTCGTGGGCAACAGGGGGATGCCCATCGCCCGGGCGGCGATCTCGTCCTCGCGGATGGCGATCCAGGCCCGGCCAAAGCGGGAGCGGTCGAGGTTGATGTTGACCAGCGTGACGATCCCGATGATCACCAGGACCAAAAGGTAGAAAAAGAGCGGGTAGGCCTCCACCCGGCTCATGTGGATGCCGAACTTATCGAAGATGGCGATGAACCAGTCGATCGGCGGCCGCTGGATGGGGGTGATGCCCTGGGGGCCGTTGGTGATGTTGATGGGATGGTCGAGGTTATTGGCGAGCACGCGCACCATCTCCCCGAGCCCCAGGGTGACGATCGCCAGGTAGTCGCCTTTCAGCCTCAGCGCCGGGGAGCCGATGATCACGCCCGTGATCGCCGCCATCACCACCGCCACCAGCATGAAGAGGTAGAAGTAGGCCCCGGGCAGGGGAAAGATCTTCCAGGGCATGAAGTGGTTAGCCTGGGAGGAGCCGAAGATCGCCCAGGTATAGGCGCCGACGGCGAAGAAGGCGGCGTAGCCGAGGTCGAGGAGGCCCGCGAGGCCCACCACCACGTTCAGCCCCAGCGCCATCGCCGCGTAGATCCCGGTCTGGATCCCGAGCTCAAAGAGGAAGGAGTTCTTAAACCCGGCGACGGGCAGCACCAAAAGCAGGATGGCCCCGCCGATCAGCACCTTGAGCCAGCGGGGGATGGGCTGCAAGAAGGCCGCGAGCAGGGTGCCCAGCGTGAGCAGGAAGGCCAGCGTGCTCGAGGGGTTCCTCAAGAGCCAGTAGCCAAACAGCGCCGCGCTTACCGCGATAATGAGGCTCAAAAGGGCGGGGTTTTCGCGAAGCTTCCTCATACCTTCTCTCCCAGCTGTTGGCCGATGATGCCCTGGGGCCTAAAGAGCAGGATGAAGATCAGGATGGCGAAGGCCAGGATGTCCTTGTACTCGGTGCCCATGGCCCCGTTGGTCAAAAAGGTCAGGTAGGTGCCGCCAAGCATCTCCAGCATGCCCAGCACCAGGCCGCCGACAGCGGCGCCGGTGATGTTGCCGATGCCCCCCAGCACCGCGGCGGTGAAGGCCTTGATGCCGGGGATGAAGCCGACGTAGGGGTGGACCAGGGTGTAGAGCAGGCCAAACAGCACCCCCGCCACCCCGCCGAGGAAACCGCCGATCAGGAAGGTGCGCGAGATGATGGTGTCGGGGTCAATGCCCATCAGCGCGGCGGTCTGCATGTCCTGGGCCACGGCCCGGATGGCGATCCCCAGCTTGGTCTTGTGCACGAGCCAGTTAAGGCCGTAGAGCATGGCGAAACTGACCACGATGACCAGGATGGACTTCATCTGAATGGTCATGCCGAGGTCGGTGAAGATGATGGTGCGGTAGAAAATTGCAAACAGCACGGTCAGCGCCGCCGCCAGGTACCAGCGCGCCCGGGGGCTGAGCCCCTTGGGGGTGCGGGCGATGCTTTTATAGAGCCAGTCGAAGAAGTAGACCGCCACCCAGAAGAAGATCACCAGGGTGGCGAGGATCACCAGGTAGCCGATCCAGTTCGGGATGGTATAGCTTTTTTCAAACACCTCGAAGGTGGGGTAGCGGCGGTAGAAGGCGTTGTGCCAGAGACCTTCGATCAGGCGGGCCAGGTCCTGCAGGAAGAAGGAGACGCCGATGGCGGTGATCAGCGGGACCAGCCGGTTGGTGGTGCCGCGCTTGCGCAAGGGGCGGTAGGCGAGCCGCTCGACCAGGATGGCCACCACTGCGGCCACGCCGCCGCCGATGAGCACCGCCAGGGTGAGCAGCAAGAAGGCGTTCGGCACCACCCCTTTTAGGAGGATGAAGGTTTCCGCCCCGGCGATGGCGCCGGACATGAAGATTTCCGAGTGAGCGAAGTTGATCAGCTCAAGGACGCCGTAGACCATGGTGTAGCCGAGGGCGATCATGGCGTAGACGAACCCCAGGATCAGCCCCTCGAGCAAAACGCTAGGTAGGAGCTGGATCAGGACGTCGAGCAAGGCACACCTCCCGGAGGGCTATAATCTCGCATCACGCCGAATAACTTATCACAGCTGGGGCGAAAACGAAGGGGGGCTAAGGTGCCCCCCTTCGCGTGACGAGGGCCTAGCTTACTTGATGGCTTTACAGACGGAGGCCGGCGCCGGGAAGGAGATCACCTTCACGACCTCGCCGGGGTACTTGGCCTCCTTGAGGTGGACGACGAAGTAGTCGGCCTTCTTCCGGTCACCCTTGTAGTCGAAGGCGATGCTGCCGGTGACGCCCTCCATGGTGGTCTGGCGGATCAGCATGGAGAGCTCGGCCCGGGTGGGCTTGCGGTGGGCGAAGCTGATGAAGTCCTTGAGGGCCTTGATCACGACCTTGGCGGAGTCGTAGCCGTAGATGGCGAAGGACTCGGGGGCCTTGCCGAACTTGGCCTTGAACTTCTTGACCATGGCCGCGGCCTTGGGGTAGCGATCCACGGGGCCGGCGACGGTGGTGTAGTAGGCGCCCTTAGCCGCCTGCCCGGCGATCTCCACGAACTTCGAGGAGTCAAGGCCGTCCGGGCCCATGAAGGTGGCCTTGATGCCGCGCTCGCGCATCTGCTTGAGGAGCACCGCGCCCTGGTTGTAGATGCCGCCGAAGTAGACGAAGTCGGGCTTCTTGGCCTTCATCTGCAGGATCAGGGCCTGGAAGTTGGACTTTTCCTCGGTGCCCACGAAGGCCACCACCTTGGCCCCGAGCGCTTCGGCCTTCTTCTTGAACTGCTCGGCGACGCCCTGCCCGTAGGTGGTCTTGTCGTGCACGACGAAGATCCGCTTGGCCCCGAGCTCCTTCACCGCGAACTCGGCGCCCGCCGGGCCCTGCACGTCGTCACGGCCGACGAGGCGGTCAATGTTGAGGTAGCAGCGGTCGGTCACCGCCGGGCCGGTGTTGGCCGGGGAGACCATGGGCAGCTGGTAGTCCTTGTAGACCTCGGACGAGGGGATGGCCACGCCGGTGTTCAGGTGGCCGACCACCGCCAGCACGTCAGGGTCGGTGACCAGGCGGCGGGCCACGGCCACGCCGACGTCGGGGTTGGCCTGGTCGTCCTGGGGCGAGAGCTCCAGCTTGAAGCCCAGCTTCTCGAACTCGGGCTGCGCCTCCTCGATGGCGAGCTGGGCGCCGAGCTTGATCATCTCGCCGAGCGCCGCCTGCTCGCCCGAGAGCGGGGAGACGGTAGCGATCTTGATAACGTTATCCGATTGGGCCAGGGCCAAAGCTCCGATTGCCGCGAATAGGGTAATTAGGATCGTCTTCCTCATATACCCCTCCTTTCCTGTGCGAGATGGATGGTCTCGCCGCCCCCATCCTACAAAAAAATGCAAGGACATTGTCAAGCAGCGGTGCTCAGTACTGGGTCAGGTAGCGCTCGATCTCCCAGGCGTGGACGGCGACCCGGTAGTCCTGCCACTCGCGCCGCTTGGCCTTGAGGAAGTGCTTGTAAATATGCCGGCCCAGCGCGGCCTCCAGGACCTCGTCCTTCTCCAGGGCGTCGAGCGCTTCGCGCAGCGTCAGCGGCAGGGCCTTGATCTTGTGCCGGCGGCGGTCGCGCACGCTCATCTCGGCGATGTTCCGCTGGATCGGCGGGGGCGGCACGAGGCCGTTTTGCACCCCGTCGAGGCCGGCGCCCAGGATCCCGGCGAGCGCCAGGTAGGGGTTGGCGCTGGGGTCCGGGGTGCGCAGCTCGGCCCGGGTGCTCTCGCCCCGCTTGGCGGGGATGCGGATCATGGCGGTGCGGTTGGAGGCCGACCAGGCGACGTTGGTGGGGGCCTCGAAGCCGGGGGTGAGGCGTTTATACGAGTTGACCGTGGGGTTGGTCAGGGCCAAAAGCCCCCCGGCGTGGTGAAGGAGGCCGGCGATGAAGCCGAGCGCCACCGGGGAGAGCTGGTGGGGGCCCTCGGGGTCAAAAAAGGCGTTCTTCCCGCCGCGGGTGAGGGAGAGGTGCATGTGCAGGCCGGAGCCGTGCAGCCCCTGGATGGGTTTTGGCATGAAGGTGGCGTGCAGCCCGTGCTTAAGGGCGATGCGCTTGACCACGAACTTGAAGGTAGCGATGTTGTCGGCGGTCTTTAGCGCGTCGGCGTACTTGAAGTCGATCTCGTGCTGGCCCGGGGCCACCTCGTGGTGGGCGGCCTCGATCTCGAAGCCCATCTCCACCAGCGCGTTGACCATGTCCCGTCGGGCCTCCTCCCCCTTGTCCACAGGGGCGAGGTCAAAGTAGCCGGCCTGGTCGTGGGTGACGGTGGTGGGGATCCCTTTTTCGTCCAGCAAGAAGAGGAAGAACTCGGGTTCCGGCCCCACGTTCATGCGCTCGAAGCCGAGGGCCTTAAGGCCTTCGACCTGGCGTTTCAGGGCTCCCCGCGGATCGCCCTCGAAGGGCCGGCCGTCGGGGTGGTGCACGTCGGCGATCAGCCGCGCCACCCGGCCGCGGCCGGGGTCCTCGATGGCGTCGGGGAAGATCAGGAAGGTCTCAAGGTCGGGGACGAGGAGCATGTCCGCCTCCTCCTCGGCCCGGGCGAAGCCCTCGATCGAGGAGCCGTCGAAGGTGATAGCGCCGTCTAGCGCCTT
>Ga0256832_1000315_pt1 | contig 30159 bp, 27 predicted proteins | sample 134614metaG_FD_190534 | JGI IMG/M metagenome (GOLD analysis project Ga0256832, IMG submission 190534) | Hydrothermal vent microbial communities from Lau Basin, Pacific Ocean - 134-614 | ecosystem: Environmental > Aquatic > Marine > Hydrothermal vents | place: Pacific Ocean: Lau Basin | collected...
CGGCTGCAGAGCCGGAGCGCACTCCATCAACCCATGTTCCATAGCCAGGCGGATCAGCTCGGCATCGCTGCGCACGTTGAGCTTTTCCTGCATCCGGCTCTTGTAGGTACTCACCGTCTTGGGCGACAGGTGGAGCGTCTCGGAGATGGCCTGCACCTTGTGTCCCTGCACGAGCATGTACAGGATCTGCATCTCCCTGGGCGAGAGGGCGTCCAGGCCCGTGGCTGCCCCCCCTCCCGGCAACATGTCGAGCGCCAGGCGTTGGGCCACCTCGGCGGAGAGGTAGCGCTGGCCGCGCATTACGGTGCGGATCGCCGTGATGATCTCGTCCACCCCGCATCCCTTGCTGAGGTAGCCCAGTGCGCCGGCCTCCAGCAGGCGCCTGGGAAACGGTCCCTGGTCGTGCACGGTGACGATGATCACCTTGAGGTCGGGTGCCACCCGGAGCATGCGCCGCGTGGCCTCCATGCCGCCGATCCCCGGCATGTTCACGTCCATGAGTACCACGTCAGGGCGCAGCTCGCCCACCATACGAACGGCCGACTCGCCGCTATCCGCCTCGCCCACCACGACGATCCCCTCCTCCGCACTGTGGTCTTCGATGAGGCGCCGAATGCCGGAGCGCACGAGATCGTGATCGTCGACGAGCAGGAGTCTGATCATGTGGGGTTCACAGCCTGATGTGGGGATTCGCTGGCATCACCGGGCCTTCCGGCACACGGGCGTACTTGCCGCATTCACTGAATCAAGGATGTACCCCTGAAGCAGGGGGAGCCGCAATCGCCGTCTGACGAAGCGCCTCAGTTTTCGGCCGAAGCGCTCTCTGTACCCCACCGGCTGTAGGGGTGGGTGACGAGATTGACGTTGTAGTACCGGGCGTCGTGGGAGACCTCTGGGCCGACCCAGGGCGGCAGCGGAAAGGCCTGGTCCTCCGCCTCTAGCTCGATCTCGGCCACCACCAGGCCCGCGTTCTCGCCCTCGAACACGTCCACCTCCCAGTTCCACCCCATCCACCGCACATCATGGCGGACCTTTTCGATCAGCGGGTGTTCGCAGAGGGCGTCCAGCATCTCGTCGGCCTCCTCCGGGGGGATCCGGTACTCGTACTCGGCACGGCGCACGTTCAGCCCCGCACTCTTGATGTTGAGGCGGGCGTCCTTTCCGGCAACACGCACCCGGACCGAGCAACGTGCGTTGTTGGCCAGATATCCCTGCCGGTAGCGGACACTGCGGACCATGTGGGCACGCCAGTCCTCACTCACCACCACAAACTTGCGTTCGATCTCGGTAGGCAAGCGCCCCGTTCCTCCTAGAAAAGCCGGCTCATCGGTCGCCGCCCAAACAAAAACCCGTGCGGCTCGGCTCAATAGCGCACCAGGGCCGAGCCCCAGGTGAACCCGCCCCCGAAGGCCTCCATGAGGAGCAGTTCTCCACGCCGGATGCGTCCGTCGCGCACTGCCACGTCCAGGGCGAGCGGAATCGACGCTGCCGAAGTGTTGGCATGCTCGTGCACCGTGACCACCACGCGCGCCATGGGCAGTGAAAGCTTGCGGGCCGTCGCCTCGATGATCCGGTGATTGGCCTGATGAGGCACCAGCCAGTCCACGTCGGACCGGGCGATGCCGTTGTGCTCCAGTGTCTCGTCAACGATACGCCCCAGGGTGTTGACCGCCATGCGAAATACCTCGTTGCCGCGCATCTCGATATAGGCCTCGCCCTGACGCAATCGGTCGTAGCCCTGGGAGACCCCATACGGCACCGTGAGCAGATCGGCATAGTCCCCGTCGGCGTGCAGTTGGGTGGAATACACGCCCGGAGCCGTTGCGGCCTCCAACACCACCGCCCCAGCCCCGTCACCGAACAGCACACAGGTGGAGCGGTCCGTCCAGTCGATGAGACGTGAGAGGGTCTCGGCACCCACCACCAATGCGAGTGTGGCTTGGCCGGCACGGATGAAGTTGTCGGCCACCGCCAAGGCGTAGATGAAGCCGGTACACACCGCCTGCACGTCGAACGCGGCACAGCCGTGCACCCCCAGCTTCTGCTGCAACAGGCAGGCGGTGCTTGGGAACACCCGATCGGGCGTGGTGGTGGCCATGACGATGAGATCGAGATCCGCAGCGCGGCGACCCGCAGCCTCCAGTGCCTGGCGGGCTGCGGCCAATGCCAGATCGCTGGTGTCTTCCCCGGGGCCGGCGATGTGGCGCTTCTTGATCCCCGTGCGCTGCGTGATCCATTCGTCGGAGGTCTCCACCAGCAGCTCGAGGTCGTGATTGGTCATCACCGTCTCCGGGAGATAGCTCCCGGTACCCAGGATGCGCGCGTACCGGCCGCTCATGCCGCGGACCCGTGACGGAGCAGCTCATGCACGCTCTCGGCGATTCGCTCGGGCACCCGAGCGGCCGCCTCCAGACCCGCAATGTGGATCGCATTGGCGAAGGCCATCCGGTCGGCGCCCCCGTGGCTCTTCACCACCACCCCACGCAGGCCTACCAGACTGGCCCCGTTGTAACGCCGCGGATCCACCTGGTCGAGCACGTTTCGCAGCACCGGGGTCGCCACGAGGGCAGCGGCACGGGTCAGCAGGTTGCGCCGGAAGCCCTCCTTGAGCAGCTGGGTGATGAGCTTGGCGACCCCCTCACTGCTCTTCAGAGAGACGTTGCCCACGAAACCGTCGCTGACCACCACGTCCACGTCGCCGCAATAGATGTGATCACCCTCCACGTAGCCGATATAGTTGAGGGGACTGCGCTCCAGCAGCGCATTGGCCTCCTTGACCTGCTCATTGCCCTTGATTGCCTCCTGCCCCACGTTGAGCAGGCCCACCCGCGGACGACGCAGACCGGACATGTGCTCCACCAGCACTGACCCCATCACCGCGAACTGCAGGAGATGCTCGGCCTTGCAATCCACGTTGGCCCCGAGGTCCAGCATGTGCGTGTGGCCGTTGCGCGATGGCAAGGCCGTCATGATGGCAGGACGGTCGATGCCAGGCAGCGTCTTGAGTACGAACCGGCCGGTGGCCATCAGGGCGCCCGTGTTGCCGGCGCTCACCGCCGCATCGGCCGTCCCCGCCCTGACCAGGTCGATGGCCACCCGCATGGACGAGTCCTTCTTGCTCCGCAGGGCCTGGGCGGGCGGCTCGTCCATGCCCACCACCTGCGAGGCGTGGTGGACCTGGATCTGTTTGATGTGCCTGGCGCCTTGGGCCTCGAGTTCACGGTGTATCCGCGCTGCGTCCCCCACCAGGAGCAGATCCAGATGGGGATGCGTGCGCGCGATGTCGCAGGCAGCCGGTACCGTGACGCCCGGGCCGACATCACCGCCCATGGCGTCCACCGAAACGGTCACACGCCGGCTCATACGGCGATGCGGCCGGTCAGCCGGATGTCGACGGAGACCACGACCGTGCCACGCGGGTCAGGCGTTGCACTACTCTTCGTCTACGTCTTCGGGACGCACGATCACCTGACGCCCTTTGTAGAAGCCGTCGGGCGTGACGTGGTGCCGGAGATGGATCTCCCCCGTGGTTGGATCGATGGAAAGGGTGGGGGCCCTGAGCGCATCGTGTGCGCGCCGCATACCTCGCCTCGAACGCGTCTTGCGCCTCTGTTGGACTGCCATGGCCGCTCGTCTCCTTAGACCAATAACCAGAAAAAACAACACCCCGGCGATCCCGTCCCATCCATTCGGACAACGGACACCGAGGGGCTCACCGCTCGTTCTTGCGTAACGCTTCCAGGACCTGAAACGGGCTCTCGCGCCGTGGCGCGGCATTCCCCAAGGCCTCCAGCCGGGCCAGGGCCTCGGCGTCACACTGCCTGCGGTCCTCGTGCTTGGGGACCAGGGGCACTGCCAGCAGGAGCTCGTCTTCGATCAGCCCCGCCAGGGACAGCTGAGCGCCCCGGTCCAGCTCAATGGTCTCGTAGTCCTCCTGCAGGCGTACGGCCTCCCGCTGCGAACGCGCCACTGCGACGAGCAGCTCGGCCCCGACCGGCAGAACCAGCTCGCCCAGGCAACGTTGACAGGTCACGGCGATCTCTGCCGTGACGTCGCCAGCGATGAGGACCGCGCCACCGGGTTCCCGGTAGGCACGGAACCGAACTTCCACGTCCGGGGAGACACCCCGCACGCCGCAATACTCCAGGCGACCCAGGTCCACCCACTGGGCCCGGCCGCCGAGGATGCGACCGGAGTCGGCCAGTGCGTCGGGGTCGATCCGGAGCGGAAGCCGTGCGCCCGACTGGTGCTTGTTCCGTGACGTCATAGAAAAAATAAGCGAGTCATTGTAGTGATCCAATCGTATGGAGTCAAAACGGCTGGAGCCTCGATCGTGCACGTGGCCCTCCACTTGACGGCCCGCGGGCGCTCCACTACAAATGCCTGTCCCCGTCCCGCCGAGCAGCTCACTCATGCGTACCCTGGTGCTGGCCTCCAGCTCCCCATACCGCCGCGCGTTGCTGCAGCGGCTCGGCGTGGCGTTTCGGACCGCGCGTCCGGAAGTAGACGAGACACCGCTGCCGGGAGAACCGCCCGCCGCCCTGGTACGCCGCCTGGCCGAGGCCAAGGCCAGGGCCCTGGCCGAGCGATTCCCCGAGGCGCTGATCATCGGATCCGACCAGTGCGCGGTGACCGACGAATCCCGGATCCTGGGCAAACCTGGCGACTTCGAACACGCCTACGCGCAGCTGCGGGCGCTGTCGGGGCGCAGCGTGCGGTTCCTCACCGGCTTGTGTCTGTTGGAGGCCTCCACCGGCACGGTCCAGTTGGACGTGGTTCCATTCCTGGTGGAGTTCCGCCACCTCTCCGACGCACAGATCCGCCGCTACCTGCAGCGCGAGCGGCCCTTCGACTGCGCAGGCAGCTTCCGCTCCGAGGGCCTCGGCATCGCGCTGTTCCGCAGAATGCAGGGCGACGACCCCAACGCCCTGATAGGCCTGCCGCTCATCCGACTCGTGGACATGCTCGAAGCCGCCGGACAGCCGGTGCTGTGATCCGCGTCTCCCTACCACCTGCCTATTGGAGGGTCAGGCTGCGCAGGCGTTCCTCCACCCGGACCGCCAAGGCGGCCCCGATGCGGTCGCTCAGGCGCTCCCACCAGTCGCGCTTGTGCGTGAAGTCCCGCGTCTTTTCGACCCCGATGACCTCACGCGCCACGGTGGCCTCGTCGGCGAATCCGTCGATCAGACCCAGCCGTTTGGCCTCCTCGCCGGTCCAGAACAGGCCGGAGAACAGGTTCGGGTCGTCGGCCAGGCGGTCTCCGCGCCCCGCCTTGACGGCCGCGATGAACTGCTGGTGCACCGATTCGAGCAATGCCTTCACGTGGGCGACCTCGTCGGGCTTCAAAGGCAGGAAGGGATCCAGGAACCCCTTGTGCTCCCCGGCCGTGAACAGACGCCGCTCCATGCCCAGCTTGTGCAGCGTCCCGACCAGACCGAAGCTGTCCAGACGCACCCCGATGGAACCGACGATGCTCGCCCGGTTGGCGTAGATCTCGTCGGCGGCCACCGCGATATAGTATGCGCCCGAGGCGGCCGCATCCGTCACCACCGCCACCACCGGAACGTCCGGATGTGCCTTGCGCAGACGTTGGATCTCGTCGTGCACCAGCGCGGACTGCACTGCGCTGCCACCGGGGCTGTTGATGCGCAGGATCACCCCTCGCGTACCGTCGTCTTCGAAGGCAGCCTTCAGGCCCTTGATGACGTCGCGGGCGTTGGCCGCGGCGCCGTCGGCGATCAGGCCCCGGATCTGCACCACGGCCGTGTGCTCACCTGTCAGATCCCCCTGCCAATCGCCACCCCGCCACCACAGGAGCGTGAGCACGGCCACGTAGAGGAACAGGAGGCTGCGGAAGAAGACGTTCCAGCGGCGCGTCCGGCGCCGCTCTTTGAGCGCCTCGCGCGCCAGCTCCTCGACGAGCTCGCGCTCCCAGCCCTCCTCTCGGTCCGAGCTCCCGCTCACGGTCGTCCCCCGCAGGCGAGCCGGCCGCTGGACCCGGCACCGGCGGTGCGTGCGAGCCAGCCGGGTAGTTGCCTCAGGTCGGAGAGCAGCGCCACCGGCGCCTGCTCACGCAGGCGCGCGGCCTCATGCACCCCGCAGGTGAGGCCCAGGCCGTCCACACCGGCGCTCCTCGCCATTTGGAGGTCATACACCGTATCGCCGATCATCAGCGTCTCCTCGGACGTCACACACAACTCCCGCATCAGTTCCAGCAGCATGTGGGGATGAGGCTTGGAGCGGCTCTCGTCGGCACAGCGGCTGGCATGGAACCAGCGCCCCAGGCCAGTCTCGCGGAAGCCACGCTCTAGCCCCCGCCGCGACTTGCCGGTGGCCACCGCGAGCCGATAGCCGGCCTCGTGCAGGGAGGCGATCACCTCTGCGACACCCGGGAATGGGGGGCTGGGCTCCGCATCCCTGGCCAGATAGCACGCCCGATACGCATCGATGAGGCTCGCGACGAAGCGTTCGTCGGCACCCGGAAACAATGCCAGCACCGCTTCCCGCAGACCCAGTCCGATGATGTCACGGATCTGGGCGGCACTGCGCGCCGGAGCGCCCACTGCGGCGATGGCCGCACGCACGCAAGAGACGATGCGTCGCTCGGAATCCACGAGCGTGCCGTCCCAGTCGAAGACCAGGAGCCGGTAACCATAGCCGGCGGTCACGGTGCCCCCTCCGCGGTCTGCACCACTGCGTCCAGCTCCGGCGGCAGCGGCGTCCGGATCTCGTAGTGGGACCCGTCCCAGTCGAAGGCCAGGCGTTCCGCATGCAGGAACAGGCGTCGCAGGCCGCGCCGCCGCCAGGCGCGATTGGCCGTGAAGTCCCCGTAGCGAGGGTCACCGAGTACCGGGTGTCCCGAGTGCGCGGCATGGACTCGAATCTGATGCATTCGACCCGTATGCAGGCGCACCCGGACCAGTGTCGCCCCGTCCAGGTGCCGGAGCACGGCGAACTCGCTCACCGCGGGTTTCCCTCCCGTATCCACGCGCACTTCACCGCGGCGGCGCGCAAGGGACATCGAAACACGCCACCGGTCCTCGGTGACGTTTCCTGCGAGCAGGGCTTGATACACCTTGACCACTTCTCCATGACGGAGTGCATCCTGGAACCCCAGTAAGGCACGGCGGTGCTTGGCCAGCACCAGAACGCCGCTGGTCTCGCGATCGAGGCGATGGGCCAGCGACAGCTGGGTCAACTCCGGGCGGTACCGGCTCAACAGTTCGATGATACCCCAGGGATTGCCCGTCCCGCCGTGAACCGGCACCCCTCCCGGCTTGTCCAAAAACATGAAATGAGCGTCCTCCCGGAGGACCGCCGCGACCACCCGGCGCATCAACCCGGGCGGCGGGGACGGTCCGGAACGGGGCGTGGCGGTGCGCACCGGGGGCAGGCGCAACCGGTCCCCGGATCGGAGGCGGTAGTGGGCACGGATGCGTCCGCCGTTGATGCGCACCTGTCCGCTGCGCAGGAGCCGGTAGATATGGCTTCTGGGTACACCGCGCAGGTGGCGGTGGAGGAAGTTGTCGATACGCTGGCCCTCGGCCGCGGCGCCGACGGTCAGCCACTGTACACCGTTGGACCGGTCCGGAGCGGATAGGGCGCAGGGCGTGGATTTGATGCTTTTCGACATGCTGTTATATTCTACGGAGCTTGGGAGTATGCCGCGAAACCGGCAGGGACCGCGAACGAGTAAGACTCCTCCCGAGGCAGATCCGTTCCGAGGACCTGCACCTTCCGTTGCCGCCCTCGGCTTCTGAGCACGGAAGCTTGCGGCGGGGCAAGACGCATCGATCCGTCCCTCCCAAGCAGGCGGAGCATGCTGCACAGCACCCCGAGCTTCGGGCCCGCCGCCTGCACGCACCCGCAAACGCGCTCGGGCGCGGCGCCAGTGCCGACCTGCCGTCTGCACGTTTGCAACGAGTCCCTGCCGGGAGGCAGGGAGATCGCTCGCACGAAGCACAAGCGATGAAACAGAGCGACGACGTCAACGAACTCCTGCTGCTTCTGACCTGCCTTTGGGGGTGGCCCGGCCTCCACGTGCCGCTGGCCCGGCTCCGGGGGCTCTCACTTGAAGTCCCGTGGGCCGATCTCGGGCAGAAGCAGCCCCGCAAGAGATACAGAGAACCCCATGAAACGGATACTGATCAACGCAACGCAACAGGAAGAGCTGCGGGTGGCCATGGTGGATGGCCAGCGGCTCTACGATCTTGACATCGAGATTCCCTCCCGCGAACAGAAGAAGGCGAACATCTACAAAGGAGTCATCACCCGGATCGAGCCCAGCCTCGAAGCCGCGTTCGTGGACTACGGCGCAGAGCGCCACGGCTTCCTCCCCCTGAAGGAGATCGCGCGCAGTTACCTCGACCCCAAGGCGGTCGACGAGCGCAACCGTCCGATCCTCAAGGAGGCGGTCAAGGAAGGTCAGGAGCTCATCGTCCAGGTGGAGCGCGAGGAGCGCGGCAACAAGGGGGCCGCACTCACCACCTTCGTCAGCCTGGCGGGGCGCTACCTGGTGCTCATGCCCAACAATCCCCGCGCAGGCGGTGTCTCCCGCCGCATCGAGGGCGAGGACCGTCAAGAGGTCCGTGCCGCCCTCAGCCAACTCGACATCGCCCCCGGCATGGGCGTCATCGTGCGCACGGCGGGCGTGGGCCGGACCCCCGAGGAACTGCAATGGGATCTCGACTATCTGGTCACCCTCTGGGAGTCCATCCAGAAGGCCAGCGAATCGGCTCCCGCGCCATTCCTCATCTTTCAGGAAAGCAACGTCATCATTCGTGCCCTGCGCGACCACTTGCGCAGTGACATCGGCGAGATCCTCATCGACGATCTCGCCGTCTACGAGCAGGCCCGTGACTTCATGGAGCGGGTCATGCCGCACAACCTCAAGAAGCTCAAGTACTACTCGGACTCCGTTCCACTCTTCAACCGGTTTCAGATCGAGAGTCAGATCCAGTCCGCCTTCGACCGGCAGGTGGCGCTGCCCTCCGGCGGATCCCTGGTCATCGACCACACCGAGGCCCTGGTAAGCATCGACATCAACTCGGCGCGCGCCACCAAGGGCGCCGACATCGAGGAGACGGCCTACAACACGAACCTGGAAGCAGCCGAGGAGATCGCCCGCCAGCTCCGATTGCGCGACCTGGGGGGACTGATCGTCGTGGATTTCATCGACATGACCTCCAACAAGCACCAGCGGGAGGTCGAGCAGCGACTGCGCGAGGCCCTGCGCATGGATCGGGCTCGTGTCCAGGTGGGCCGGATCTCCCGCTTCGGTCTGCTGGAAATGTCCCGCCAGCGCCTGCGCCCCTCGCTGGGCGAATCCAGCCAGGAGGTCTGTCCACGATGCATGGGCCAGGGGCGTGTACGCAGCGTCGAATCCCTGGCGCTGTCCGTACTGCGCCTGCTGGAGGAAGAGGCGCTCAAGGCCAATACGGCACGGGTGATCGCCCAGGTCCCGGTGTCGGTGGCGGCCTTTCTGCTCAACGAGAAACGCGAGGCACTGAGCGAGATCGAGCGCCGGCACAAGGCACGGCTGCTGGTGGTCCCGAACCCCCATCTGGAGTCTCCCCACTTCGAAGTGGAGCGGGTCAAGACGGGCGATGCGGCCAGCACGCCGGAGAAACCCAGCTACGAGATCGCGGCGACCCCTACCGTGGAACTGGAGTACGCCAGTCACGCACGCAAAGCACCCGAGCAGCCGGCCGTGGCCGTGGTCGCCCCCGAGCGCCCTGCCCCCCCGCCGCCCCGCGAGGAGTCGGCCGAGAGCACACAGGCATCCGAACCGGGACTGTTGGTTCAGCTGTGGGACCGTCTCATCGCCACCTTGAAGAAGGAACGCGCCGAAGCCGAGGCCGAGGCACAACGCTCCGCGGCCGCTGCGTCGCCGGCCCAGGAGCCCAGGCGAAGCCGGAATTCGCGCGGCCAGGGACAGGCACAGCGTCCGCGGGGCAACGGCCGGCGACGTGCCAACGCCCGCACCCGAGACTCCGAGGCGGGTCCCCAGGCAGCCGGTACCCCGGCCGGCAGCGATACCCCCGGCCAGCAGGCCTCCACCGAATCCCCTGCGGGAGAGTCCGCCCGCAACAACGGCACCCAGGGCAGCGGCCGCAGTGGCCGCAGTCGGCGCCGTGGCAGCCGCGGACGACGGCGCGGTACGAATCGCTCTGCGGGCGAGTCCCGCGAAGCAGCCACCACGGGCACCGACAGGCCCGGTGACAGGCAGGAGACGGCGCCCCCCCAGCCCGCCGAGACTCGGCAGCCAGCCAACGCAGTGGAGCCCCCGAAAGGCACCGGCGACTCCGAGACACCACGAGCGACCGTCGACCCTGCCCCAGCGGCGGGGTCGGCACCCCATGAGGGGTCCGCTCCAGAGCAGCCAGCTGTCGACCAAGTGGCCACCGGCGACCAAAGCCCTGCCCAGCCCGAATCAACCCCGAAGGCGGTGGGCGGTGAACAGGCTGCGGAAGCCGAGCCCCCGAAGCCTGCCAGGAGGCGGAACCCCCGCTCGCGGCGGCGCGGCAGCGCGGCGAGGAACCGCAGCAAGCCGTCGCCCGCGGACCCCGCCACGCCAGTGGTGGACAAGATCGAGGCCGCCACGACGGAAGAGACACGACCCAGCGCGGCCGCTCAGGCCGAGGCAACTGCGCCCAAGGCCTTGCCCGCGGCAACCCAAGAGGACGCCGGCGCGGAGACGGCCTCTACACCGGTGCCCGCAGCCAAGACCGGCTCCGGCTGAGCCGAGGCGCACGGCCTCCCCATTCGGGGGCCAGGAGCGGCCGAGGCACGCCGCGGCAGACCACCCCGCACCCCGGGGAGACCCCCCGGGGTGCGCTCTTACATCCGGTGCCGCCTGCGAATCTCGTTCAGCAGGCCTTGCGCCGCCTCCTCGACCATGTCCAGTACGCGCTCGAACCCACGGGTTCCGCCATAGTACGGATCCGGTACGTCCTGTCCCCGATAGAGTTCCGAAAACTCCATGAACAGGCGGATACGACCCTGCAGCTGGGGCGGGCAGATCTCCTGGAGCGCGGCCAGGTTGTCCCGGTCCATGGCGATCACGTAATCGGCCCGCTGGAAGTCTTCGGGCTGCACGTGCCGTGCGCGCTGCGCATGCAGGGCATAGCCACGCGCGCGCGCGGCCTCTTGGGCGCGGGGGTCCGGCGGCTTGCCCACGTGATAGGCGTGCGTCCCTGCGGAATCCACCTCGATGCGATCCGCAAGGCCCGCCTGCTCCACGAGCCGCTCGAACACCCCCTGGCTCATGGGGGAGCGGCAGATGTTGCCCATGCACACGAACAGCACTCGCACGGTCGTCGCCTGGCTCATCGGGATCTCCCTTCGAAAAGCTTTGTCCTGACGCCCGGTCAGGCACGTACGGTAGAGGTAAGGCCGCACCATGCGCCGATCAAGTCGCCGCCCTCTCCGAGCGGTCCAAGCCGCAAAAAAGGCCTGGCCACCTGCCGGTGCACCAGGCCCGCATCGCCTGTGCCGGGAGGGCTCAGGCCGTTTCAGTCCTCGTTGCCGACCGCCTTCATACTCAGGCGGATACGGCCCTGCTTGTCCACCTCGAGCACCTTGACCTTCACCAGGTCGCCCTCGGAGAGCTTGTCCGCCACGCTGGAGACGCGCTCGTCGGAGATCTGGGAGATGTGGACCAGGCCATCCTTGCCGGGCAGGATGTTCACGAAGGCACCGAAATCCATGATCTTCGCCACACGGCCTTCGTAGGTGCGGCCCACCTCGACGTCGGCCGTGAGCAGCTCGATGCGCCGTTTGGCCTCCTCGCCGGCCTCGCGGTCCACCGAGGCGATCCGTACGGTCCCGTCGTCTTCGATGTCGATGGTGGTCCCCGTCTCTTCGGTGATGGCCCGGATCGTGACCCCGCCCTTGCCGATCACGTCGCGGATCTTGTCCGGGTGGATCTTCATGGTGATGAAGCGTGGGGCATGCTCGGACGTCTCCTCGCGTGGCCGGTCGATGACCGCGTTCATCTTCTCGAGGATGTGCATCCGAGCATCCTGGGCCTGAGCCAGGGCCGTCTGCATGATCTCGCGGGTGATGCCCTTGATCTTGATGTCCATCTGCAAGGCGGTCACGCCGTCCTTGGTGCCGGCCACCTTGAAATCCATGTCGCCCAGGTGGTCTTCGTCACCCATGATATCGGTGAGCACCGCGTAGCGGTCCCCCTCCTTGATGAGCCCCATGGCCACACCGGACACCTGGCCCTTGATGGGCACCCCGGCATCCATCAGAGACAGGCTGGTCCCGCACACCGATGCCATGGAGCTGGAGCCGTTGGACTCGGTGATCTCTGACACCACGCGAATCACGTAGGGAAACTCCTCCTCGCTGGGCATGACCGCGGCCACACCCCGCTTGGCCAGCCTTCCATGACCGATTTCCCGGCGCTTGGGTGAACCCACACGCCCCGTTTCACCAACGCAGTAGGGCGGAAAGTTGTAGTGCAGGATGAAGTGCTCACGTCGTTCGCCCTCGATGGCGTCGATGATCTGCGCATCGCGCCCGGTCCCGAGGGTGGTGACCACCAGGGCCTGCGTCTCGCCGCGGGTGAACAGGGCCGAGCCGTGGGTACGCGGGAGCACGCCCACGCGAATGTCGATGGGGCGCACCTGCGTGGTGGTACGCCCATCGATGCGCGGCTCGCCACTGAGGATGCGGCCCCGCACCAAGGCCTTTTCAAGCTTGGAGAAGACCTCGCGCACCTCGGCCTCCGAAGGCCCCTCTTCCTTGGCGAACTGCTCCACGGCGGCCTTGCGCAGGGTGCTCACCCGGTCCTGGCGCGCCAGTTTGTCCTTGATCCGGTAGGCCTCGTCCAGCGCATCGCGGAAGGCGGCCTCCACGGCCTGATAGAGGGATTCATCCAGCTGGGGCGGTTCCCAGTCCCAGCGTGGCTTGCCGGCCTCAGCCGCCAGCTCCCGAATCGCCTGGATACAGGTCTGCATCTGTTCGTGTCCGAACACCACCGCGCCGAGCATCACGTCCTCGGGCAGCTCCTTGGCCTCGGACTCCACCATGAGCACAGCGTCCTCGGTGCCCGCAACCACCAGATCCAGCCGGGACTGCTCCAACTGACTGAGGGTGGGATTGAGCAGGAACTCGCCGTCCCTGTAGCCCACCCGCGCGGCACCAATGGGACCGTCGAAAGGGATGCCCGACAGGGCCAGTGCCGCCGAAGCCCCGATGATGGAGGGCACGTCGGGATCCACCTCGGGATTCACCGACATCACCGTGGCGATGACCTGCACTTCGTTGGTGAAACCCTTCGGGAACAGGGGCCTCAGGGGCCGGTCGATGAGCCTGGAGGTGAGAATCTCCTTTTCGCTGGGCCGGCCCTCCCGCCGGAAGAAGCTCCCCGGAATCCGCCCCGCCGCGTAGGTGCGTTCCTGGTAGTCCACCGTCAGGGGAAAGAAGTCCCGCCCCTCCACGGCCTCCTTGGCGCCCACCACCGTGACCAGGACCACGGTGTCGGCCATGTCGACCAACACGGCACCGGTGGCCTGCCGGGCGATCTCGCCCGTTTCCAGGGTGACCTTGTGGTCTCCGTACTGAAACTCTTTCTTGACTGATTTCACTTCCAGGTCCTGTAAGTGAGGAAGATTAGCGACGCAGGCCCAGGGTCTGGATGAGGGCCTGGTAACGCTGCTGATCCTTGCGCTTGAGGTAGTCCAGCAGCTTGCGGCGCGCGTTGACCATCTTGAGCAGCCCGTGCCGGGAGTGGTGATCGTGTTTGTGCTCGGCGAAATGCCGGGTCAGCCCCTCGATTCGGGCCGACAACAAGGCGACCTGAACCTCGGGCGACCCCGTATCGCCCTCGGCACGCCGGAACTTCTCGATGATCCGGCTCTTCTCATCGGGTGTCAGCGACATGACGTACTCCTGGGAATCACAAGATTCTGAAAACTCTTCCGGACCGAAAACCCGCGGGATTTTACCACGCACCCCACCCCGGACAAGGCGAACCGCGGCGCGCCCGGCACCTTCCGACAAGTGCTATATGTGATACCTCACAACAACACCGTATTGAACTGTTTATACAGGATTTCATTCCCGCTCCACTGCCCGGCGGATAACCCGTGCGCCCGCGTGTCGTCATGAGGCGAACACGAGCCTCTTGGGACCGATACGCCCATCCTCCAGTGCGCTGCCGACCCCGAGAAACGCCTGGTTCTCATCGTACAGACGCACCAGCCCTTCGGTAGGGGCCCCTGGGACCAGCACCGGCTGACCGGAACGCGCGTAAAAGGCCATGTCGGCCGTGAGCCGCACGGCCGGCCGGTCGGCCAACGCGGCATCCAGGGGGAGCAGCAGGGCATCCAGGGCCTGAAACCCTTCCGCGGCCCGAGCCTCGATCTCCTCCAGGCTGTGCAGACCCTGCCCTTCATGGAACGGCCCCACACCCAGCCGGCGCAGCGCGTGCACGTGGGCCCCGCAACCCAGCGCCTCACCGATGTCCTCGGCCAGGGTACGGATGTAGGTCCCCTTGGAGCAGACGATCTCGAGCTCCAGCAGGTCGTCCTGCAGGCTGAACAGTTCCAAGCGGTGGATGTGGACGGTGCGCGGCTGGCGTTCGATCTGCACCCCTTCGCGAGCCAGCTCGTAGAGGCGCCGGCCCTGGTGCTTGATGGCCGAGTACATGGGGGGCACCTGCTGGATCTCCCCGCGGAAACGGGCCAAGACCGCCTCTACGCGGCGCACGTCCAGATCGCCCACCGGGCGGGTCTCCAACACCCGGCCCTCCGCGTCCCCGGTCTCGGTGCGTACACCGAGCCGGAAGACGGTCCGGTAGTGCTTGTCGGCCTCGAGCAGGAAGGCCGAAAGCTTCGTCGCCTCTCCGAAACAAATCACCAGCAGCCCGCTGGCGATGGGATCGAGGCTGCCCGTATGGCCGGCCTTGCGGGCACGATAAAGCCGCTTGACCCGCTGCAGGGCCTCGTTGCTCGACAGGCCGACCGGCTTGTCGAGCAACAGGATGCCATGCACGTTACGCAGATGTCGCTTGGATCTCGCCATGAACGAATGAAAATTCAGTCCTTGTGCAGGGACCGGCGGATGAGGTCTTCGAGGGCTGCGGCCTTCTTCTCCGTCTCGTCGTAGACGAAGTGCAACTGGGGCACGGTCCGTACATGCATGCGCCTGCCCAGCTGCCCTCGCAGGAAACCAGCGGCGCGCTCCAGCCCTTGCTGCACCGCCTCCAGGTGTTGGGGGTCGTCCTCCAAGACGCTGTAGTAGACCTTGGCATGGCCCAGGTCTCGGCTCACCTGTACGTCGAGCAGGGTGACGCCGGCCACGCGTGGATCCTTCACCTCGTCGCGCAGCAGATCCGCCAGTTCGCGACGGATCTGCTCGCCTACGCGCAGGGTCCTGGGGTAGTCCCGCGGCATCCCAGTCTCACAGCTCCCGCTGCACCTCGTAGCGCTCGTAGACCTCGATCTGGTCTCCCGGCTTGATGTCGTTGTAGCCCTTCACGGCGATCCCGCACTCGGATCCGGCCCGCACCTCCTGCACGTCCTCTTTGTAGTGGCGCAGGGACTCGAGCTCGCCCTCGTAGATCACCACGTCGTCGCGCAGCACCCGGATCGGGTTGCCGCGCTTGACCACGCCTTCGACCACCACACAGCCAGCCACCGCACCGAACTTGGAGGAGCGGAACACCTCCTTGACCTCCGCCAGACCGATGATCTCCTCGCGTACCTCGGGGGAGAGCATCCCCGACAGGGCCGCCTTGACGTCGTCGATGGCCTCGTAGATCACGCTGTAGTAGCGGATCTCCACACCGGCCTCTTCGGCGGCGCGGCGCGCGGCGGCGTCGGCACGCACGTTGAAACCGATGATGATGGCGTTGGAGGCGCTGGCCAGGACCACGTCGGACTCGCGGATACCGCCGACTGCAGCGGCGATCACATTGACCTTGGCATCCTCGGTGGAGATCTTCTGCAGGGCGTCCCGCAGCGCCTCCACACTGCCCTGGACGTCGGCCTTGAGGATCACGTTGAGGGTAACCACCTCGCCTTCCTGCCGCTGGGCGAAGAAGGCCTCGAGCTTGGCGGCCTGCTGAGTGGCCAGCTTGCTCTCGCGCAGCTTCTCGCGCCGCGCCTCGGCCACCTCGCGGGCCTTGCGTTCATCCGCCACCACCATGGCCTCGTCTCCGGCGTTGGGCACCCCGGAAAGCCCCAGCACCTGCACCGGCATGGAAGGGCCGGCATGCTGCACCTGCTGCCCGCGTTCGTTGAACATGGCGCGTACGCGCCCGTACTCGGTGCCGGCCAGCAGCATGTCGCCCCGCTTCAGCGTCCCCTGCTGCACCAGGATGGTGGCGACAGGGCCGCGGCCCTTGTCCAGGCTCGCCTCGATGACCACCCCGCGGGCCGGGCCCTCCCTGGGCGCTTTCAGTTCCAGGACCTCGGCCTGCAGCAGGATGGCATCGAGCAGATCGTCGATGCCCTGCCCCGTTTTGGCCGACACCGGCACGAAGATGGTGTCCCCACCCCAGGCCTCGGGGATCACCTCGTGCTGGGCGAGCTCGTTGGTCACGCGGTCCGGATCGGCCTCCGGCTTGTCGATCTTGTTGATGGCCACGATGATGGGTACCCCGGCGGCCTTGGCGTGCTGGATGGCCTCGACGGTCTGCGGCATCACGCCGTCGTCCGCCGCCACCACCAGGATCACGACGTCGGTGACCTGGGCACCACGGGCACGCATGGCGGTGAAGGCCGCGTGGCCCGGCGTGTCCAGGAACGTGATGCCGCCATGGCCGGTCTCCACGTGGTAGGCGCCGATGTGCTGGGTGATGCCACCGGCCTCCCCTTCGGCCACCTTGGACTTGCGGATATAGTCCAGCAGCGACGTCTTGCCGTGGTCCACGTGGCCCATGATGGTGACCACCGGCGGGCGCGGTACGGCCTCGCCGGCCACCTCCTCGGCAATCTCCAGCTCGGCCTCCACGTCCTTGCGTTGATAGGGCTTGGCCTTGTGCCCCATTTCCTCGACCACGAGCATGGCCGTGTCTTGATCCAGGGGCTGGTTGATGGTGGCCATCACCCCCATGCCCATGAGCGTCTTGATGACCTCGCTGGCCTTCACGGCCATGCGCTGAGCCAGGTCCGAGACCGTGATGGTCTCGGGGATCTCCACCTCGCGCACCACGGGTGCGGTGGGCTTCTCGAATTTCTGCCGGCTCTCGACGACGATCCTCCCGGGCCGCTGCTTCTTGACCTTACGCTTGCCACGCTTGTCGCTGGCCACGTGCAGCTCCTTGCGCCCGTAACGCCCGGCATGTTCCTTCTTCTTTTCGGCCTGGCCCTTCTTGGCCTCCCGCGCCTGGGCCGCCTCGCGGGCCGCTCGTTCCTCGGCCTGTCGCCGCGCCTCGGCCTCGGCACGCTGGCGTTCCTCGGCCTCGCGTTTGCGGGCCTCCTCTTCTTCACGCGCGCGGCGCTCGGCCTCCCGGCGCCGCTCCTCCTCTTCGCGTCTGCGCGCCTCCTCGGCCGCGCGGCGCTCGGCCTCGGCACGGGCCACCTCCTCCTGGACCCGCTCGCTCTCGGCGCGCGCCTGTTCCAGGCGACGTTTCTCCTCCTCGACCACCGAGGACTTCGGCACGTAGGTGCGCCGCTTGCGCACCTCCACGGTCACCGTTCGCGCCGAAGCGCCACGAGCCGGGCCCGCGGTGCGTGGCCCGGCCGCCGAGCCGACCCGGATCTCGCTCACGCTCTTGCGCTTGAGCGTGACCTTCTGACCGCCGGCCCTTGCACTCTCGCGCCTGCCGTGGGCCTCGCGCAGATGGGTCAGCAGCCGCATCTTCTCGGCGTCCGTGATGGTCTGGTCCGGATTCTCGAAGGACATGCCCGCCTCGTTGAGCTGCTCCAGGAGCCGCTCCACCGGAGTCCCCACCGCTTCGGCCAGCTGTTTCACCGTGATTTCCGTCATCTCTCCCACCTCCGGCGGCATCAGTCTTTCTGCGCCGCTTCCTCGAACCACGGCGCGCGCGCCGTCATGATCAGCTCACCGGCCCGTTCGGCGTCGATGCCACCCAGCTCCACCAGCTCGTCCACCGAGAGCTCCGCGAGATCCTCCATGGTCGTCACGCCATGGGTGGCGAGCCGGTTGGCGAGCGCCTCGTCCATACCCTCCATGTTCAGGAGGTCTTCGGCCGGAGCCGTGCCCCCCAACTGCTCCTCGGACGCAATGGCCTGCGTGAGCAGGGCGTCCTGGGCCCGGCGCCGAAGTTCCTCGACGATCTCCTCGTCGAATTCCTCGATCTGCGCCAACTCGCCGGCGGGCACGTAGGCCAGCTCCTCCACGGTAGAGAAACCCTCCTGGACCAGGATCGCGGCCACCTCTTCGTCCACGTCGAGCTGCTCCATGAACCGCTCCTGCAGCTCGCGCGCCTCGCGCTCGGTCTTCTCCTCGAACTCCTGGCGTGACATCACGTTGAGCTCCCAGCCGGTGAGCTGGCTGGCCAGCTTCACGTTCTGGCCGCCCCGCCCGATGGCCTGGGAGAGCTTCTCCTCCTCCACGGCGATGTCCATACGGCCCTCGTCCTCGTCCACCACGATGGAGGCGACTTCGGCCGGCGCCATGGCGTTGATCACGAACACCGCCGGGTTCTCGTCCCACAGGATGATGTCGATACGCTCTCCGGCCAGCTCGTTGGAGACGGCCTGCACACGCGAACCACGCATGCCCACGCAGGCCCCGACCGGATCCAGGCGCGGATCGTTGGACTTGACGGCAATCTTGGCCCGCATGCCCGGATCGCGCGCAGCGCCCACGATCTCCACCAGCCCCTGGTCCACCTCGGGCACCTCGAGCTTGAACAGCTCGATCAGGAACTGGGGATCGGTGCGCGACAGGATCAGCTGAGGGCCGCGCGTCTCGGTACGCACCTCCTTGAGATAGGCCCGGATCTGATCGCCCGGACGCACCGATTCGCGCGGGATCATGTACTCGCGTGGAACGAAGCCCTCCACGTTGTCACCGAGGTCCAGATAGATTCCGGAGCGTTCCACCCGCCGAACCTCGCCCAGCACCAGCTCGCCGACCCGATCCTTGTACTGCTCGGCGATCCGTGCCCGCTCGGCCTCACGTACCTTCTGCACGATCACCTGCTTGGCGGCCTGGGCCGCGATGCGCCCGAACCCCGCCGGTTCGATGGGCTCTTCGATATAGTCGCCCACCTGGATGTCCGGGTCCTTCTGGCGTGCATAGCTCAGCAGGACCTGGCGCTCTGGAGACTCGAACTCCGGATCCTCGTCGTCGACCACCAGCCAGCGCCGGAACGCACGGTACTCGCCCGTCTTGCGGTCGATCTCCACGCGCACGTCGATGTCTCCACCGTGCTTCTTGCGGGTGGCCGACGCGATGGCCGCCTCGATGGCCTCGAAGATCACCTCGCGGTCGACCCCTTTCTCATTGGAGACCACGTCGGCGACCAGCAAAATCTCTTTGTTCATCCTCTTTCCTCTCCACCAACCCGCAGCCGGCCTCGTATCCATACTTTCCGACCGCGTTAAGATATGCCTATAAGGCATTCACTTTTAAGACATATCTATGGAGTCTCGGTTCCGCTGGAGGTCTGCTCGAATTCCGGCACCAGGCGCACACGGGCCACCGCATCCAGCGGGATCTCCACGGTCCCGGCGTCCTCTACAAGCCGCAGATGCCCCTCTTCACAACCCAGGAGACGGCCCTTGAACCTGCGTCGGTCACCGAGCTTTTCCCCCGTGCGCACCTGAACCACCCGGCCCCGGTACCGGCGCAGCTGATCCTCCGTGAACAGCGGCCGATCCATCCCGGGCGAGGAGACCTCCAGCGTATAGGCACCTCGAATCGGGTCCTCCACGTCCAAGAGGCTGCTGAGTTGATGACTCACGCGCTCACAGTCGGCCACCGAGATCCCCTCCGGATGCTCGATGTAGACCCGCAGGATGGGGTGGCGCTGACGCGGGTCGAATTCCACGCCCCACAGCTCATAGCCCAGCCCACGCACCACGGGTTCGAGCAGTGCGTGCAACTCGGGAGGAGCCGATGGCATCGTCCACATTGTCGTCCAATAAAAAAAGGGCCTTACGCCCTTTGCCTCACTGCGAGATCGGGCATTCCACAGGGAACGCCTTGCCTCACAAACGAACAAGGCCCCTCGTGGGGGCCCCTTGCTAAGCGCCGACCTGTGACGGAGGCAGCGCCCCTGTCAGGCGCGGTAGTATAACAGCAACGGTCACCCGACCCAAGCCCGCGGCCACGCTTGAAATCACCACGCCCGTCCCGCATGTTCTGCAAAGCTGTGCAGCAGGATCCGACACCGACAAAACAAAGGCCTAGCCGATGAAATTCAGGGACTATTACGAAGTTCTGGGGGTCAAGCGCGACGCCACGCAGGACGAAATCAAACGCGCCTACCGGAAGTTGGCCCGGAAATATCATCCGGACGTCAGCAAGGAGGCCGGCGCCGAGGAGAAATTCAAAGAGGTCCGCGAGGCCTACGAGGTGCTCAAGGACCCCGAAAAACGCGCCGCGTACGACAAGTTCGGCCAGCACTGGCGCGAAGGCCAAGAATTCACCCCGCCACCCGACTGGGACGCAGGCTTCGAATTCTCCGGTGGCGGTTACACCGAGGCTGAAGGCTTCAGCGACTTTTTCGAGGCGTTGTTCGGGGGCGGCGGTGCGGGATTCCACCGGACACGGGCGCGTCCCGGGGCCGGCTTCCGCACGAGGGGTGAGGATCATCACGCCAAGATCCTCATCGACCTGGAGGACGCCTTTCACGGGGCCACCCGGAGCATCACGCTCCAGGTCCCGGAGGTGGACGAGAACGGGCACGTGGTCACGCGCACCCGCACCCTGAACGTGCGTATCCCCAAGGGCATCACGGAAGGCCAGCGCATCCGGCTCGCCGGACAGGGCGGGCCCGGAATGGGCGGAGGCCCCGCCGGGGACCTCTATCTGGAGGTCAAGTTCCGTCCCCACCCCGTCTACCGGGTGGACCGGCGCGATCTCTACCTCGACCTGCCGATCACCCCCTGGGAGGCAGCGCTCGGGGCCTCGGTGCCGGTGCCCACACCGGGGGGCGTCGTCGAGGTCAAGATCCCGCCCGGGTCCCAGTCGGGACAGAAACTCCGGCTCAAGGGCAAGGGTCTGCCCGGCAGGCAGCCAGGCGATCTCTACGCCGTGCTCAAGATCGTCACGCCCGAGCCGAAGACCGACGCGGACCGGGAGCTCTACCAGCGCATGGCCAGACAGATGCCCATGAACCCCCGCGCTGCCCTGGGAGTGTAAACCATGAATCAGCACCCGGACGTCCTGAGCGGAGAACTGCTCGACGAGGATACCCTGATGGGGTTGCGAGAGGTGTGCATGCTGTGTGGCGTGCACGCCGAGCGCATCATTGAGATGGTGACCGAGGGCATTGCAGAGCCCTACGGGCGCTCGCCCATGGAGTGGCGATTCACCGGTCCCATGGTCACGCGTCTGCAGCAGGCGCTGCGCCTACAGGCCCAGCTCGGGGTCAACTTGGCCGGCGCCGCCCTGGCCTTGGATCTCCTGGACGAGCTCGACGAACTGCGCCGCGCGCTCTGCCGCTACGGGCGGTGAGTACGCCCTACGACGGCTCATCGCGCCAGGCGTTCCAGCACGGCCCGGAAATGGCGTGAATTGGCGATCTTGATGCCCACCTTGTCTGCCCACTTCTGTAACCCCTCGTCGCCAGAGACCAGCGTGGCATCCAGCTCATAGGCCAGCAGCAACACGTCGGCATCCTCGCGGCTGTCGAGGATGCCGCGCCGCAACGCCTCGCGATAGCGTGAGCGCAGCCGGTTGACCAGCCGCCCCACGTCCGCGGCCGTGGCGGCACCGCCTGCCTCTTTGGTGAGCTCTTCGGCGATGCGCAGCCCCCGATCCACGCGCATGCGCACCTCGTCGATGAACTCGTAGAGGATCTCACTGGGGATCAACAGGCTGTAACGCCGCGGCGAACGGATACGCACCAGCGCCTCGAATGCCGCGGCCAGCTCGCCCAGATCCTTCATCTTGGTCAGTTCGCCGTAGACGGAACTGGGCATATAGAACTCGGCCCGGGCGCGCTCGGCCACGTCCAGGAACACCGCCACGGCCTCCTCCGTGGAGGGCCCGAAGCGGCCGTAGACGTCCGGATTGGTGAACAGGCTGGTGTCCAGCACAAAGCGCTCGATCATGGCCGGGCTCCGAGCAGTGGGCATGGAGCCAGCGTAACGCGCGCGGCGGCCTGGGCCAAGGGCCGCGCCGTGGGCGCGACAGCGGCCCACAGTGGCGTGCCGAATGCCGGATCAGGAACGAGAGGAATAGAAGCAGTAGCGGTTCCGGCCGCTGGCTTTGGCCTGGTACATGGCCCGGTCGGCGTGCACGGCCAGGGTATCGGCATCCTCCCCGTCCTGAGGCCAGACGGCGATCCCCACGCTGGCCGTGATACACAGCCGTTCGCCGCCGAGCCGGAACGGCTTGGCCAGTTCCCGGATCAGGTGCCTGGCGATGCCGGCCAGTTCCCGAAGGGAGCCGATCCGGTCCACCAGCACCATGAACTCGTCCCCGCCGTAGCGGGCCACCAGGTCCTCGCTGCGCAGCTGTCCCCGCAGCCGGTCGGAGACCACCCGCAACATCTCATCGCCCCGCGCATGCCCGAGACGGTCGTTGATCTCCTTGAAATCGTCGAGATCCACGAAAAACACACCGAGCCGGCCGCCGTTGCGGCCCGCCCTCTCGATGGCCTGGCTCAGGCGCCGTGCGAACACACGCCGATTGGGCAGTCGGGTCAGCGGATCATGGTGCGCGAGGTGCGAGAGCTCCTGGCGGGCACGGTACTGATCGCTCACGTCCTGCACGGCCCCGGTAATGGCCTCCAACCGTCCGTCGCGGCCGCGCTCCGCCTCGCCGAGGATCCTCACCACCCGCTGTACCTGCTCCTCCGGCCCCGCCCCCCGGAGCCGGCACTCCACGCGAAGCACGCCCCCTCGGCGCAGCACGCGCCGGAGCGCACGCTTCAGGGCGACTTGATCTTCCCGGAAGAGCCTGGCCTGGCAGGCATGCACGTCGAGCAGCGGCCCGTCGAGCCCGGCGATGTGCGCACATTCGGGCGAACAGCGAATGTAGTCACAACCCCGCTGCCAGTACCAGGTACCCACCCCGGCGATCTGCTGGGCCCGGCGCAGATCGGCCTGGCTGGCCCGCAACTCCGACTCGATGCGCGCACGGTCCAGCGCATAGCCGAGGGTCGCACTGGTCGCGTTGAGCAGCGCCACGTCCGCATCCCCCCATTCGATCTCGGCCTGCACCGCATCGAAGCCGAGGAAACCGGCGCAACGCCCCGCCTCGTTGAGGGCCACGTTGATCATGGAACGCACGCCCTGGACCTTGAGTTCGTCCCGCAGCGCTGCGGCGGAGTCGGGAAGCCGCTCGGTACAAGGGACCAGGACGAACCCGAAGCGTTCGAGCTGATCCAGATGCCAACGAAACGGCTCGGCGGGCACGTCCCGCGCGCGGTGCTGCTGGGGCTCTACACCCGGCGCACACCATTCGTGCGTGTTGGTCAGCCGGCTGCGATCGGGCGAAAACCGGAACAGATAGGCCCGGTCGGCGTGCATGAAACGCCCCACCGCCGCCAGCGTCCATTGGATGGTCTCGTCGAGCGCCTCGCTCGGTGCGCTGAGCAGGCGCATCGCGATGCTGGAGAGCAGCGCCTCGAATGCCAGACGATGATCGATGGGCCGTCCTGCGGCATCGACCAGGTGCTGCTCGATGTCGAGGAGCAGGGTGACCTCGCCCGTGCCGGCGCCCCGGGCCACGGAAACCTCCACCAGGCAGCGATAGCGCGAGCCCTCCTCCATCACCTCCACTTCATAGGAGACCGCCCCCACGCCATCGAGGGCGGCCTTCCAGTGATGGGCGACCTCGGCATCGCAGGCCGGATGCCGGCAGACCTCGGGCAGCGGCATACCCTCGGCACGACGCCGGTCCAGCCCTAGGATGCGTTCGGCCTGCGCATTCATGAACCGAACCCGACCCTCCGGATCCAGTCCCACGACCCCGCGCTCGGCCGAAGAGACGGGCACCACCAACCGACTGGAATCCACCGGCGAACGCGCGTTCAAAATGGCCGCATACAGGCCTTCCCCTTCAGAGTGCTCACCCATACCGCTTCCTTGCCCACGGCCGAAGACCCGGGAACACCAAACCCGCAAGGCCGCCAATCGCCCACACCGGCCCCAAGCACCCGGCTCGCACCGCCATCATCTGATGCCTTCCCAGGGCGTACCCGGCCGCGGCGCCCGTCCGCCAACCCGGCAAGGACGCCACGCCTGGATGCCCCGGGTCCACATCCCGTTTTCTTGGAGCATAGAAGTCACCGCTCGTACTCGCAACCGGCCGGCCCCGGCAACTCCGGCTGACGAGGATCACGTCAGGCGCTCCAGACGCAAGCGCTCGCGCTCGTCGAACAGCTGCCGACCACCCCACCAGACGGACACCAGCGCCCCGAACCCGGTCCCGGTCGTGATGAGAAACATGATGAGGATCTGGTACTTGACCGCTTCCATGGGCGGATTACCGGCCAGGATCTGTCCCGTCATCATGCCGGGCAGACTCACGATTCCGGCGGTGGCCATGGCGTTGATCATGGGCATGAGTCCCGTGCGCATGCCGAGCACCCGCAGTTCACGCACGGCCTCACCCGCCGTCCGCCCCAGGAGCAGCTGCGCCTCGATCTGTCCCGCCCGTTGTCGGGCCTCCGTGGTCAGTCGGTCCAGGGCGAGTGCCACCCCGTTCATGGTGTTGCCGAGGATCATGCCCAGCAACGGGATCGCGTAGCGCGGGTCGTACCAGGGCTGCGGCATCAGCAGGACCAGCAGCGCCAGGGCGGTGACGGAAAACGAAGAGACGAACATGGAGACCGTGCCCAGCCCATAGCCCCACCATCCCCGAAAACGGTGCCTCTGGCGCGCCAGCACCTCGTGCCCGGCCACCAGCAGCATCGTCAGCGCCATGCCCCCCACCCACAGGGGACGCGCCTGCGCGAACACGAACCGGAGCACCCAGCCCACCAGGAGGAGCTGCAACGTGGTCCGCAAGGCCGCCACCAGCATGGCACGGCTGGTCCCTACGCGCAGACGCCAGGTCAGGCCGGCAAGCCCCAGCACCAGACAGGCCGCCACGGCCAGGTCCCAGGCAGTGACCGGAATCGTGGGCGCGGAGTTCAGGCCACGCTCCGGGTCGCAGCGGCCAGCTCCAGCACGCGGTCCGGGTGCAGCCGCTCCATCTGATCGGTCTGGTGGCCAACCCAGACCACCCCCACGCCCTGTTTCGTCCGCAACGCCTCGATCAGCTGCTCGACCCGGCGCGTGTTTGCAGCGTCCAGATTGGCGGTGGGCTCGTCGAGCAGCAATACACGTGGGCGATTGGCCAACAGCCGCAGGAGTGCCAGACGCTGACGCTCCCCGCTGGACAACCCCGCCACGGGCCGCTGCAGCACCTCCGGCTCCAGCCCCAGCGCCGCCAGGGCTTCACCCGAGGGCTGCCGATCGAAGTGGTCCGCTGCCCGATCCGCCCACCACTGCGGCTCGGCCGGCAGCAGGCCCACCAGACGCCGCCATACGTGAGGAGGAAAGGACTCGCGTGGGCGCCCGTCCAGGAGCACGACCCCCTCACTCGGATCGAGGTCGACGATGGCCCGCAGCATCCGGCTCTTGCCTGCGCCGGAAGGGCCGCGCACGAACACCAGACCGCCGGCCGGCAGCAGGAAACCCACGGGCCCGAAGTACGGCCCCCGCAGATCCCGCACCTCCAGGCGCGGAATCATCCCCGGCGCCGACGTCTGGCCATGGACTCAGCGGCTGCGCAGGAGTATGCGCCCATTGAGCGGCTGGACCGGCCGGGCATTGGCGCCCATGATCTCGCTCAGGCGAAGTAGCAGTCCGGAAGGGACCTCCACGGGCTCGGTCAGGACGAACCACTCCACCCCTTCGGTGCAGGGCGGCGTGGTCAGCGAGCCGCGGTAGTACACGTAGTCACGACGTGTAGGCAACAAATCGTCCGGGTCGATGCGCAGCGCACGCACTGCAAAACGCCGGTGTTCTTGACCCGGCAGCACGCCCCACAGGCTGGAGAAGGTGCCGCCGGACCAGTGCCCGGGCACCAGCCACACGCCCACCACGGCGAGGGTGCCGTCCTGGGCCTTGTGCACCAAGTGCAGCTCCCCCGGGGCGGGCATTCCCCAACGTCTGTGCTCGCTGGGGGTATGGAAATGGAACTGTACCAACCGGTACCGGTTGACCCCCACATGGAGTATGGAGCCGGGTGCCACGTCGAACCGAACGGTGTGGCCATTGTTGACCACGCTCTCGGCCCAGGAGCGATAGTCGAAATCCAGGGGCGGCAGCCGCGCCGGCACGGCCGGGCCCACGTCGATGGGCGACTGTTGGGTGCCCTGCCCGCACAAGGACCAGGCCTCGGAGAGTTCCCCCCAGTGTTCGGGCCCCGTCTCGCCCGCATAGCTCCAATGGGCTTCCTCGGCCGCCTGCACGATGCCGGCAACCAACGCGAATACAACGAGAGATGTCCACTGTCTCAATTTCCGCATGATTCCAGTCCAGTCGATGGTACTTCGGTTCGCTGCCTCCTGTGGATGGCACCCGGCAGCGCCCTAGGCGCGGGCCCCGCCCCTGGCGCTGGCGATGGCTTCCAGGACCTTGGCCGGGTGGTCGGCCGCACGCGCCACACGCCGCCAGTGCTTGACCACCCTGCCTTCGGGATCGATCCATACCGTGGAGCGGATCACCCCGACGGTCTTGCGCCCGTACGATGTCTTCTCTCCCCAGGCCCCATAGGCCGCCATCACCTCGTGCTCCGGATCCGAGAGCAGGAGGAACGGCAGCCCGTGGCGTTGGGCAAAACGCTCGTGGGAGTGGGGACCGTCCGGCGAAACGCCGATGACCACGACGCCCAGCTTCTGGAACTCCGGCCACAGGTCGCGGAATCCCTGGGCCTCCTTGGTGCAGCCTGGGGTGTCGTCACGCGGATAGAAATACACCACCACGTCCCGGCCGCGGAAATCGTGCAGCGAGACCTCGCGCCCCCGGGCGTCCTTCAGGGTGAAGTCCGGAGCCGGTTTGCCCTCCTCGATGCTCATGCTGGTCGCCTCCCGATGGTCTTGCCCCCGGACCCGGCCGCTTCGACACCCGGGCCCGGAATGGGTGGCGCAGGATTATACCTGGCCGGTACCCGACCGACAGGGGCAGCGGTTGTATACTGGGCGCCCGGCAATCCTGCGTCGAAGGCCTCCGCTGCGCACACAATCCAATGCTCACCGGTCGTCTGCCCACTCTCTCCGAGCCCCAGCTGGAGCGGATCAACACCCTGGCCGCACGTGCGTTCGTGGCCCTGCTGACGCTCGCCCTGGCCTACACCCTGGCGCAGCTCACGTGGCGATTGCTTGCGCCACCGCCGGCCCCCGAACTCCTGGCCACGGGGAGCGAGGCGGCACGGCCGGTGCGCGCGGCACCGCGCGCCGATCACGCGGCCCGCATCGTCAACGCCCACCTGTTTGGCAAGGCCGAGAGCGCCAAACCCGTGGCCGCGGCACCCGCCGAAGTCCCCGAGACCCGGCTCAATCTGACCTTGCGGGGCGTGCTGGCCGCACCCGGCGATCAGGCCTTCGCCCTGATCGCCAGTGGTTCCGGGCCGGAATCCCTGTACCAGGTGGGAGACCCGCTGCCGGGTGGGGCACGTCTCAAGGAAGTGCTGGCCGACCGCGTGGTGCTGGAACGCAACGGCCAGCTCGAGACCCTCAAGCTGCCGCGAGAAGAGATGCCCGGCTTCGCGGCAAGCCCCGCAGACACCCCGGCCGTGTTCCCCGCGACCTCACCGCGGCGGCCGCGCGTCCCCGCCTCGGCGGCCGCAGTTCGCGAACGTGCCGTGAGCCGCACCCTCGCACGTCTGAAGCAGACGGCCCTGCGCAACCCACAGGCCCTGGCCCGATTGATCTCTGCGACCCCCGTGGAAGAGGAGGGACGCCTGCTCGGCTACCGGGTCAACCCCGGCTCCAACCACCGCCTGTTCAGCCAGCTGGGGTTGCAGCCCGGCGACGTGGTCACCGCGGTCAACGGCATCGCGCTCAGCGATCCCAACGACGTGCTCTCCGTGCTCCAGGTCCTGCACGACGCCGACCAGATCAGCATCACGGTGCAACGCAACGGGTCCGAGACGACACTCACACACCGTATCGGTACGCCTGACGGCGAGGGATGAAGCCCCGCGGCCCGGCACGCGAAGATGCAGTAGAATTGCCGCTTTCCGGACCCGGACGGCTTCAAGACGCGTCCGATCATCCAGCATTCAGGACAGGCCATCTCATGCGACCCCGCAACCCACCGTCACCCTCCAACAGCCTCTGGCGCTGGCTGATCTGCACCGTGCTGCTGGTCTGGACCCTGGAGAGCGGCGCACAGGGAGAAGTCACACTCAATCTCAAGGACGCCAGCATCCGCACGCTCATCGAGACGGTGTCGGAGGCCACGGGCAGGAACTTCGTCATCGACCCCCGCGTCAAGGGCAAGGTGACCGTGGTCTCGGCACGCCCCATGAGCGCCGAGGACCTCTATCAGGTGTTCCTCTCCATCCTCCAGGTGCACGGGTACTCGGCGGTAGAGGTCGGCGACATCGTCAAGATCGTCCCCGACGTGGCGGCCAAGCAGGGTCCCATACCGGTGGTACCGGAGCCCGGGGTGGAGCCGCCCACCGGTGATCAAATGGTGACGCGCGTCGTGCCCATCGAGAACGTGCCGGCCGCGCAGCTGGTCCCGATCCTACGTCCATTGATCCCGCAGCAGGGACATCTGGCCGCCTATGCGGCGAGCAATGCGCTGGTCATCTCGGACCGCGCCGACAACATCGACCGCATCCTCGACATCATCAAGCGCATCGACGTGCCTGACGGCCAGGAGATCGAGCTCATCCCGTTGCGCCACGCCTCGGCCAAGGACGTGGTCCAGATCATCACCGCGGTGAACCAGAAGAAGGCGAAAGGACAGCAGTATCCCGAGATGGTGATCACCGCCGACCAACGGACCAACAGCATTCTTCTGGCCGGTGACAAGTCTGCGCGGCTGCGGGTCCGGGCCCTGATCGCGCAACTGGACACCCCCCTGGAGGGTGGGGGCTTCACTCAGGTGGTCTTCCTCAAGCACGCCGACGCCGAGGAGCTCGCCCCGATCCTCCTGGGCGTCGGGCGTCAGCAGATCAAGGCGGAGCAGCGCAAGGCGGCGCCCACCCAGGGGGCCAAGGTTGCCCCACGGGTCGCCCCGCGCACCGGGCTCTCGGGGACCCGCACCACACCCGAGTTCGACATCCAGGCCGACCCGGCCAACAATGCGCTCATCATCACCGCTTCACCGGCGCAGTTCGCACGCATCAAGCGGGTCATCGACGAGCTGGACGTACGCCGCGAACAGGTGCTCGTGGAATCGATCATCGCGGAGGTGAACACCGACCTGTCGCGCGAGCTGGGTTTCGAGTTCGCGGCCATCCCCACGGAGGGGGCAGGACCGGTGGCCATCTCCAACATCGGCGGCGGCAAGAGCACCGGCGCGCCGCTGCTCGATCTCCTCACCGGTGGCACCAACTTCGGCTCCGGACTCCTGCTGGGCGGGGCCGATCTCAGCGCCGCGGTCAAGTGGGCCGCGCTGCTGCGGGCGCTGGACGGAGACGCCGGGAGCAACATCCTGTCCACGCCCACCCTGGTGACCATGGACAACGAGGAGGCCAAGATCGTCGTGGGCCGCAACGTGCCTTTCGTCACCGGCACGTTCACCACCAACGCCAGCGGCGCCACCAACCCCTTCCAGACCATCGAGCGCCAGGACGTGGGCATCACCCTCAACATCACGCCGCACATCAACGAGGGCGACACCCTGCGGCTGGACATCGAACAGGAGGCCTCCAACATCTCACCCACCGCCGCCTCGGTGCTCGCCAGCGACATCATCACCGACAAGCGGCTGATCAAGACCAGCGTGCTGGTGGAGAACGACGGCATCCTGGTCCTCGGCGGTCTGATCCAGGACGACTACCGCGACAAGGTGCAGAAGGTGCCGGTGCTCTCGGAGATCCCCTTCCTCGGCC
>Ga0256832_1000316_pt1 | contig 30121 bp, 25 predicted proteins | sample 134614metaG_FD_190534 | JGI IMG/M metagenome (GOLD analysis project Ga0256832, IMG submission 190534) | Hydrothermal vent microbial communities from Lau Basin, Pacific Ocean - 134-614 | ecosystem: Environmental > Aquatic > Marine > Hydrothermal vents | place: Pacific Ocean: Lau Basin | collected...
TCAGCAGTGCTGTGGAGAAAACACGTGGGCATTTTGTGATACTCAATACCGATACAGAGTTGCCTCCGCTTTGGCTTGAGCGGCTGATGTATCCGATTTTTCATATGCCCAAAGTCGCTTCCACGACACCATTTACCAACTCCGGAACCATCGCCAGTTTCCCGACCTTTATTGAAGATAATCCTATCTTTGAAGATCTGGAGGTTGCCCAGCTTGACAGCTGCTTCCGTGAGGTCAAACCCGAAGCTCACTATGCACATCTACCTACGGGTGTAGGATTCTGTATGGGTGTCAATGCTGACCTCATCAAAGAGATCGGCTTTTTTGACAAAGAGACATTTGGCAAGGGCTATGGAGAGGAGAACGACTGGTGCCAGCGTGCTATCAAGCACGGCTATGCCAATCTGCTGGTACCCAACCTCTTTGTCTATCACAAGCATGGCGGCTCCTTCCCTTCGGAGCTCAAGCAGAAGCTTCTTCAAGAAAACTACGTCAAACTGCTCGCACGCCACCCCGACTACGACCAGCAGGTGCAACGCTATATCCAGCAAGATCCGCATAACACCCTGCGAAAACTGATTGTTATGACAGCCTCAACACTCAAGGAGCCTATGTGGGTCATCTTTGACCATGGGCTTGGGGGCGGCGCCAACCAATATGCAGACGATCTGATCGAGGCGAAACTTGCAGAGGGAAGCAACACCCTGCTTATCCGTTATGACTTTTATGGGGGTGTATTCACGCTGCACCACCGTTATCGTCAATATGAATCCCGGTTTGCGCTGAAAACTTTGGATGACATCGATATAATTCTCTCAAGACTACAGATCAAAACACTTTTTATCAACAGTCTTGTCTCCTACCCCAACAGCAAAGAGATACTCGAATACCTCGAACACTATGTCAGTCGTCGTGACATAGAACTCATTATCCCGATCCATGATTACTACCCTGTCTGTCCAAGCTACACACTCTTGAATGAAGAAGGGAACTACTGCGGAATACCTTCCATAGAAACATGCCAAAGCTGTATGCAAAAAAACAAACAGGAGTGGCGAAATTTCCACCCCTCTCCTGTCGATATCGATACATGGCGTACCCTTTGGGAAGGTCTGCTGCAGCAAAGCAGTCAAATCCTCTGCTTTAGTGAAAGCTCCAAAACCATTTTGCTTACTGCCTACCCTAATATTCCAAAAAATAATATTGTCATCATACCTCACAAGGTTACAGATATAGCACCGTTACAACTTGATCCCAAACCTGAAGGTGCATCGCTTACGATTGGAATACTCGGTGCAATCAACTATGCAAAAGGTGCCAAGATAATCAAAGAGCTTGTTGAAAAAATAGATGCTCAAAACTTGAACATCAATGTCGTTGTGATCGGCATGATAACAGAGCCGATCCAAAGCCCTCATTTTAAGGTCACAGGCAAATATGCACGAGAAGATCTGCCTGATTTGATAAAATCTCACCAGATAGATATCTTTCTTATTCCCTCTATCTGGCCGGAGACATTCTCCTATACCAGTGAAGAGATCATGAAGATGCAGCTTCCCCTTATGGTTTTTGATCTAGGCGCACCGGCTGAACGGGTACGTTGCTATGAAAAAGGGCATATCATTCAAGAGATATCAGCAGATGCGATTCTTGCATATCTTAGTCAGAGATATATTTAATTTCTAAAACTGAGATATTGAATCAGTGCGGGAAAAACAACATGCCCATTCATAATACAAAACCATCACTATACTCTATACAAATGCTTCGTGCTATTGCTGCTTTACTCGTATTGTTACACCATGCACTGCCACATTATGAAGTAATGGGTGGTTCCATAAACTTTATAAAACAACTTTCTTCATGGGGGTTTGCTGGTGTAGATATTTTTTTCATTATTAGCGGTTTTATTATGGCATATACCACGCTTGATAAACCCCGTACTATGTCAAGTGCAAAAACCTTTATTAAGCATCGTCTTTTTAGAATATATCTTGGTTATTGGCCTTTCTTCATAGGCATGCTTTTTATCCTATTCATGAAAGATCCTCAACATCTCGAAAAGCTCGACCTCTTAGGTTCTTTTGCTCTATTTCAATCCAATATGTTTAAACTTGTTTTACCGGTTTCTTGGTCTCTAAGTTATGAACTTTATTTTTATCTTCTCTTTGCTGCAACATTTTTTCTGACACGTACACAGTTGTACGGTGTTATACCGACTGTTACATTTGTTTTACTGATCGGGGCAATATATGTTTATAAGAATGCTGAAATATCTGAGTCTTTTTTCTATTCATCATTTTTACTCGAGTTTTTCGCTGGTGTATTGCTTTTTATGTTTCATCAATCTCTATTTAAAGTCCCTTTCTTATTAATATTGATTCCACTTATTTTTATAGCATATACGCTAGGTATTGAGAATGAAACCAAAAATGGTCTCATGCGTATTGCGACATTTGGCACCGGAGCACTCGGGATTGTCTGGAGTGTACTCATTCTTGAGAAATCTTTAGGTTTCAAACCTCCAAAATTTCTGATTGCAATAGGAAATGCCTCCTATACCCTCTATCTATTTCACCTTCTTTTTTTGGAAATTTTCTATTATGTCGGTTTACGTAATGTATTTACATCTGAGCATTCACAACTATTACCTATTTTAGGACTAAGTACGATTATTATTTTAACTACATTATTGAGTCTACTATATTATAAAGTGATTGAAAAACCGTTATACCAATATGCTATCAAAAAAAATAATCCATGATACTCTTTTGCTTTAAAACGATATAATAAAATTAACTTTAAAAAATAGAAGGACAATCTCTATGCCAACAAAAATATTACTATTATTCATAATTCAACTCTTCTTCTTGAGTGGCTGTCAACTAGGAGACAAAATAGAAAGAGAGGCTAAACGTATATATGAACAAGCCAAAAAAAAGTATGCCGAATATCGTGGAGAGCAAGAACAAAACAAACCACGTCCATTTGAAGTAGTTTACCAAAAGGATCAAAGCCATATAACGCCTATTATTCTCTCAGGTTGTGATATCAATCAAGGTCTAAATCATACCTATTTTACCACACCGGCGGATGCCGGAAACCACTTTATCGCAAGTACCAATGGATTGGTATCTAGACCTGGCAGCGCATTAAAGCCTTTTTGGGATATTCGTTATGTTAACCCTGTAAACCGTTATATTTCTAACGGAAGTCACATGTATTATGCAGATCACAGTGCCTACACAGGTATTGATGCGCGCTCTGGCTATAATAATATTGCTGTGGGTACAGGCGTTGCACAAACCGACCCCTCCGGTGATGTTACCCAATCAATATGTGCCAACGGTGCTCTTGCGGCAGGAGCCATTATCAACCTTTATGATGCACCATCTCAGGAAATATACTATGCAGGACCGCAACATACCTTTACTTATCGTTTCAATACCTCATCACATATAGCCCCATGGAAAAAGAACGGGACAGGGAACCTAGTGCTACAAGCTTCTTTCAAAAAACCACTCTATATCAATTTTGAAAACAATATCGGTGGTGGTGTCTACTTCAATGTTTTCATACGAAATAAACGTACTGGCACATTTCTAAACTTTGTTATAGGTCTTTATGCTGCCGGTGAAGCATGGATCAAAGAAAAACGTGGTATTCAGTTTGATCCGACAACCAATATAGTCCATGTTGCTACTGTGGCAAGTGATGAATCATGGTGGTCAACAGTATCACTTCAATCCTACCAAATACAAGAGATCAAACCGACAAACTCACCTTCGCACAAAAATGATGGGCAATGGCCAGAGTTTTATCGTGTCAATATCTCTTATCAAAATCTTTTGGTTGTACTTCAGCAATTACAGAAATCCCCACCTCCTGGTGCGGAAGGAAAGAACTTTGGACTCAATCCTGAAGATTGGGAAGTTACTACCTTGATGATACAGTACGAACTGGAAGAACAAGGAGGAAAAGCTCAACTAAGCGGTTCGTTTAGAGGCTTTGAAGCCTATATTAGTCAATTGCCTCTTTAGTAGACGGAGATTGAAGAGTGTCTGTTAGTGTCATTATACCAACCTACAATGCGAAAGATCTTCTTGCAGATCTTCTTGCCAGGCTCAGTTTCCAAAGCATTTCTTTTGAACTGGTAATTATAGACTCCTCTTCAACCGATGGGACTGCCGAACTTGCCAAAGAAGCAGCTGATACTTTTATCTCAATTCCAAAACATACATTTGACCATGGCGGCACCCGTACCTTAGCTGCCAAAGCAGCAAAAGGGAACCTACTTGTTTTTTTGACACAAGATGCACTTCCTATTGAGCAAGACACATTGGAAACGCTTCTTCATGCATTTCATGACCCTACTGTCGGTGCTGCTTTCGGAAGACAGATTCCATATGAAAACACTTCACTTTTTGGGAAACATCTACGTTACTTCAACTATCCGAAAAACTCTTATACTCGTGCATTCACTGACAAAAAACACTATGGACTAAAAACTACTTTTTTTTCAGATAGTTTTGGCGCGTACAGAAAATCGGTACTAGCAGAAGCTGGATGGTTCAAAAATGGTTTGATTGTCGGTGAAGATATGTATGTCATTGCAAATATTCTAATGGCGGGATACAAAGTTGCTTATCAGGCAGATGCTGCAGTACTTCATGCGCACAATTATTCTCTTTTGGAAGATTTTAAACGCTATTTTGACACTGGTGTTTTTCATAAACGTGAATCATGGCTCATTGATACTTTTGGCAAAGCTGAAGGAGAAGGCGGGCGATATATCAAGTCAGAATTTCACTTCCTTTTAAAAGAAAAAGCTTACCAGAAAATACCAGAATTTATTATGCGAAACGGACTAAAGTATCTCGGATATACTTTTGGGAAAAATTATCAACATATACCTCTAAAGATCACCAAAATGCTCAGTATGCATCCTCAGTGGTGGCAGAGCAATCTACCACATCCACATGAGAAAAATTGAAAATAAATATTTAGGGTTCATATAGAATAAACAAAAGATTTACTCCTTAAGATGCATACGCTTCCAAATATTTAATGCCAAATTCTCCGGAAGCTTTACATCCGAAAAGGTTACAATCTCTCCTGTCTTCACTTCCCGCACAAATGTGGCATCAGCGAGCAAGCCAATAGGCACATGGTCAGGATGTTTTTCAATATATACCGCTTCTCCGCGCACATCAAAACTCCCAATTCCTTTTTTTAGTTTATCACCTGGTGCAATGTCATGCTTTGCAATAGCAGCTACACTTAGTTTTGGGTTTGCCCCATTGTTTAACAGAACTCCTCCACCACTTAATACACGCTTGATAGTCTTAATGATCTCTAAATGGCATAGGTGGTAGGTGCGCTCCAGCACATAATAAGGTCCCTCTCCGAGTTTATAGTATCGTAATGAATCTACCTGCTCTTCATCATGTTCAACCACCAAAAAAACACCTGCTGGCAATTTTGATGAAAGAACATAATCACTGACAGGGCATCCAAGCTCTTTGGCTTTATTCGCTAAGATTGTACCGCCATGCAGCATATCGTCATCTTTGAGTTTAAGCAATCCTTCTTGGGCAATACATCCGCCGAGTCCATTGGCAACTAAGGCTTGTTCTATTTGCACCTTGGTTCCATCAGTAAATGATGTAACCATCTCAAGGGAAAGATTCGATTTTCCTCCCCAATACTCCATTTCATCTCTAGTTGGATTTTCATTCAAGAAACCTTTAATATTCACAAATGCCAATGGCCTAAACCCCATTGCCAATGCTTCCTCATACAAGATAGCTTCAACTCCGGGTTGATCTCCTTCTGCTTCGGTCACCAATCCTTTGTCCACAAAATATGAGCCAGTCGTCACATGAAATTCCGAATTCATCGTCACCACCGGAATATCCTCTTTGAGTATTTGGTCAATCGTTTCAGTCGCATATATCGCATCGCCGCTGCACTCTACAATAAGATCGCATGTCTTGATCAGATCTTCAAGGTTATTGGTCAGTACATCTGGTTTGACAAAGTCGTTACGTTTGCTTAAATCACTTCGGGTCAGTACAGCTCTGAGTTCATAATCAGGATGCTGTAATAGCAATTTTGCCAAACCGTTGGCAATAAAACCCGATCCGATAATACCAATCTTGTAACGTTTCACCTCTTTAAAGTCCAGCAGCGAGATACAGGACTTGAGAGAGTCTCTCCAGTAAGGAATGTCAAGACCATAGTCATGCTTTATCTTGTCTTTACTCAAAACACTGTAAGAGGGTCGTTTGGCAGGTGTAGGATACTCCTGGGTACCGATCGGGATTACGCGGCAGTCTACCTGCGCGATCTCAAAGATCGCCTGCGCAAAGTCATACCATGAGCAGTTACCTTCGTTGCTGTAGTGATAGACTTTTACTTCATTTTCATCCAATTTTTCTTTCTCAAGCATGGTCAATATTGCACGTGCAAGGTCTCTGGCATAAGTGGGTGTACCAATCTGATCGCAAACTACACGAATCTCATCACGCTTGCTTCCCTCACGAAGCATTGTTTTTACAAAATTGTGACCCATACTACTATAAATCCAAGAAGTACGTATGATCACTGCCCCTTTGGACGCGACAGACCTGATCACTTCTTCACCAGCATATTTTGACTTGGCATATACTCCCTGAGGATTGGTACTGTCCGTTTCTTTCAGTGGGGTATGGTTTGTACCGTCAAACACATAATCTGTCGAGATATGAATAAGCCGTACATCATATTTATTAGAAATTTCCGCCAGATTTCTAACTGCATCTCTATTAATAAGGTAAGCAAGAGTTTCCTCTTCTTCAGCCTTATCGACTGCTGTATAGGCAGCACAATTTACAATTGTATCAATACCGTTTTCCCTAACGAATACTTCAACTGCTTCTTTATCTGTAATATCAAGTGTCTCTTTGTCAGTAAAAAAATAATGATCCGACTCATCAAAACGCTCTTTGTTTTCAACCAACGAACGAAATTCACGTCCAAGCTGACCATTCGCACCCGTGATTAATATATTTTTAGGCATAAAGATTCTCTCCGTAGGTAAATAGATCAGCTTCTCTTAGAAGCGGCTGTTTGGTATCTTTCTGTGAAAGCTTTAGCATACTACGTTCAAAAGGCCATTCGATCCCAATTTGTGGATCATCAAAAGCAATTCCCCTGTCATTTTCAGGTGAGTAGTAGTTATCCACCTTATAAGCAAAAACTGTCTCATCTTCTAAAACCAGAAAACCATGAGCAAAACCTCTTGGAACAAAGAGCTGACGTTTATTCTCTTCACTAAGTTCAACAGCAACATACTTTCCAAAAGTAGGACTCCCTTTTCGGATATCGACTGCAACATCCAAAACCCTACCCTTGATCACTCGTACAAGTTTGGTTTGTGCTGCCGGTGCAAGCTGATAGTGCAATCCCCTAAAGACACCTTTGGAGCTTTTTGATTCATTATCTTGACAAAAATTAACGTTAAATCCTAAAAATTCTTCTAATTTGTCTTGTCTAAATGTTTCAATGAAGTATCCTCGTTCATCTCCGTGGACTACCGGGTCTATAATAATCACATCTTCAATAGCGGTACGTGTAAATTGCATTTATTTTCCTTGCGTTTTATTTGTTTTTTCATGTTTGTCTATGGTGCGTGCTATCTCTTTGGTGGCTAAAGCTGCACCCTTATCATTCAAGTGGGTACGATCTGCAAATTGGTAATCATTGAGAGGCAGTTTCTGCAATTGTATCAATACCCCACCGTGTTTACTCACAATAGACATAATTTTATCATCAAAATACTTTATTGCATCACGTACAGATTTATGCTTACTATAAAGTTCAGGTCGATAAGGTTGATGTGCCACATAAAATTCTATTCCATTTTTTCTAGCTTTTGCAGCCATTCTTGCAATCGCGTGAAACGATTCTGGATGCATAATACCAGGATGAGGCAAATACCATCTGCCCCCCACGCCTTTACCCTTATATATTTTCAAAGGAACACTGCCTGTGTGATCAAAACCAAGATATGTAAATTTATCACTTTGCATATGTTCATTTTTCCACTTTTTTTCTCTTTCTACACAAAAAGGAATATTGTTACATGCATTAAACAGCAGTTGACTAAGCGCAACAGGAGAAAGTTCGTTTCGCATAAATTTTCTCAGTATCTCTGGATTGTAATTATCGTATCGTTTTGCATGCGGTAAATCTGAATATTGAACAGAATATATAATACGCTTTACATTTGGAAATGCTTCTGCCAATTCAAGTATCTGTTCTGCTTCCAAAGTTGTTGCCTCATATACCGAAAGATTCAATGCATGATGCACTTTTTCTGAGTAGTCCTCCAATTTAGAACCAATAACATTATTTAGACCAATAGATGATCCAACGATAATAGTATCTATCTGATCAGGATCAATATGCTCTCTGACAAACTTTAGTTTTGCATCAAATGAAATTCGATTTGTGATTGGAGGCGGAAATTTCTTGGAAAAATCATACATATACCCTGCCGCCAATGTACCGATAAGAAATAGGGTTCCAAAAAGAAACTGCAGATACTGTTTTGGATGAAACATCAAGAAAACCTTGTTAAAAATTAAAATATAAAAATTCACTTTTTCTATACAACATAAAAATTGACAAGAAAAACAGTACTGTTAACAACAAATAAAACAATGAGGGTTTAAAGCGTGCTTTCCACTGCATTGAATTGGGCAAAAACAAAACTACTATCATACCCGCCAATAACCATAACCACAAATATGTTTCTTGGGAAAACAACTTTGACCAATTACCAAATTGTACCGCTTCATTGTTAATAGAGAAATAATCATGAAGCCATGCAGGCAGAACTATTTTCCCACCAAACATGCCCTTGAGCACTTTGATCGCATCTTCAAAGCTGTTTGCACGAAAAAAGACCCAAGCAATATTAATAAACATAAATGTCATAAACCAACCGAGCAGTTTCGGCATACGCATTCCCAACTGTTTCCAAAATCTATGGATTACCAAGGCTCCACCATGTAAAATCCCCCAAAAGACAAATGTCCACCCTGCTCCATGCCATATGCCACCCAAAAGAAACGTAATGAAAAGGTTAGTATATGTCCTCAATTCCCCTCTCCTGTTGCCACCCAATGGTATATAGATATAATCCCTTAAAAAACGTGATAATGTTATATGCCATCTACGCCAAAAGCCCTGAATACTGGTTGCCTTATAGGGCGAGTCAAAATTGATAGGAAGTTTAATATTAAACATCAAGGCAATACCTATTGCCATATCTGTATAACCGCTAAAGTCAAAATAGAGTTGCAATGTATAACTTAATGAAGTCACCCATGCCTCAAGCATATTCAGTTCTTTGGAGACATCAAACCCCTGGGTTGCCCACTGTGCAAAAGTATCGGCAATGACAACTTTTTTGAATAGACCCATTGAGAAAATAAATAATCCGACCGCGATGTTATAATAATTTTTTACCTTATTCCGTAGATTTGCAAATTGCGGCATCATTTCAGAATGATGCACAATTGGTCCGGCAATCAATTGTGGAAAGAAAGTTACAAATACTGCATAATTTAAAAAATCATACTCCTTTGTTTCTTCTCTATAACTATCTACCAAATACGCGATTTGCTGGAATGTATAAAAACTAATTGCCAAAGGGAGAGCCAAATGCAACAACTCAATCTTGCTTCCTGTTACCCTATTGATATTTGCAATAAAAAAATCCATATATTTAAAATATCCAAGAAGCAGTAGGTTGAATGCAATACCAATTATCAAAAGCGTTTTTTTGGAAACTTTTTTTAGCTTTGTGGGTGATGCCAGCTCTTTTCCCAAAGCATAATTAAATAACATTGAAACCAATATAAGTGGCAAATATTTGATATTCCACCAAGAATAGAAGAAGAGAGATGCAAATACGATAAAAGCTTTTGCTGCCTCTGTTAAATGTTTTGCATTCAGATAAAAATAGATAAAAAATGTTATTGGTAGAAAAATAAAAATAAACTCATAAGAATTAAATAACAAGGGCCGCCCAATTTTTTTAGTGTAATTATAGTTGAGTAAGCTGAAAATTAGACTTTAAAATGATCAACATTTTTTTATCTAAACAAGTATATAATTATGCTACTTATATACAAGGGAAGATATGAAATATACACTTTTAAAGATATTTCTATTTACTATGATCAATATATCCATATTATACGCAGAAGGAAGTACACCTGTGCGTATTATGCCATTAGGAGATTCAATCACATATGACAATAGAGCTTCCGATATAGAAAAACCTCGTCCAAGAGGAAAGCGTACAGGATATAGAAGTCACCTTTGGTACAAATTGAATGATGTTGGCTATAATGCAGATTTTGTTGGTTCACTGCAAGCAGGATACGATATTGTCCCTCCTTTTGATCCCGATAATGAAGGTCACCCGGGATGGACTTCGTATGATATAGCTGAACACGCATATGACTATATGGTAAACAATCGACCAGATATTGTGTTACTACACATAGGAACCAATGATCGCACTACGACAAACCCTCAGGGTGTCGCCAATATTCTTGACGAAATTGATTATTATGAAGAAAATTATGATACACATGTAAAAGTTTTCGTCGCACTTATCATTGATAGAGAAGAACATGATGGAAGAATCACTATTTTCAATAATCGTCTTGATGAGATACTGCAACAACGTATTTCATTGGGGGATGATATTGTTATTGTCGATATGTACCATAATGCCGGGTTGACGGTCGATGATTATGCAGACAATACTCATCCTAATGACAACGGATATCATAAAATGGCAAATGTATGGTTCAATGCACTTATGCAACATAAAAATATAAACAGTAATTTACGTACATTTCCTTCCTCTGTCGTCCCAACATCATATATCGTTTCAGTAACATATGATGATACACATAATAAAGTAACATTTACAACAGAAATTCCCGATGACGGTATTCAATTTTAAAAAGGATCCCAACATAATGAAATTTTTTATAATCCCCCTCTTTATGGTATATCTTTTGTCAGGATGTGGCGGTGGCGCATCAGACAATATAGCCAACTATAATAATAGTGACAGTAATACTACACTTCCCTCTCAAAATGATCATACCGATAGTTCTCAAATTGATATGAAGTTGAATTATGCGTATACCGTATATCCCGGCAACAGAATTGAAAAGACATCTGATGATGCTGAAGTTACTATTGTCCATATTGATGGACATAAAGAATCAATAGTTACATTAATTGCCGGTAGTGCTATACTTATTAGCAAGTAAACATATGTTTACTTTTATGAACATCCTTCTCTCTTTTCATCACTTCTGAACAAGAGAAACACTATAATTATACGTCTGTAATAAACCACGCCCCTGGAGTAGGATATGAAGCATTTGATTGCAAACGTCATTTTTATTATTTGTGACATAGCAATGATCTTTTTATCACTTTATCTCTCATACACTTTCAGGGATATGATCCACCTCTCACTTGTACATGAAATCCCTTTATATACATATCTGAGCTTCTATCCAATCTATATTATACCTATTGCACTATTTGCTTACGAAGGTATCTACACTTATCGCTATGACTTTTGGCATGAGAGCCGATTGATCATTAAAGCTGTTGCATTTGCTGCCATTTTGGTATTTGCCTATTTGGCGATGACCAAATCTGTGGAAAACTACTCACGTCTTGTCATAGGGTTAAGTTTTATTTTTATGGTTGTTCTGATCCCTCTTGAAAAGAATATTCTGAAAAAATTGCTTTATAGTGTTGGATTATGGAGAAAAAAGGCGAAAATATACGGTAACGACCCTTTTCTTACAGAAGAGATCTATGGCAATCCATATTTAGGATACACCGAACCAAAAGAGGGAGAACGTTTTTCCACAATCTTTGTAAACTCCAAAAATGACAATCCAAAGACACTTAAGCATATTCTATCGACTCAGATTCAAACACAACATGAAGTCATTTTTATACCATTAATGGATGATTATGATTTGACCCATTCCCATATCTATGAACTCTCAAATACACGAACAAATCTGATTGTCTTTCAAAACCGGCTAAAGAGTCATTACCGTAGATTTATACAACAGTTTTTTAACTATCTTCTTGCTTTATTACTGTTGCCTCTCCTTCTACCTATTATTGCCATAATTGCACTTCTAATCAAATGGGAGTCTCCCGGTTCTGTATTTTTCGTACATCCCCGTATAGGGCAGAATGGGAAAACCATACCGATATTGAAATTCCGAAGCATGTACAAAGATGCAAAAGAGAGACTGCAAACACTATTGGCACAGGATGAGAACATAAGAAAAGAGTGGGAAAAGAATTTCAAACTGAAAAATGATCCGAGAATCACAAAAGTAGGTACTTTTCTGAGGAAAACTTCACTGGATGAACTCCCGCAGATATTTAACGTACTTGCAGGTCATATGAACTTTGTCGGCCCAAGACCTGTCATCCAGGAGGAGATAGACCGATATTACAAAGAAAACGCGACCTACTACTATATGGTTAAACCTGGGATTACAGGTTTATGGCAAGTAAGTGGGCGCAGTGATACTGACTATAAGTTTCGTATAGAAACGGACAAATGGTATGTATTAAACTGGTCACTTTGGCTTGATATAATTATTTTGATAAAAACGATCAAAGTCGTCTTAAAACAAGATGGTGCCTATTAGGCTTTAGGTAGTTCATTGTGGTATAATGCTGCAACATGTATAAAGGGAAAACAACAAATAGGATTTATGGAGAATATTATGAAAAAACTATTATTTTTACTGATACTTAGTCTATTTTCTCGTGCGGAAAATAGTATAGGGCTTGATTTTAACAATGATGATCTTGAACTCACAGCATCTGTAAATTTGAATCAGCTCACAAACTATGTCGACTCCACAATATACATGGCAGAATTTAATTATCTAAATACTCCCGATGATAACTTGGCACAAATAGGGTTTAATGCAAGAAACCAATTGCAAGGTATTCCGGCTCTTTCACTTTCATTCGGTGTGATGGCTGTTATAACAAAAAACTTCACTGCATTACCCTTGAGTGCCAAAGGAGACTATCTTTTGCCACTTGTAGATACAATACCTCCGGTGAAACTAACAGTCGCTCTTGCCTATGCTCCAAAGGTGCTTAGCTTCATAGATGCTCGAAACTATCAAGAGTTTCGCACAGAACTTGATATGGAAGTGATCAACAACGTGCATCTTTTTGCCGGTTATAGAAATATCGATACTAAATACAAAAATGAGGATAAAACATTTAACAGTGCTGCCTATGTCGGCTTGAAGCTAAGTTTCTAGCATAGAGTACCTGTTTTGTAAACATCATTTCTATTATCGAGCAATCAGAAGGAAGAACACATCAAAAAGTTAACACAGATACAACTGATAGTGATCGTAAGCCTGCTTTTAGCGCTTTTTTACAACTACAGTTTTTTCAAAAATATATTGTCTGTCTATCCACTTGATGGGGTGAACATAGGTTTTCTTCTTTCACTCGCTGTCGTGCTCTATGCGCTGACTGTATTGTTTTTTACTCTGTTGAGCACAAAATGGACAGTCAAACCCTTATTGATCTTCGTCCTGCTGGTCTCCTCTATGACAGCTTATTTTATGAATACCTACCATGTGGTCATTGATGAGAGTATGATACGCAATGCTTTTCAGACAGATATCAAAGAATCAATGGATCTATTCTCCTTTAAACAGGTATTCTATTTTGTTTTTCTGGGTATTCTGCCTGCTTACTGGGTATACAAAACACCTCTCATTGAGAGAGGATTTAAAAAAGAGCTCTTTGCCAAACTCAAAACAGTTTTGATAGCAGTGGCAGTTATTTTGCTAATGGTTATGCCTTTTAGTAAACACTATGCTTCCTTCCTGCGTGAACACAAACCCCTAAGATACAGCGTCAACCCTCTCTACTGGATCTACTCTATAGGAAAATATAGTTACGATACGTTTAGCAAACATGATACAAAAGTCAAACCCATAGGAGTTGATGCTACAATACCAAATGGCAAGCGCAAGAAACTTATGGTCTTTGTTGTCGGTGAGGCTGCCCGAGCAGATCATTTTGGACTCAATGGCTACAAAAGAGAGACAAATCCGCTGCTAAAACAAGAGCAAAATCTCATCAATTTCCCAGATTTCTATGCATGCGGTACCTCTACAGCACACTCCGTTCCCTGCATGTTTTCTCCACTTGATAGAGCATCCTACAGTGACAGCAAGGCTAGCAGTATGGAAAATGTACTCGATATTCTCAAGCATACCAACAAAGTAGCACTGTTATGGAGAGATAATAACTCCGACTCCAAAGGTGTAGCACTGCGTATCCCCTACGAGTGGTACAAGTCTCCACAAAACAATAAAATATGCGTAGAGGGAGAGTGCCGTGATATAGGTATGCTCAAAGACCTAGATACCTTTATACAACACAACAAAGACAAAAATATCATGATTGTTCTCCACCAGATGGGCAACCATGGGCCGGCGTACTATAAGCGTTATCCTAAAGCATTTGAGAAATTCACCCCAGTTTGCAAAACCAACCAGCTTGAAGCGTGTACGCAAGAGGAGATAGCCAATGCATATGACAATGCTCTACTCTATACCGATTATTTTTTGGATCAAACCATCCAGTGGCTTAAAAAATACAACAATAAATACCAGACCGCTATGTTTTATGTAGCAGATCACGGAGAGAGCCTTGGCGAAAAAGGGCTCTATCTGCATGGAATGCCTTACTTTATGGCACCTGATGCACAAAAACATGTAGGGGCTTTCCTGTGGTTTGGATCAGATGCAGACAACCAAAAATACCTACATCTTCTTGGAGAAAAAGCCGGTAAACACTATTCGCATGACAATCTTTTCCATACGATACTCGGATTTTTCAATGTTCAGACCAAACTCTATGACCCCAAACAAGATATCCTTTATGCTCCTTAAAACGCAGATTATCATCACCGCACTACTGCTTGCAGCATCGATCCTGATCTTTGGACTTACAGATATCGACCTGATGATACAGGATCATCTTTATGATTTTACCCACCATTCATGGCTCCTTGATAAACATACGGAACCCTACCATACACTACTCTATACTGGAGCCAAAAAGATACTCATCGCTACTGGTGTCGGATTTCTCTTGATCTATATCTTTTTTCGGAATCATCCTATCATTCGTCCTTACAAAAAAGGCATTGTGATTGTACTTCTCTCCTCTATTTTTGTACCTGTAGTGACCGGTGGATTGAAAAAGGCAACCAATATGCCCTGCCCAAAGCATGAGATCCACTATGGGGGAGAGTACCCTCGTACGGCTGTATGGGAATCCTACCCCCCTACACTGCAAAACAAAAAGAGAATTGCATGCTGGCCTGCCGGTCATGCAAGCGGAGGCTTCGCGCTGATGAGTCTCTTTTTCCTGTTCCGTCGTAGACGCTATAAAGTTTTGGCGTTACTTGTTGCTCTCCTAATTGGTTGGTCGATGGGTATCTACAAAATGCTTGTGGGGGATCATTTTTTCAGCCACACCTTGATTACCATGCTCATAGCCTGGTTACTCATTCTCATGATTGCAATTATTGTAGAAAAGTTCTTCTCAAAACGGATACTTGATACTAAGGAAACAAAACAATGAAAGCACTTTTTCTTGACAGAGACGGTATCATCAATGTCGATCACGGCTACGTCTCAACCATTGAGGAGTTTACGTTTAATGAAGGTATCTTTGAACTCTTACGACTTTTTGTCCAAGATGGATACACACTTTTTATTGTCACAAACCAGTCAGGGATAGGACGCGGATACTATGATGCAAGTGATTTTGAAAAGCTCACAACCTGGATGCTGCGCGAACTAAAAGCCAGAGAGATACCTATCGAGTCAGTTCACTACTGCCACCATGCACCCGGTGAGCACTGCAATTGCCGCAAACCCTCTATCGGTATGATCGAGCCTATCTTGTACGAATATGACATCGATCTCTCCCGCTCCTGGATGATCGGTGACAAGCAGAGCGATATTGATTTTGCACACAATGCCGGTATCGGGCATACTGTCGCTATCGGTACACGTCCTATCGTCAATTGTGACTACCATTTTGATACGATTTTGGATGCCAAAGCCTATTTCGAAGAGAATTGGGATAAAATAGCAGTATGATTGAAACACTACGCAAAAAGAGTCCTACTATCGCTGTCGTAGGTGATCTCATGGTCGACAGATATATATGGGGAGCATGTGAACGCATCTCACCAGAAGCTCCCGTACAGGTGGTCAATATCGAAAAAGAGAGCATTCTCCTTGGCGGTGCCGGCAATGTCCTGCATAACCTCAAGGCACTTGATACTAACATAGGGCTATACAGTGTCATAGGTGAGGATGAAACCGCCCAAGAGCTACAAAGACTGATCAGTGCGCTTGATCCCATGCATACAACCATCATCAGCGAAAAGGGACGTAGAAGCACACAAAAAAGCCGTGTGATCGCTTCAGGGCAGCAAGTGCTTCGCTTTGATGACGAAAGCACAGAGCCTATCACTCCGTCATCTCAGGATCAACTCTACCATGCCCTTACAGAAACGATCCAAAGATATGATGCTGTACTGCTCTCAGATTACGGCAAAGGGGTACTAACAGAGGATCTGACACAAAAGATCATTGCACTGTGCAACCGACACAACATCCCTGTCCTTGTCGACCCAAAAGGCACCGATTACAATAAGTATCGTCATGCTACCCTTCTCACTCCTAACAAAAAAGAGGCATCTCTCGCTTTGGGCAAAGCTATCAAGAGCCAAGAGGATCTGCATAGTGCACTGAGCACCCTCAGAGAACAGCTCGCACTTACCTATGCGGTGATCACACTGAGCGAAGAGGGTATCGCCCTGCTTGATGATACACCCAAGGTTATCCCCACGGTTGCCAGAGAGGTCTATGATGTCACGGGTGCAGGAGACACAGTACTGGCTGCACTAGGTGTCGCGCTTGCTGCTGGTATAGAGATAGAAGAGGCATGTCACTTTGCCAATAAAGCCGCTGCTGTCGTCGTTGCCAAAGTCGGCTCAGCCACAGCAACGCTCAATGAGATAGAAGAGTATGAGCACTCACTCAACAAAGGGCAAGCTGAAAGCAAAATCAAAGACTTGGTACAAATAGAACGTATCGCCAAGAGACTCAAAGAACAAAAACGTAAAATCGTCTTTACCAACGGCTGTTTTGATATCCTGCACAAAGGGCATGCTGCCTATTTGGAAAAAGCCAAGGCTCAGGGGGATATACTCATCGTCGGACTCAACTCAGATGAGAGTGTACGCCGCCTCAAGGGCGAAACACGCCCAATCAACCCTCTTGAGGATCGCGCTTTTTTGCTTGCAGCCCTTGAAAGTGTGGACTATGTGGTGCCTTTCGAAGAGGATACCCCTTACAGCCTCATCTCACGTATCCTGCCTCATCTGCTGGTCAAGGGGGCAGACTACCGAGGCAAAGAGGTTGTCGGCAGTGACCTCGCCCAGGAGGTAGTGCTCATCGATCTTGTAGAGGGACGCAGCACAAGCAATATGATCAAGAAGATAGAGGCGACACAATGTTAACAAAGATAAGCAAAGAGATAGAGGCACACCGAGAAGTGACACAACAAGTGCTCAAAGAGATGTTGCCGCAAATAGAGCAGGCTGCTGCGATGATAATAGAGACTCTCCGCAGAGGGAACAAGATACTGCTTTGTGGCAACGGAGGCTCTGCAGCTGACGCCCAGCATATCGCCGCAGAGCTGACAGGAAGGTACAAGCGTGAACGCAAAGGGCTTCCTGCCATTGCACTGACCACAGACACCTCCGCACTCACTGCCATCTCCAATGACTATGGCTACGAGATGGTTTTTGCCCGTCAAGTAGAGGCACTCTCAAACCCTGATGACCTGCTTGTCGCCATCTCTACTTCGGGCAACTCATCCAACATCATCGCTGCACTTCACACCGCCAAAGCACATGGATGCCAAACATTGGGTCTAAGCGGCAAAGAGGGAGGAGAGATGAACACTCTTTGTGACCTAAACCTTGTCATACCCTCCCATGACACCCCGCGTATCCAGGAGATGCATATGCTTATAGGGCATATACTATGCCAATTGGTTGATGATGCATTTGCAGTAAACTCAGACTAATATCAAAGGGGTTTTTTCAGAAAACCCGATTTACTTTTGCAAGCTTTCGATAGGCTTCGCAACCTTCCAAGAGCGAGTTATGCGTACCTTCACAGATGATCTTGCCTGCTTCAAAAACGTATATCCTATCGGCATCTTCAATAGTGCTGAGCCTATGTGCTACCGTGATGGTGATCATCTCATTTTTAAGTGCTTTAAGTGCTTTTTGGATCAGGACTTCACTCTTGTTATCCAGTGCAGATGTGGCTTCATCGAGGATCAGCACATCAGGCTCCTTGTAAAGCGCACGTGCTAGTGCGATACGCTGCCTCTGTCCGCCGGAGAGATTATTGCCCCCCTCAGTAAGCATCGTATCGATCCCCGCTTCAAGCTTGTCGACAAACTCCACCGCATGCGCTTTACGCAGTGCCTCTATGACCCTCTCTTCATCATAAGGCTCACCGTAGGCAACATTGTTCCCTACCGTATCGTTAAAGATATAGATACGCTGCGTGACATAGGCGATTTTACGATGCAGTGAGCCGATCTCTATCTCTGCCATGTCGATACCGTTGATTTGGATGCTGCCGCTGCTTGGATCATAAAAGCGCACCAGAAGATTGACAAACGAACTCTTGCCCGCCCCACTGTCACCTACCAGCGCGACCCAGTCACCTTTGTTCAAGTGCATATTGATATCCTCTAGTGCGGGACTATCTTCATACACCAAAGAGACGTGATCAAACAGGATGCTCTCGATAGGCTCTGCAAGCGCTATCTTGCCCGATCGCACTTCAGGGCGTTGCGCCAGAAGCTCTCTCATACGCTTGTCAGCCACGACAGCATCCTGCGCCTTGTTGTAGAGTCTGGAGAGGCGCTTGATCGGTGTGTAGAGCATAAAAAGCGCCGCACTGAAAGCAAAAAAGGCACCTACTGTCATCTCTTTGCTGATCACCTCTTTGCCTCCGATATAGATCACCACTCCGATAGCCACGGCACCGAGTATCTCCATGAGAGGTGAAGTGAGTGCATTGACCTTGATCTGCTTCAGTAGATACTTGAATACCTTTTGATTTTCGACGGCAAATTTTTCAGACTCTAACGCCTGGGTTGAATTGGACTTTATCACTTCAATGTTGGAGAAAATCTCCGAGAGTCTACCTGTCATCGATGCCGTGTGTTCTTGTGAAAGTCTGGAATAACGCTTCATCTTTTTGGCAAGACGACTCAAAGGATAGAGTGCCAGAGGCATGATCACCAGAAAATAGAATGCCAGCTTTGGACTCTCATAGATCACATACCCTGTCAATGCTATGATGGTGAGTATCTCACGCAGCACATTGGGAATGATCTCTGTTACTACCATCTGTATACGGGCAATATCATTGGTGATCCGCGAGAGGATCTCCCCGCTGTGCATTGTCTGAAAAAACGCCATGTCCTGATGGATCAGATGACCTACCAGCTCATCACGCAGTCTCCTGACCACATCCAGCCCGACATAAGACATATAATAGGTCTGTAGATACTGCCCTATCCCCTTGAGCGCAAAGACGGCTACCAAAAGAAAAGGGATCTTTGTAAGCATATCCTCATCTCCAGCGATAAAGATATCATCCATCACCGGCTTGATGATCTGGGCACTCCCGGCAGTTCCAACCGCCACAGCGACCATCCCAAAAATGGCCAAGAGAAACTGCAGCTTGTATCCGGAAAGATAGGGAAGATAGGCTTTAAAAAGTGCTTTCACCGCGAACCTTGTTTTTGTGTATTATATCATTAATGGGCACCTCTAACAACCCTAGACTCCCATAATGATCTTTGCAGGTGTGAGATTTTGCAAGAGGCTTTCAAGTCCTAGCCAAAGCTAAGATGAAGGAAGCATCTTGTGAAAGATCGCGTCTGCAAAGACCACCCTTTGGGCAATGCCAGCTTTGCCCTATGCGGCGTTACACTTTTTCGACTTAGCTACGGCTAGGTCTGTAAAGTGTGCCTTGCCTAGAACAAAACTGGCAATGTTATGGGTGCCTAGGGTTGCTAGGGGTGCCCTTATACTTTTGGTTATTGTAGAGGTAGTTGAGTCCTACGATAAATGCCAATGCATCTTTTTCCAATGCAACATTGTGCTCTGTCGGTACGAGATGCTGATCTTGATAGAGATAGGTTACAGCAGGCTTATCTGGTCTGATGACAGCCACCTCCTTGCCTACTCTCAAGGCATAGGTGTCGTTAAACTGAAGCAGATTGAGATCGCGCTTATCATCACTAAAGATCGAATGCCCCAAAATCGGATAACGCAAATCCATACCGAGATAATCCAGTGCTGTCGCCAAAACATCCGGTTGGCTCGCCTGATGCGTATAGATCTTCGCCTCTATCCCCTCACCCAAGATCAAAGCCGGGATATGAAACATCTTTACAGGTACCACATCATCGCCATAGACACGTATATTGTGATCGGCGACGATGACAAAGACTGTATCTTTATAGTAAGGCAGCTTTTTGGCATCACGTATGAACTTGCCTATCGCATAATCGGCATAGTGCACTGCATTTTCGACACAGGCTTTGTGGGGGATGATCTCCTTAACACTATCTGTAGGGATATCAAAGGGCTTATGGTTGGATGAGCTAAACATCAATGCCGCAAAAGGTTTGCCTTGTTCATAGAGGTGATCGAACTTCTCATTGGCTTTGTTGACAAGATCCTCATCACTCACCCCCCAGTTTGCCACAAAGTACGGATCCTCATAGTCTTTCTGTTCCACAATCTCATCAAAGCCGTTGCCCAAGAACCATGATCGCATATTGTCAAAATGTGCTTCACCCCCGTAGAGAAACATCGTATGGTATCCGTAGGGTTTGAGCAAAGAGGCGAAGGTAAAAAAATCACTCTGGGATTTGGTACGTTTGACCACCCCTTTGCCCGGTACTGCCAAAAATCCAGAGACCATGCCTGCAATCCCCCGCACACTTCTTGTGCCATTTGAGTAGGCTTCATCAAACCAAAGCCCCTCTTTTTTGAGTGCAAGCAGTTGTGGAGTGATTTCTGGAGTGACTAGCTGGTATCCCAAACTCTCCTGGAGGAATATCACAAGATTTTTCTTCTGCTTTGCTTTGTGACTCTTTTCAAGACGGCGGAAGGGCGAATCGCTTGAGAGGTCGTTGCCTTGGATATTAAGTCGTTTATCCATTCTCTCGAGTGCCTCTTTGACTCCCATCTTGCCGTAACGCTTGATCGCTTTGGCTTCAAAGCGGGCATTGGCGTAGATCGCCGAAAGTACAGAGTGAAGCGAGTTTTTGGTGATCTCGTTGAGTATGCGATTGTTGGAGTACATCGCATCTGAGACATTGGCGGGGCGATGCCCAAAGGAGGAGCGTATCCCGATAAAAAGCAGCAGTGCAAGAGGTAGAAACCAAAGCAGACGCCTTTTCAAAGGCATCTCCATCACCTCCACGAAGCTTCCTCTTGTGCGTTTAAGAAGGTAGTAACCAAAGAGACCGATCATCGCAAAGGCGATTATCACTGCTGCCTTATAGTCCGTGAGGATCATGGTGAGCACCTCTTTGGGGTAGGCGAGATACTCGACGAACTTAAAATTGGGGCGCACATCATACTCGGCAAAGAAAGGAAACGTGGCATTCTCCATATAGATAAGAAATGCCAAAACGACCACCAAATAGTAACGCAGTATCCTGTCAATCAGACCCGCCCAGCGTGTCGGGGCAAACGATAGCAATATGAGAGGGATTACCAAAAGCACAGATGCAACGATCGTATCCACCTTAAGACCATAGAGGAAGGTCAGCCAGATATTGGCATCGCTTGGCACAATACGGTCATGATAGAGCACAAACAAGATCGCACGACCCACCATAGGGATGGCGACCATCAGCAGATAGTATCCAAAGAGTTTTTTGAGTATTTTCACTGTTTTACCATCCTTTTGTATATTTCAAATGCAGGCATTTTTCTAATCTTGCTACCTCTATTGTCTACCAAGCCATAACCCGGCGCGATGAGCTGATGCCAGTAGATACGGTCTACTTTGCCGCTATCACGGGCTATGGCGTGATAATCTCGCATATAGGAGGCATACGCCGACTCGCTTACGCACTCTTTCTCTGAAGTGGGCGCATAGGGTGCTGTGCCCGATAGGGGCCAGTTGACCTCAGTGATGTAGAGGCTGTTGGCGCTTTTGGGGCTTAGTTTTATGAGTGCATAGAGCAAATCGATCTTTCGATTGGTATCAAAAAGTCCATACTGTCTGTTTTGCGGTGCACCGCGCCTGTCTACATAGAGCAGTGCAGAGAAGCTATCGTAGCATACTCTAAAAAAGTTAAAAAGTGTGCGTACGGTATAGTGATACTCAAAATCTATCACCGAAGAGCCGATGAGTTTGAGATGAGGGTATTTAGCATCGCGTATCTGCTGAATACTCTCATACCAAGCCAAGTACTCATCCATCGAGAAAAACCCCCATTTGGTACGGTTGATCGCATTGCCTATCTGATACTCCGTAACAAACGAGCCAAACTTCTCAAAGATCGTCTCTATATCTCTTTTGAGCAGTGTAGTGTCATCGATATGCTCTCGATCCTGCAAGATATTGAGCAAAATCTCCTTATCGTCTCCAAAGCGCTTGGCAAACGCCACATAGGCATCAACTCTCGGCATCTCCCACAAAGGCATGCGAATGAGCAGATGCTTCACGCCTAACTCTTCAATAAGTTCCTTTTGTATCTCACCTTTATCGATATCCACACCCATCCCATAAAAGTCCTTGATTCCCACTTGCTTTTTGGCTTTCATAAAAGGCATCACTATGAGTGCAGCAGGAAAGAGGATAAGTGCCTCCAGTCCCATCTTTAGGGTATCAAGCCACACTTTTTTTCGCATCTTCTGCTTATAGGCTTTGTCCTTGAGCGGATAGGGCTGATCGGAGTGGGGATCCCAAATGAAACGTTCTTTCACTACCTTATCCTCCAGTATCCAAGCTTTTTGCGTATCTGATAACGTCGTATAAGATTGAGTGGCTTTCGTTTGGGCGTATGATTTTGCAAGAAATAGAGTGCGGCATCTACCACCCTCTTGCTCGACTTGCCATCTTGATAGGGGTGCGTATCGGCAATAAACTTCTCTATCTCATGCAATAGCTGTGCGGGTGGATCGAGAGCCTTTCTCAGTGCCTCTTCTATCTCATCTGCTTTTTCTATATCGATCAGATGGGCAGCGGGTCGGTTGTTGCGCAGAGTAACTACCGGCTTTTTCTGCAAGATAAACTCGGTGATCGCAGATGTCGTATCTGAGAGCATGATATCTGCCTCTCTCATCAAAGGAATCAACTCTACTGTTTCATGAAACACAAAATCCTCATGCTGCATCTGCCTAAACCGTTCTACGATCTCTGTGGACATCTTGGGATGTAATACGGCGATAAAGTGCCATGCACCCATTTTGCTCAGTCTCTCTATCTGGGCAACAGCCTCTGGATCGTGTGCCAGGCTCAGCCGTTGGGTAAATGTCGAGCTGATCATCACAACAGGTTTGTCCCCCCTCTTTTGCTTGGCCAAAGGAAAGAGCGGATCAACCTTGGGCCACCCTGTTTCAACCACTTCAAAATGTCTGTATTTTTTTTGCAACGCTTCAAAAGGCTTGGTCGTTGAGGGGCCTTGTGTACAATAGAGATCGAAAAAGCCACGTATATTGAAATGCCCCTTTTGGTCGCTGCGCTTGCCCACACTAAAGCCGTGAAAGACCTGTACTTTGATCCCGGGGAAAAAATCTGGTACCGTGTTGGTAGCTACCAACACTACATCAGGATAGTAGGAAATGACATCTTGCACACTCTTAAGAAGTGTCATATCATCATCCAATGCTTCCTTGGTGGATGCTTTATCGCAAAACCACTTGACCTCATATCCCCTGCGCTTGATCTCATGCTGCAAGGGGCGTCCGATCGGAACACTGTAAGGCTCGGAGATATAGATCAGAAACTTCATCTATCCGATCCATAAAAGCTACGATACCATTCCACAAACTTCTCTACCCCCTCTTGCAGTGTCGTCTTCGGACGGTATCCGAAATCCTCCATCAGCGGTGTCACATCTGCATAGGTCGATACAACATCACCATCTTGCATCGGCATCAATCTCTTCTTTGCCTCTTTGCCAAGCGTTGCCTCCATAGTCTCGATAAACGCCATGAGACCCACAGGAGCATTGTTGCCGATATTATAGAGCCTGTATGGTGCTGATGAGCATGAAGGATCGGGGTCTGTAGGATCAAAAGTCTCACTTGGACGGGCAGGATTGTCAATCACCTTGACGATACCTGTGACAATATCATCAACATAGGTAAAATCTCTGCTCATTTTCCCATGATTAAAGACTTTGATCTCTCTATCATGCACTATCGCATCGGCAAAGAGCATCGGGGCCATATCGGGTCTCCCCCATGGTCCGTAAACGGTAAAAAATCGCAGTCCGGTTGTCCCTATGCCGTAGAGATGTGCATAGGTGTGTGCCATCATCTCATTGGCTTTTTTGGTCGCTGCATAGATGCTGACTGGATGATCGGTATGATCAGACACGCTAAAAGGCTGCTTTTGGTTGAGCCCATAGATAGAAGAGCTTGACGCATAGGAAAGATTATTGACTCCGGCTTGTCTGCAGCCCTCAAGAATATTCAAAAACCCCTTTACATTACTCTCAATATAGGCGTGAGGATTTTCCAGAGAGTAACGTACTCCCGCTTGAGCTGCGAGATGACATACGGCATCAAAGCCGCTCTCTTCAAAAAGTCTTTGCATTGCACCATTATCTGCGATATCCATCTTCATAAATGTGTAGTTGTCATAGATTTTGGAGATATTCGCTTGAGGAGCATCATAGCTATCGATCCCAAGCTGGGCAAGGCGTGCTTTTTTGAGTGCAGGATCATAGTAGTCATTGAGGTTGTCTATACCTATCACCTCATCTCCACGCTCAAGCAATCTTTTGCTCAAGTGATACCCGATAAAACCCGCTGAACCGGTAACCAATATTTTCATACTTTCTCTTTCTGACAATTGATATACTGCTTGAGATACTTATAGTATCGCTTGTTTGCAGAGTTGATCGCCAGCACAAACCCCACCCATCCTCTGACTATATTGCCCTGCAGGATATAGGTTTTGAAAAATGCAAATAGACTCTTTGCGATCACTGTACCAAAAAAGCATGTCTTTTTCCCCGTAGAACCTAAATCGGTGTAGTGTATGATTTTAGTAAGGGTCTGGTTGATATCTGTAATATTCAGATGGATAAAATGCGACTTTAGATCAATCACTTTCGCACCTTTAGGGATGATGACCTTTTCGTGGACATTATTGTCATTGAATCGTGTAAACCCTTTGTGGTAAATCCTGACAATTTTGTCGCTGCTTTGTGTCTTGTGACCCAAAAAGTAGTTGTCTCTATACATACGATAGAGGTGATCTCTGTTATCCAAATCCAAGCTTGAGATCTCATCGATATTCTCCCCCGTAAGTATCTCATCACTATCAAGTGAGAGTATCCAGTCATTGGAGGCATAGGATGCTGCCAAATTTTTCGTAGAACCAAAACCGGTAAACTCTCCTTTGACAACCTTGACATTGCTGTACTCCCCAGCAATCTTTTCAGTGTTGTCACTGCTATCATTAAGATAGAGTACTACTTCTGCGAAAGCATGAAGACTCTCAAGTGTTTTACCTATCGTCTCCTCTGCATTTTTTGCGATGATAACCACAGAGATCTCTTTAGTCGACAACTTCTTTTCCTTTGAGCCGTTTTTTCATATTTACTTTTGCTTTGTGTTTTTGAGAAGCCTCTATGGCCCATTTCTCAAGCGTATTGGAGTCTGCACCGGTAAGTGCGGCGTAGGCATTGGCAATCGTCAAAAGATCTTTTTCATCTGCCCAGAGTTTTGAGAAATTTTCTACTCTTTGCTGCAGAGACATACGCCCAAAACGCATACGATTGACATCTATGACCTTAAATTCATATCCCTTATCGGTATATTTTATCAAAATATTGCCGGGTGAATAGTCCAGATGCTCTGCACCCATCTCATGCAGTCTATAGGTAAAATAGGCAAACTCCTGCAATATCTTCTCTCTATCTTCAAAGCTTTTATCCAAGAGAACTTCACGAATTGTAAAATCGTACGGATAGTAGGTGCTCAAAAAGTAACTCTTGTGCAACAGTCCAAACTTGTAAAACTCTACATACCCTATCGGTTTGGGTACAAAATCATCGAGCATCAAACTGTTTTCATAAGACCTTTTTGCTTTCGAATCCCGAAAATAACTATACGCTACACGGTTGATTATATGAGGAATCTTGAATGCTTTTGCGACGATCTTTTCACCCATAAAGTCTATAATTCGAATCTTATTGCGTCTATCCCACAAAATCTCTGAACTTTGGTCAAAATATTCCTCTATATTTGCAACCAGCTTAATATAATGGCTGTCGAGCACTTCACGCTTCATGTTCCATCCTGTACTGTGCCAATAGCAATCCGACAATAAATGCAAAGAGTGCCATACTAAATTGGCGATGCAGCAATACATCAGAAACAAACGCAAAAAGTATCACAGTCAAATAGATATACTTGATACGCCGATACTCTGGGTCTTGAATAGGTATAATCGCAATCGCATAAAAAATCAGCAACAAGAAGATAACACCTATAATGCCGGTCTGTGTCAAAATCTGCAAATACTGGTTATGCATATGCACCAGCGCATTGCCCGGGCAAATCATTTGCGGATATTTTGTCTCAATCAGGTGGTAAAATGTTTTCATGTTATCATCTATCCCTACTCCTACTATCGGGTGTTGGGCGATCATATCCTGAGAAACAACCCAGGCACCGATCCTGCTTCCCCATGAGGTACAGTAGCCGCCTTTTGTCTCAAGGTGCATTAAGTTTTCTTCTGCCGCTTCAATGCGATCGTGAAAGGTATGGCTGTATCGAAATGCCAGAGGCAAGACAATCGCTGCCAACACAACAAAGATCAAAAATGCTTTGAGTTTATTTTTGAAACTAACCATTGCAACCACAAAAAGACCCAGCAAAAATGCCAACTGTCCTGTGCGCCCGGCTGTTAGAAAAAGATTTCCCGTCATTGTCACAAAAAAGAGGCTGTAGATGGCTTTGGTTTTCCAGTCGTCTGTAGCAAATATTCGTGTTAACAGCAACAACGCCGTAAACGCCAGAAAAACGCTATATTCAATGTGGTGCATAAACGGTGTAGGGTTTTGTGGGGAGATATTTTTAAAATGCCATAATTCAAAGAAAATACCATAGGCAATAATCTCACTGATAAACATACCGGTAATAAAAAAGGAGAGCGCTTTATCAATATACTCTTTTTTTATAGAGGTATAAATGATCACCAAAGGAAAAAAATACCAATACTTCTTCACATATGCAAAGGCATTGACTGGATTGTCACTCCAGGCAATAGAAAGTAAGTTATATACAATAAATGCTGCCAAAGCCCATATCGCTTTCGATTGCAATAGCAAACGTTTCTTGTAAGCAAAATTACCTTCGGCAAACCATAAGAGTATCATAAGAAAAGAGAGCAGTACAACACCTGCACGGGAAAGCGGAAGCAAAAACGCATAAGCCAATATCAGATAATTTAAATAGGTATTGTAATCCTGCTTTAATACTTTTCCCATGTTTACGCTTCCATTCTTTGGCATATCTCTTGATACTCGGTGCCATCTTTGTGGACAAGATACTCATTGTAAAGATACCTTAAAAAACGATCCACAAGATCAGTATCTATATCAAGATTATCAAGACCATTAAGTACCCAAAGAAGTTCATCTTCACTCGTTACCCGCTGTGTAATACCATCAATCGCATAAAATGCATTTCCCAGCACAATAACTTTTTTATGAAAAAGCAATGATTCAATGCCCACTGTGGAGTTGAGGGTAATGACTGCTTGGCTTTGCTCTATCAAATTTTGTGTGCTATGCGCATTTGCGAAATGAATATTGGGTATCCGGGATGCTCTTTCATGCAGATCCGGATATTCCACACCGCTTGAGGGGTGCTCTTTGATCACAAAATGGTAGTTGCTTTGGCTTGCGATCTTTTCGACCAGATCGTAGAGCATACGCATATTTTGTATCCAAGGTGACTGCGTAATAATCTGTGTATCATAATCTACCTGAAAAGGCACAAAGATATATGTTTCCGGAAGTTTCTCTTCGTCTCCTTCAAAAATTGCCCTTTTCTTTCCTATACGAGGCACCAATGCTTTGGGTAGCGGGACATCCGACTGGTAGGCTTCATAAAAGTGTCGATCCCTGGGTACACTGTTGTCAAAATTGATACCCTTTTGATCAAACACAAGTGTATGGGGCAAAAGCCCGTTTTCAAAATAGTATACCTTGATGCCTTTCAGTTTTGCAATAGCTATAGCGATCTGTTGGCGAAACTTGCCGCCATTCCATATCAACATCTTGGCATACCCTTTACTGAGCACAGCATTGTATCGCATCGCATTCCAGTATCCCAATAAGCCAAATATACCCATAAGTACACTACGTGGCATTCTATGCCAACCTGTTTTGGCATAAAACTCCTCCACTGCAAACAAAGAAGCTTCCTTGATCGCTTTGAGAGTATGTTGCGATACTCTGTCAAAAGATAATAGCCATACTCTTTTGGATGATACTATTGATACGTTCTGTTTGTCACACACTTTGAGCATATTTTGAAAAAAGTGGTATTGGCTTTTTCGAAAAGCGAACAATACCGTCTGTTTCTCCTGATAAAATCGCTGCTGCACTAATTTTCCCTAAATATATCGCGGGTATAGACTTTTGTTTTTACATCTTCAAGCTGATCGTCAAAACGGTTTGCAACAATGACATCCGATTGCTGCTTGAAACTCTCAAGATCATCAATAACACGGGAATGAAAAAACGTTTCTGTCTCCAGTGTCGGCTCATAGATAATCACTTCTACACCCTTTGCTTTAATACGCTTCATAATTCCCTGAATGGCAGAACTTCTAAAATTATCTGATCCCTGTTTCATGATCAAACGATAGATTCCTACAATACCGGAAGGAGAGCCGTATTGATCTTTTGGCAATTTATCTATAATACTTTTTGCAATAAAATCTTTACGTGTACTGTTAGCATCTACGATCGCTTTGATCATATTGGAAGGGACATCTGCATAGTTTGCCAACAATTGCTTGGTGTCTTTGGGTAGACAGTATCCGCCATAGCCAAAAGAGGGATTGTTATAGTGTGTACCAATACGAGGATCTAATCCAATCCCCTCAATAATTTGCTTACTGTCCAGCCCATGTGCCTGTGCATAGGAGTCAAGCTCATTGAAGTATGCTACCCTCATTGCAAGATAAGTATTGGCAAAGAGCTTGATCGCCTCCGCTTCTGTGGAATCGGTGAGCAAAATAGAAATATCTTTTTTGATAGCACCCTCAGCCAGAAGATTGGCAAACACCTCTGCCCGTTCACTCTGTTCGCCGACAATGATACGTGAAGGATAGAGATTGTCATAGAGTGCTTTTCCTTCTCTTAGGAATTCAGGAGAAAAGATAATATTGTCTGTGCCATATTTTTCATTCAGTGATTTGGTATACCCTACAGGTACAGTGGATTTGATCACAATCGTAGCATCCGGATTGATCTTCAAAATATCTTCTACAACATATTCGATAGATTTTGTATTGAAGTAATTCGTTTCAGGATCATAGTCAGTCGGTGTTGCAATCACAATATAGGACGCATCTTGGTATGCATCTTCTTTATCTAGCGTTGCTCTGAAATTGATCTCCTCTTT
>Ga0256832_1000317_pt1 | contig 30110 bp, 24 predicted proteins | sample 134614metaG_FD_190534 | JGI IMG/M metagenome (GOLD analysis project Ga0256832, IMG submission 190534) | Hydrothermal vent microbial communities from Lau Basin, Pacific Ocean - 134-614 | ecosystem: Environmental > Aquatic > Marine > Hydrothermal vents | place: Pacific Ocean: Lau Basin | collected...
AACACCGCTGGATTCATCCGGTGCGCGGCGAAGTGCCCGACGGCTATTATGAAACACCCTTGGACAAGGCCCGGCTACGGCGCGAGGGCCGGCACATCACCATCGCCGCCTTCTCTTTCATGACCATCGAGGCCCTGCACGCGGCACGCGCCCTGGCCCGTCTGGGCGTGGAGGCCGAGGTCATGGACATGCGCAGCGTCAGTCCGCTGGACGTGCCGGCGGTGTTACGCTCCGTGGCCCGGACCGGTCGCCTGCTGGTGGCCGATACCGGACACCAGAGCTTTGGCGTGGCCGGCGAATTGATCTCGCGTGTAGTGCGACAGGGTTTCGACCACCTCAAGTCGGCACCGGCCAGCGTCACCCTGCCGGACCTGCCCTGTCCCACCTCGCACGCCTGGGCCGGGCACTACTACCCCGGCGCAGTGGCTATCGCCGAGCAGGCCCTGCGCCTGTGCGGCAGAAGCATCGATGACGCGGCACGCCGCGAACTGGATACACTGATACCGGCGACACCGCCGGACATCCCCAACCCCGAGTATCGCGGCCCGTTCTAGCAACGCACCGCCCAGCAAGGAAAACCCATCATGTCGGACGACACCCGGACCAACCGCTTCGGCAACACGGCACAGACCGAGCTACCGGAAGATGCCCCCCGCGCCCATCGGCCGGGTCACAAGCTGCGCACCTCCAACGAGATCGTCGATCGCAGCGCCCTGGAGGCCGGTAATACCGAAAGCGCCGCCGTGCATGTATTGCAGGACCAGCACATCGAACTGGTGCAGGTGGAAGACCAGGTGGGCCTGGTGCGCCGGGAAGCGGAACCGGCGCCCAGCGTACCCAACCAGTTCACCGGCCCCAGCTACCGCAACCGCGGCGAGCGTTTTCGCTTCGACGGCCACAAGATGCTGCACCATCTCGACCGGGTCATGGCCTGGCAGAATGGCGAACGCTTCGCCCCCATTCACATCGACATGGGGCTGACCAAATTCTGCAACACAGCGTGTATTTATTGTTATGCCGTGGTACAGAACATGACCAAGGGCAAGATGATCGAACGCGATGCACTGCTGAATTACATCGAAGACAGCGCCCGCCTCGGCGTGCGCTCCATGGGTTTCATCGGTGACGGCGAGCCCACCCTCAACCCCGCGCTGTACGACGCCACCGCACTGGCCGGCACGCTGGGCATCGACACCTCCATGGCCACCAACGGCCTGCTGCTGGACATGGACCGCGCCCACGACCTGCTGGCCAACATGTCGTGGATCCGTTTCAACCTTTCCGCCGGTACACCGGAAGGCTTCCAGCGTGTTCACCAGTCCAAGGCGAAAAACTTCGACCTGCTGGTGGAAAAAATACGCGAGCTGGTGGCTATCAAAAAGGAACATAACCACAAATGTACCATCGGCCTGCAGATGGTGCTGATCCCCGAATGTTACGACCAGGTGCTTGCCGAAGCCGAGCTGGGCGCCGAACTGGGCGTGGACTATTTCGTCATCAAGCACTGCTCCGATTCCGAGTACAAGGAAATCGGCATCGATTATCAAAACTACGCCACCATCGAGGACGTGCTGAAACAGGCCGAGGCCATGTCTACCGACGACTACGTGGTGCAGGCCAAGTGGAACAAGATCCAGGCCAGCGGCGAGACCGAGCTGTACCGCAATGGCTATCGTAAATACGACGTCTGCCTGGGCACCCCCTTCCTGTTACAAATTTCCGGCAATGGCAAGATCTATCCCTGCGGCCCGTTCTTCAACAAGGAGCGTTTTTACATCGGCGACCTGCACGACGGCTCCTTCTACGAGCTGGTCAACAGCGACCGTTACTGGGCCGTGCACAGGGACATCGCCGAATCCGTGGATGTGCACAAGGACTGCGCCATCGGCTGCCGGCAGGACTACGTGAACAAGTTCCTGTGGGATATCAGAAATCCGCCGGAGCATATCAACTTTATATAATCCTATCACTGCTGTCCCATTAACTTCAGTTTCATCATTCCGGCGAAGGCCGGGATCCAGTAACTCATTGACACCACTGGATTCCGGCCTTCGCCGGAATGACGGAATAAAAAGCAGCCATATTCAAGTCTTAGATTCCACCAATCTCTCTACTCCCCAATGATTTCACCAACCCCATCAAAACAAAATGGAGGTTAGTGGGACAGCAGTGTAATCCTATGAAGAATTACTCATAGCGCAAAGCATCCACCGGCTTAAGGCTTGCCGCACGATAGGCCGGATAATATCCGGACAACACGCCGACTACGATGGATACCAACACAGCGACAAACGCGGTGGACCAGGAAACGCCCAGATCATAGCCGCTGAAATAACTGATGCCAAAGCCCGCAAAGATTCCCAGTATCATTCCCAACAGCCCCCCGATGACACTGACAACGGTTGCCTCGAGCAGGAACTGTAAAAGAATATCTCTTCTATAGGCACCCAGCGCCTTGCGGATACCGATCTCGCGGGTCCGCTCAACCACCGATGTGCTCATGATATTCATGATGCCCATACCGCCTACCAGAAGGGAGATCAAGGCAGCCACAAGGCCTACCAAAGAAATCTTGCGCAGCAGGTCTTCAGCCGTTTCGATCCAGGTATCCATGCTTTCCGTGACATATTCGTAATGATAATTATGACGGCGTTTAAGCAAATCCGTGAGTTCACCCAGCGCCTTTCTGGTGTCCTTGACACTTGCCGCCTCGGCCTGAAGCGTATGGACATCCTTGGTTCCCAGCTGTTGTTGATAAAGCGTATAGGGTATCAATACCCGCTTGTTTACATCATAGTTGTCCGCCCCCAGTTGCGAGAGGATGTTTCTGTCCTTGTATTCAAGCACGCCGATAACAGTGAGCCGCACCTCACCCCAACGTAATATTTTCTTGATGGGATTGGTATGGGCGCCAAACAGTTCGTCACGAATCTTGCTGCCAATAATAGCCACAGGTTTGCGACGCTGAATATCCTCCAGGCGAAATCCCCTTCCCAAGATTAATTGATCATTGTTGATGTCGAGATAATTTACTCCCACGCCTTCCAGATTGGTGTTGACAAAGGTACCTTTCGAGCGCATGGGCACAGAGTCCGCATCGCTATACACCACCGGGGTTACCTGTTTCACTGAGGGGCAACAAGAGTGCATGTATTTCAAATCCTCGTTATCGATGCCACTTCCCTCTCGCACACTACGAAAGGGGTTTTCGTCCTCCCACTTGCGATAAACCCAGAGAGTTTCCAGTCCATATGTGTCCAGCTCTTTGTAGATATATTTTTTCACGCCCTGACTGACGGTACCCACCACCATCACCGCGCAAATACCGATGGTTATACCCATAACACTAAGCACCGTGCGCAGTTTGTTCTCCTTGAGCGAGGAGATGGCCTGCAACAAGACATCACGAAAAATACTGACGTGAAACGTTGTCATCAAGTACCTGCCGAGGGGGCAGTATCGACAATGCTGCCATCACGCACACGAATAACACGCTGCGCATAATGCGCAATTTCATCTTCATGTGTGACCATCACAATGGTCTTTCCGCTGTGCTGCAATTGCTGAAACAATCTCATGATGTCCTTGCTGGCCCGAGAATCCAGGGCGCCGGTGGGTTCATCTGCAATGATGATTTGCGGATCGTTGACGATGGCGCGGGCAATGGCGACGCGCTGCTGTTGCCCACCGGACAAGTGGGCGGGAACGTGCTTGGCGCGCTCGGCAAGTCCCACGATTTTCAATGCTGCCTGGGCACGCTTCAGGCGTATGGCGGGCCTTACGCCAGCATACATCATGGGCAGCTCCACATTACGTTCGGCATCGATTCGGGGAATAAGGTTAAAGGATTGAAACACAAAACCCAGCATGCGATTACGAATGGCTGCCAGGTCGTCTTCACTGGCTGCCTGGATGATTTTGCCATTGAGGTGATAATGACCGCTGTCTGCGGTATCAAGGCAGCCCAGAATATTCAACAGTGTGGACTTGCCGGAGCCCGATGGCCCCATGATGGCAACAAACTCACCTTTCTCGATGCGCAGGGAAACATCGCGCAACACGGGCACCGGGAGGCTGCCCCGTTGATAGGTTTTACTGACGTTGTGCAGCTGGATCATCTACTGGCACAGTGGCCGCAACGAGCTGACGTCATTCGTTATTCCGTCGGAGATGCACCCTGTCTCCGTTATGCAACACCAGGCCCTTGGGAATGATCACTCGTTCACCGGCATTGAGGCCCTGCTTGATTTCCGCCATGGCAAAATCCTCGATCCCAGTCTCGACGATCTTCATGCGCACATGGCCATCTTCCATCACCGCCACCATGGTTTGTCCATCCCTGCTGATCAGGGCTTCGAAGGGCACCTTGAGGGTATTGGGGTTCCACGCCGTGCGGATGTCCGCATCCACCTGCTGGCCGTAGCGGAACACCGGCGCATCGTTACCCAGGCTGATGTACACCTTCACGGTATTGGCGTTGCTCTTGCCTCCCGCTTCCGCCCCCAGGCGCGTCACCGATTCCTGCCATTCCAGGCCCGGAAAGGCATCGCTGGACACCACCACTACCTGCCCCACATCGATGGCCACGCTGTCTGCCGCATCCACGCGCACCTCGATCTCGCGCTGGGATTCATCCACCAGTGTAAACAGGGTTTCCGTGGGGCCTACCCATTGACCGATCTCGGCATAACGGGCTGTCACCGTGCCACCAAAGGGGGCTTTGATTTTCTGGTTCTCAAAATCCAGGGTGGCGCTGCGTACCTCTTCCGCGGCAATCTTGGCTTTATTGCGGGCGGTACGTAACTCTACTTCGGCATCTTCAACAAAACGTCGCGCCACCGCGCCTTTGGCGTGTGCCTTGCGCAAACGGTCGAGGGTGCGCTTGGCCAGGGTAATGTCTTCACGCGCCGCCGCCAGATTGGCCTTCACCCGGTTAAGGCGGCTGAGCAAGGCCCGGTCATCGATGCGCGCCAGCAGCTGTCCCTTTTTGACGTTATCACCCTCGTTGACCAGAATCTCAACCAGACGTCCGGCCCGTGCCGCGCTCACATTCACCCGCTGTTTGCTGACGATGCGCCCCGGTACGGTGATGGACTGGAAGATTTCCCCCGACTCAACAAGCACGGTATCCACAGGAATACCCGGGTTGTAATACATATTCCACGCCGTCAGCAAGGCCACAAGCACCAGTCCCACGGTGAGGCCACGCACCAACAGGTTACGCACACCCACCAGCTCCACGAGGGATTGCAGCATATTCAGCCAACGGGAACCACTGAACAGCCCTCCACGCTCGTCGACAATCAGAGGATATTGTTCGATCTCACTGAGAATATTTTCATCCTCGGACCGAGCTGCCTTGCGCCCCTCCCGGCCGGCACGCATGTCCGGCTCGATAATGACAGGCTCTTCCTGTTCCGGGTCTGCTGACGACGGCTTATGAGCGCCTGATCCAGTAATCGTTTGTTCCGGGATCACCGGTTCACGTTGAGTTTCACGTTTTTGCGCTGTGCCGTGCTCGAGCGCATCGGCAGTGGCCTTAGGACCGCCGGATGCCGAAGTATCCGGCGCCGTGGTGTCTTCCATGGCCCGGGTGATGGATGATTCCCTCCCGGTATCGTCAGCCACGGCGGCGCCTTTCGCAGGCAGTACGGTATCGGTGCTTGCCGGGGAAGCGTCCACCGGCTTATCGATGGAGGATTTTTGTTCTGCCTTTTTTACGGGCCTGACAGGCCGTTTTGGTGTCTGGCCGGCTGGCGCCTCTGTGGAACGGTTCAATACGGGAATATCGCGATCCTGGCTTTCTCTATCTTGACTGCGGGCTTCTGCTGCAGCGGGCGCCGCTTCTTTCAACGGGCGCTGTGCCGCCCGTAGAGGAACGACCGTGGCATCACCAGAGCGGCGAGTCGGTTTGCGGGGAACGTCTGCCGGATCTACCTTGCTGACCTTGGGGGTGATTCGCTTGACGTCAAACAACAGGCGGCGGATATGTCCATCCAGCTCATCGGCATCCACCGGTTTTTTCATCACCTGGTTCGCACCGGCCTCGTACACCTTCACCAAGGCCTCTGCGTCCGTGGCACCGGTGATCACAATAATGGGCAAGACGCTGATCTTCGGATGCCCGCTCTGGCGCAGGGTGCGAATCAGGTCATCACCATCCATTCCCGTGGGAGAAACCTTGAGATCCGTGAGCAACAGGTCGTAATCTTCCTGCACCATGGCCACAAACGCGGGTTCAGCGGCCACAAAATGATCCACCTGATAACCAAAAGGTTTGAGCAGGCGTTTCACCACATAGGCCGAGGTACGGCTGTCATCCACATAACACAAACGCGCGATGGCCGGGATGTTTTCTTCCCCCGGCGCGCCGGCGTCCACCTCATCCCTGGTACCCTTTTCACTCATTGCTGCACACCCTAAAACGTCAACCCAAAAAAACACCCTGGCTCGTCTCAGCCGCCCTCAGGCGGTGATTAAGCTTCCCGAGTTAATTATCTGTTTATTATGCTAACTTGGCGATGGTTGGAACATGGACCCCCCCCTTGCGAGCCAATATTCCCAACAACGCTACTATATGTCCCACAACAGGCGCTGTAAACTCGCGCAGGCACAAAAGCCTGGCCCATATGGGCGAATAATGAACAATAATTTACATTAGATATAAACTGCAACATATTGTTTTTATTGAATGAATAAATCATCCTCCCGATTGCTCCCGGCCCTGGGGATTATGGCCCTGCTTGCCCTGGTCATTACCGCAGGCCTGATCAAACAGGCCGATCAACCACCGGCAGGGTGGGTGGAAGGATGGCGCCTGCTCCCGCCCTTCACCCATCCCAGACGCGCCCCATCGGCCACGGTGGCCAATGGTTACCTGTATGTGGTGGGTGGAGTGGATGACCACAATCGCTACGTTCTTCCCGTGGAATATGCGCCCATCCTTGCCGATGGCCAGCTTGGTCCCTGGCGCGAAACCCGCCCTCTGCGAACAGGGCGGTTCTATCTGGCCGCAGTCAGCCACCAGGGGTTTCTCTATGCCTTGGGTGGCGGTGGCGGCAAACTGGGCGATGACAATGTACCGCTGGCCTCCGTAGAGCGGGCCAAAATCAATGCCGACGGCAGCCTCCAGCCCTGGCAACACCACAGCTACCTCACCACTCCCCGCCGCGGGCTCAAGGCCACGGTGGTCAACAACCGGCTCTACGCCATTGGTGGTTATAATGGCCGGTTCCTCAAATCCACGGAATTCCTTACCCCGGATGAATCAGATGCGCCGCAATGGCAACTGTCAACGGAACTCGCCAAGGTCGACCGCTATATCCATGCCAGCGCGACTCTGGGAAACCGACTCTTTCTGCTGGGCGGCCATGTGCAAAAAGGCGGTCCCATGAGTTACGGCGATGTGGAATCCACCACTGTCATGGACAACGGCCAACTGGCGCCCTGGCGAATTGCGCCCAGTCACCTGCTCACCCCCCGCTTCATCGCCTCCGCCTTTGCCCTGGAGCATTATCTGTACATCGCCGGTGGACATGATGGCGTACGCCGGCTGGATTCGGTGGAAATGGCCCCCATCAGTGCGGATGGCCGGGTTGGTCCCTGGACATCATTAGCTGCCCTCAACCAGCAACGCAGTGCCACAGCGGTGGCCATCAACGGAAAGACGGTCTATCTTGCCGGCGGCATGGATGACCAGGGTGTCCTGCGCACGGTGGAGATGGCCCAGCTCGGCCCGCACGGCAAGCTGGGTTACGTACCTCACGTCGATAACAACACTGAGCTTGCTGGACAATGAAACTTCGGGCAACATAGCCCTGTGCTCCGGCTGAAAAAAGATTCGCTCATGGCGTTTGGCAAGAGAAGAAGCTGGCCGGCATAACTCATCACCAATCTTCATCGGTCAAAACGAGAGGGAAACAGCAATGCTTGAATTTCTGACAAACATGGTCGCTGTGGTTGGCACCATTGCCGCGGTGTGCCTGTTATACGTGGTCAAAGAGATTTACAACACCAACAAGGGCGGCTTTCGTTAAAACAAGCGTTAAAACAAGCGTTAAATCTCGCAACTGATCATGCGCTAAAGCAACGCACTAAGCAGCAGCATCGCGTTGGAACCATGTTCCCATACTGAGTAACAGAATGGGAAAACCTCACAGCCCGCGCCATCAGGTTCCGGGCTGTTTGTTTTTCTCCGGTTCCGCACTACGCATGGGCAACCAGATATTCACCGCCGCACCACCCAGCTCACTGGCAGTAATCTCCAAGGTTCCCCCATAAACCTGCACGATGTCACGAACAATGGACAAACCGATGCCGTGCCCAGCAATCTGGTTGTCCGCCCTACGCCCCCGTTGCATGACATAACGCACCATTTCCGGCGCTACCCCCACACCGTCATCCTCCACACAAAACATGATATCCCACTGATGCGACAGCGGACCGGGGCGGCTCTTTGCCGTGACGCTGACATGCTGCTCACACCATTTATAGGCATTATCCAGCAGATTGCCCACCATCTCCAAAAGATCCCCCTCGTCACCGTGAAATTCCACATCGTCATCAACGTTGACACATACCTGAACCTGCTTTTCCGCATACACCTTGTTGAGTCCACTGACGACCTTGTCCACCACTGTAACAACATTGATCGGTGCAGCCAGAGCTGTCCAGCCCGAAGTGGCGGCCCTTTGTAACTGGTAGCCGGTAATCTGATTCATGCGCTCCACCTGCTCTGCCACAATCTTTGTCAAGGACGAGGTGTCCTGTGGACTCTCCACCGCACTCTGTAATACTGCAAGCGGGGTTTTCAGGCTATGTGCCAAATCGCCCAATGTACGCCGGTATCGCTCCAGATGTTCATGCTGCTGTGACAACAGATTGTTGATATTGCCGGTCAAGCCTTGTAGCTCGGGCGGATATTTACCTTGCAGGCGCGCCTGTTTCCCCTGCTCAATAGCGGCGAGCTCATCCGCGGCTTTTTTCAAGGGCGACAAGCCCCATCGCAAGATGGCACCCTGCACCGCCAACAAAAGCAACGCAACTCCACCCAGGGTTCCCCAAAGGTTGCGGCGAAACTCAGCGGTACGCGCATTTACGCCAGATAAATCCTGGGCCACACTAAACGTGTAGGCATACTGTGGGTCTTCGGCATCACTCCATACCACTCCGTAACTGAACAAATAAAGTTCCCGGCCATCGGACAAGGTAATTTTTTTACCGGCGCGTTGCGTGCGTTGTAAGCCGGTAACAAAGGGCAACCGCATTCCACGCATGGATTCAGACTGCCAGCGCCAGCTCCCATAATTACTGCTTACCTGTGCATAAAGACCAGAGTCCGGGTTGGTAAAACGCTGATCAGGCAGACGCGCCGGCAACGTCAAGCGTCCCTCGTCATCCAATGACGCAGCGGCAATCAGCGCATAAACCGTTCCCAGTAATTGTTCTTCAAGGGATTGTTCGACACTGTCATGGTAATTCCGATCCAGAGTAACGCCGGCCAGCCCAAAAAAGCTGGAGAGGATGGCACTGGCGGCAATCAGGACACGAAGATTGAGGGATAACATGAACTGTCTTTCAGGGAGTGCCGGATTCAGACTCAGACTCTGGTGTCGCAGCGAGTACAAAACGGTAGCCACGGCCGCGTAATGTCTCGATAACATTCAGAGTATTCAGTGGATCCAGCTTGCGGCGCAGACGTCCCACGAATACTTCAATGACATTGCTGTCGCGATCAAAATCCTGTTCGTAAATATGCTCGGTAAGTTCCGCCTTGGAAACCACCTGTCCGGCACGGGCGATGAGGTATTCGAGAACCCGGTACTCGTAAGCAGTCAATTCAATGGGCTCACCCCGCATGCTGACCTTTTGCGCCAGCGAATCAAGCTCCAAGGGCCCAAAGTTTAATGTCGACTGTGTCCAACCTACCGCGCGACGCAACAAGGCCTTTATACGTGCAACCAGCTCTTCCATGTGAAAAGGCTTTACCAGATAGTCATCACCGCCAGACTCCAGCCCCTCGACCTTGTCCTGCCAGCGATCACGTGCGGTAAGAATCAGAATGGGAAAATCCTTGCCCAGGGCACGTAACTGACGGATTACTTCGATGCCCGACATTTCCGGCAGCCCCAGATCCACTACCCCTACGTCGATAGGATATTCACGACCGATAAACAAGCCTTCTCGGCCGTCGGCCGCCTCATCCACGGCAAAGCTTTCCTGACGCAGTCGCGCCGCCAGCTGTTTTCTCAGCTGGTCTTCATCTTCAACAATCAAAATACGCATTTGTGGGCTATTTTCAGTTATTCAAACGAGCATCGGCCAGCAGTTATGAGGCCTGAAAACCTGGAAGAGAAATGTAGATTATTGCACGATTCTGATCGCAGTACAGAGCTGCCGTCAACGAAAGTGCACTGAAGAAAAGGTGTGCGATGACAAGGCCGCACAGGAATGAGAACCTGAAGGGGTGATCCACTTGAGGCGAGGATCGCCCGCCTCAAGTAAATCGATGGTGGTTTTGCCACCGGAAAAAAATGCGGACCAGGCGCCCGGGGGTAGGGGCGCCATTTCCTTGTCCTATAAAAACTCGGCGTCAGTTCAGAAGGAGGTCTGAACGATTATTTACCGAGGGACAGCACGAAGGTAACCAGTTTTTCGATGTTGGCATCGGAGACGCGCGGCGAATAGGGCGGCATGGGAGCAGGTCCCCAAACACCCTTGCCACCGGCCTTCACCTTGGCGATCAAACGATCCTTGGCACCGGCGTCACCCTTGTATTTCGCACCAACGTCTTTCCATGCGGGGCCGACAATCTTTTTCTCAACGCTGTGACAGGCCAGGCAACCGCTCTTCTTGGCCAGCGCCAGGTCGGCCATGGCACTGCCCGAAGCCAGCATCATGACGCCTGCTGCAAAAATGACTTTTTTCATAGGTGAATCTCCATCGTTTAACTTGAAATGAATTTTTCAATCGATGGGTAAAAGGTACACAGGGTAAGCTGAATGCAAACTGAACGGGATCGCAGAAAAAAAGATAAGCCGCTCACTTATAGTAACTTATTGTAATTTCGCGCGTTTCTCAGCAGGCGCCGACGGGTTGTTTGCCAGGGATCGGCCCACTCCTGCCCCGCTGACAACAACGCCCGACACAATTTCAGCTCGCCGGCAATATCATCCAGGTGGACGAATTCCGGGGCCGGCCCCTCCCCTTTGGGGCAATCCATGCCGCCTTCAAATCCCTGGTTGTGATAATTGCCCAGGGGCAGGGTGATGCCCACGGTGGGCAGGCCCCAGGCGGTGGCCGCCGTGGCCTCGCAGGCGCCACCGTCCATGAGCCGGCGCTGGTGGGCCCCGGGCAGCACCTTCTCCGCCAGGCTGGAGAGCACCTGCAGGGCGCCGCTGTGAAACGGCGTGCGCCGGTCCCCCAGGCGTACCACCGGCCCCTTGCCGATGCGCGCCCCCGGCAGGGTGCGCGAGGCCTCCAGGCTGATGCACAGCAGCGGCCGTCGGGCGTCCTGCAGCCAGCCCAGTTCGAAATGTTGCACCGCCCCCACGAAACCCACCTCCTCCGCCCGGGTCAGCAGGCCGATGAAGGGTGCCGCGGAACGCCGGCGCTGCAGATCCATGGCCGTGGCGACGATGCTGAACACCCCCACCAGGTCGTCGGCGGCACGGGTGTACAGGCGCTTGCCGCTGGTCCAGCAATGGGCACGAAAGGCAAAGGCGCCGAACAGGTCTTTCGCCCGACGCCCGGGATAACGCCCGGCCATGGCCAAGCCGTGGCTGCCGTGAAACCGCACCTCGGCGGTATCCATGGCCCAGCCGGCCTTCAGCAGGCTGGGCTTGTGCAGCGTGGCCCGTATTCCGGCGCCGGTGATTTCGCCCTCGTCATCGGCCAGCCACAGGCGGGCACCGCTGAGGTGCTTGAGGGGCGAGCCGCCGTGCCATTTCACGGCCAGGCGGTTGGGCCCCAGCCATTTCACGCCGTGAAAGCCGGGGTGGTCCATATGGGCGATGAAGATGCGCACCGGCTCATGGCGCTCCCGGCCCGTCACGCGGCGATGCAGCAGGCGTTTGTAGGCGGCCTCGGAGGCTGCTCCCAGCACGAGATTGCCCGCGGGATCCTCGAAATGGGGCACGCCCGCGGCGCTCAAGTGCCGGGAGACGCATCGCGCCACGTGTTGTTCACGAAAGGGGGCCGCGGGTTGGCGCAGGATGTCCTTGAGCAGGGCGAGACGCCGGGCGGTCAGCATGGATTGCGGGAAATCAGTCGGATTGGCGCTGGTCGGTAAAGCGTTTCACCTCACCCATGTGGATCTCGCCCTCGTGGATCGCGCCTTCGGCGATGGCAATGAATGGGCTGGTGAGACTGCCACGAATCTTCGCGGTGCAGACGATTTCCATTTTTTCCGTGGCGCTGATGGCGCCCTCCACCTCGCCGGCAATGACGATGTGCCTGGCCGTGATGTCGCCGATCCAGCGCCCGCCATCACCAATCACCAGGGTGCCGTCCAGTTCGCTGCTACCCTCCACGCTGCCCAGCACGATGACGTGCCCGCTACCGCCGATGGTGCCGGTGAAGATACTGCCCGGGCCGATGCTGGTGGTGAAACCCTCCACCCCGTCGAGACTGCGGCGGCCCTTGTTGTTGGCCAGACTGATCTTGGGTTCTCTGGACATGCCGGCCTCCGTCAGGCTCAGTCGTTGAAGCGCTGGAACACCAGCGTGGCGTTGGTGCCACCAAAACCGAAACTGTTGGACATCACGGTGTTGAGATTCGCGTTGTCCATGCGTTCGCGCACGATGGGCATGCCCTCGGCCTCGGGATCCAGGGTCTCGATGTTGGCCGAGGCGGCCACGAAGTTACCTTGCATCATCAACAGGGAATAGATGGCCTCGTTGACCCCCGCCGCGCCCAGGGCATGGCCGGTGAGCGACTTTGTGGAGCTGATGGGTGGAATCTCGTTTCCGAATACCTCACGCACTGCACCCAGTTCGCGGGTGTCGCCCACCGGGGTGCTGGTGCCGTGGGCATTGATGTAATCGATATCGCCCTCCACGGTGGCCATGGCCTGCTGCATGCAGCGCACTGCGCCCTCGCCCGAGGGTTGCACCATGTCGTAGCCGTCGCAGGTGGCGCCGTAGCCCACCAGTTCGGCGTAGATCTTGGCGCCGCGGGCCTGGGCGGCCTCCAGGGATTCCAGTACCAGCAAACCACCGCCACCAGCGATGACGAAGCCGTCGCGGTCGGCGTCATAGGCACGGGAGGCCTTGTCCGGGGTCTCGTTGTACTTGGAGGACAGGGCACCCATGGCATCGAACAGCACCGACTGGGTCCAGTGCAGTTCCTCGCCGCCGCCGGCAAACACGCGATCCAGCTTGCCCATCTGGATCAGTTCCATGGCATTGCCGATGCAATGGGCACTGGTGGAACAGGCGGAGCTGATGGAATAGCTCACTCCCTTGATCTTGAAGGCGGTGCCCAGGCAGGCGGAGGTGGTGCTGCCCATGGTGCGTGGCACCATGAAGGGACCCACCTTGCGCACGCCTTTGGAACGTAGCAGATCGGCGGCCAGCACGGTATTCTCCGTGGAGGCACCGCCGGAACCGACGATAAGCCCGGTGCGCGGATTGGAGATTTCGTCTTCCGTAAGCCCGGCATCCGCCACGGCCTCTTTCATGGCCAGATAATTGTAGGCCGCGGCATCACCCATGAAACGCATCAGTTTGCGGTCGATGAGTTCCTTGGGGTCCAGGTCCACCGGGCCGTGGACATGGCTGCGAAAACCGAGGTCTGCATATTCCTGACTGAAACTGATCCCTGAACGCCCTGCGCGAAGGGACTCCGTCACTTCCTGTTGATTGTTGCCAATGCTGGAGACAATGCCCAGCCCAGTGACGACCACACGTTTCAAAACACCTTCCTCCTGCATGATTCTTTGCTCAACACTGCTGACACACTATAGGCCAATTGGATCAAAAATCTTCCGTGGAGGTAAACAGGCCCACGCGCAGGTCCTGGGCGGAATAGATTTCGCGGCCATCCACTTCCATGCTGGCATTGCCGATGCCCATCACCAGTTTGCGCAGGATGACCCGTTTCATGTTGATACGATAGGTGACTTTTTTGTTTTCCGGCGTCACCTGGCCAAAGAATTTCACCTCGCCGGCACCCAGGGCACGGCCACGACCCGGCCCCCCCATCCAGCCAAGGAAAAAGCCGATGAGCTGCCACATGGCGTCCACGCCCAGACAGCCCGGCATCACTGGATCATTTTTGAAGTGACAATCGAAAAACCACAGATCCGGGGTAATATCCAGCTCGGCGATGATCTCGCCCTTGCCAAACTCACCGCCTTCGTCGGAAATATGGGTGATACGATCACACATCAGCATGGGTGGCAGAGGCAGCTGGGCGTTGCCCGGGCCAAACATCTCGCCCCGCCCGCAGGCCAATAATTCTTCGCGTGAAAACTGATTCTGTTTAGACATACGTTTAATGCCACTTGCCGGTGGCGTCTCCCAAGGATGGCGCAGTGGCCGATTATTATTGTGATAAACGTGCCAATGATGAATCACCCCCAAATTCAGGCGTCAGCACGCGAAACGACGGGCAAGGGTACCACATTGGACAGAGGTTTTGCAGCAGCACGGACGCCGGAAATCGTCGGTGGCGGCCATCATCTCTCTGCCGGCGGCCGTTGCTGGGCATCAGTGGGATCTGTTCCCGCCGACACCTCCTCCCCGTCCCAGACATTGTCGCCATCGCTGTCCACCAGGATGGGCGAGGTGAGAAAGCGGCGCACCTCCTGAAAATCCGTCAGGCCGTCAAAGTCCGTATCCACCCGCTGTGGGTCGCAGCCCAGCTTCCGTTCTTCGGCGTTGGACAGGCCGTCACCATCGAGATCGGTGAAACCAGGAGTATTTTCCGTGGGCCGACTGCTGGCCTCGGCAGGATCCGTGCCCAGGCGCACTTCCACCCCATCGAGGAAACCATCGCCGTCGGTATCTGCCACCAGCGGCTGTGTCCAGTACTGGTTGATCTCCAGACCGTCGGCCAGGCCATCGGTATCCGTATCCGCCAGTTGGGAGTCGGTTTTGTACTGGCGGGCCTCTTCAAGGTCGCTGAGACCGTCACCATCGGAATCCGTGGTATCCGCCGCGGTGTTGTGGCTTGCCATTCCCAGGCTGGTCACCAGCAGTAACAGCCCGGAGATACGACATAACATGAAATATCCTCCAACTTAGGAAAATTTGCGTGAGGCCTGCATCACATTGGGCAATTGCTCGAGCCTGGTCAAGGCCTGACTGAGCTGTTCAATATCGTGGATTTCCAGGCTCAGGGTCATGCTGGCGAGGTTGGTTTTGGGGTCGGTTCGGGTGTTGACCGCAGTGGCATTGAGTTGTGCATTGCTCAGCACCTCGGTGATATCACGCAACAGGCCCTGGCGGTCGAAGGCCTGCACAAAGATATCCACGCTGTATGTCCGTTCCGCGGCCTGCTGCCATTGAATCTCGATAAGCCGTTCCGGTTCTTCCCGCTTCAGTCGCAGCAGATTTCGGCAGTCATTGCGGTGTACGCTGATGCCGCGGCCGCGGGTAATGTAGCCCACAATGGGATCATTGGGCGCGGGTTTGCAGCAACGCGCAATGTGCGTCACCAGATCGCCCACACCCATGATTTGTAAATCCCCGGCCTGTTCCCCTTTTGGTGTGCTGCGCCGGCGTTGGGCTTGTGCGGGTGACCGGGGCAGGATCAGTGCCGACAACCGTCCGGCAATCTGTGCGCCGGTGATATCACCGCACCCCACGGCAGCGAAGAATTCATCCACTGAGTCATGCCGGAACTGCTTTGCCAGGGTCTCGAAGGTCACCTCCGCTACCCCCAGGCGCTGTAGTTCTCTTTCCACCACCTCGCGCCCGGCAGCCACGTTGAGAGTGAAATCCTGCTGGCGAAACCAGGCTCGCACCTTGGCGCGGGCCCGCGGGCTATGCAGATAGCCCAGATGCGGATTGAGCCAGTCACGACTTGGCGCGCTCTGCCGCGAGGTGAGAATCTCCACCTGCTCACCACTTTTCAGGGTATAGCCGATGGGAACAATCTTGCCATTGACCTTGGCGCCGCGAAAACCATGGCCCACATCGGTGTGAATGTGATAAGCAAAGTCCAGGGGGGTGGAGCCCTTGGGCAGATCCAGCACCTTACCCTTTGGTGTCAATACATACACCCGATCCTGAAACACCTCGGACTTGAAACGGTCGAGAAAATCCTCTGTCCCCCGCTCCTCGTCCTTCCATTCGAGGATCTGCCGCAGCCAGGCGATTTTTTCCCGATACTCCTCGTCCTGACGGCCCCCCTCCTTGTAGCCCCAATGGGCCGCCACGCCGTGCTCGGAATGCTGGTGCATCTCGTAGGTGCGAATCTGCACTTCAAGGGTCTTGCCCTGCGGGCCCACCACGGCGGTATGCAAGGATTGGTAACGATTTTCCTTGGGTGAAGCGATGTAGTCATCGAACTCGCTGGGAATGGGCTGCCACAGACTGTGCACCAGCCCCAGGGCGGCATAACAGGCTGCCTCGTCTTGTACCAGAATACGTACCGCGCGCACATCAAACAGCTTCTGGAAGTCCACCGACTTGCCTTCCATCTTCTTCCAGATGCTGTAAATGTGTTTGGGCCGTCCCATCACGTCGCCACTGATGCCGGCTGCAGTCAATGCGCCTCGCAGCTGTTGCACCACATTGGCGATGTATTTCTCACGATCCGCCCTACGCTCATCGAGCAAACGGGCAATCTGTTGATATTTTTCCGGCTCCAGAAAACGGAAGCTCAGGTCTTCCAGCTCCCATTTCAATTGCCAGATGCCCAGCCTGTTGGCCAGGGGCGCGAAGATGTCCATGGTTTCGCTGGCCACCCGGCGCCGCGCTTCCTCGGGCATGGTCTTCAGCTCACGCATGACTTGCACGCGCTCAGCCAGCTTGATGAGCACCACGCGCACATCCTCGGCCATACCCAGTAATAATTTACGCAGACCTTCAAGGTGCACGGCCTTTTCATCACGGCTCTGTTGTTGCGCACTCACATCATCCACCATGCGCAAGCGGTGCACTTCGGCCACCATTTCCACCACTTCCGTGCTGAAATGGGCCTGCAACTGCTCGGCGGGCAATAAGGTAGGGGGAATACTGCTGAACAATGCCGCCACCAGAGGGTCACTGCCCACATCCAGATTGGTGAGAATCTCCACCACACCCCGTGCGTGTCGCAACAGGGGTTCCACGGCAATTCCCCGGTCCCTGGCCACTTCAACGATCAGGGCATCGGCCTTAAGCAGCGCATCACGGGCTGCCTCGGGAAGCTGCTCATGCAGGGTTTCTAGCCAGGTATTGGCCTCAGGCAGACGCATGTAATAAGCAGCTCATGGACTTGCAAAAAAATGGCTGAGGAAAAATCGCTGTTCACCAGGCCGGCGGCAGGCGCTCATTGAGAGTGATGATCTTGTTTTCAATGGTGATGTAGCCACCGATGGACAAATCCCGCAGGATACGACTCACCATCTCCCTGGACGCCCCCACCATGCTGGCAATATCCCGCTGGGTCAGACGCTGCGGAATCACATTTTTTCCATCCCGCTCCTCGGCCATATCGAGCAATAACCGGGCCACCCTGCCGTATACATCCATCAGCGCCAGACTGCGAACATTCTCGGTGAGTTCACGCAGACGGCGCGCCAAACCACGCATAATAGTCAAAGCAATGCTCGAATGCTGTTCCATGCACTGCTCGAAAGCGGCCTTGGATAATACCGCCAGCTTGGTGTCTTCCATGGTTACCACCGAGGCCGACCGGGGAGACTCGTCCAATATGGCCAGTTCGCCAAAATATTCCCCGGCGCCTTGCATATTCAGCGTAACCTCTTTGCCCTCCTCATCCGACAAAAACACCTTGACCTTACCCGACAGCACCAGATACAGGGAATCAGACATGTCGCCCTCGCAAATGACCAGGGTATTCTTTGGATAACTACGGGTGACGGCTAGGCCGGATATGGAATCCAGCTCCTCCTCAGACAGTCCTGAAAATAACGCTATGTTATTGAGTGACACGAAAATGCTCCTTAAGTGTGATATGCATGTGCCCGTGCTGGACAACTGCCGGATCTAGCACAGAAAACGGTAATTTTTCACTTCCAAGCGGTGCATTTGCACCTTACACGGTTCAACGGGCACGCCTATTCTATATACAGAAAAGGGAGGATCGAATTGGGAAGTGACAAGGACGTCTCTCCAACCCTCTCTTTTCCAAAACTCCCGACGCAAGCCGGTTGCACAGCAAGCCATCCCTTGACTCGCGGCAAAATCCTTACACAGATGCAACAGGACAGCAACCGTAAACGCACAATTGCCGAGATCGTTAACATCATGAAGAACGGATTACAGGAAAGTGTAGAATTTTCGTCCAAATCACGGCGCAAGTCTTCATCTCCGGATGACTGTGGGCATACCGATCATCCCGCCTGGAAGGCCTTTCTTGCCGGCATGCAGGTATTGCAACGCTACGCCAATCGCTCGACCGTAAGCATTCAGGCGGTAGCCGAATCCAACCTGCGTCTGCTGCACCGCTCCTTGCGCTTCAACAAAGATTACCGCCGGGAAGTTGAAAACCTGTTACATGACACCCCTGCGGATGGCTTGCCCGTTTTGCGGCACCTCTACACATGTCAGGGCCTTAGCGCAGATTTACTCGCCCTGCAGGATGGAACATCTATCAATCTAACATCACTCCCACAAAGCTATGCCATGTACCTGCTCATCGCCGGGAATGCCCAGCTCGAGTCAGCCAATCCGGAAGAAACAAGCGCAAAGTCAAGGGCCAGACAAGCCTGGTGGCAACGGATAATATTTGGGGGAAAAAGCAACATTCTGAGAAATGGTGATGCAATTATTCGCTGCATCGATCAAAAGCCCGTGCGACTGACCGGCTTTGGCAAATCCTGCTTACTATTAAGGGTACGAACACCCATGGTAGATACGGCTTACCGCATTGCCTCTTAGCTGCGCTGAACCTGAGTTGTGTGGTGACAGAATCTAGCCTGACGAGTGAATTTTGTAACAATTCCGGCCAGACTCCTTCGCCTCATACAGCGCCTCATCAGCCTGCAGAATAAGATCAGAAGGTGAAGCACCTTCACATGCAACGCCGTTGGTGATACCAATGCTTAATGTAATGTGGTCGGTAACCGAAGAGAACTCATGGGGGATTTTCAGGGAGCGTATTTTTTCCATGAGTTTTATTGCCAGCTTTTCAGCACCCTCGGTATCTGTATTGGGCAGCACTATACCGAATTCCTCACCACCATAGCGGGCCACCATATCGGCAGGCCGATGAACCACTTCTCTCATTGCCGTAGCAACCTGGCGCAGACAGGCATCGCCTGCGAGGTGTCCATAATTATCGTTGTAAGGCTTGAAAAAATCGATATCCACAAGAAGCAAGGACAGCGGAGTGTCTTCGCGCGCAGAGCGTAAACATTCAGTATTGATGAAATCGTCAAAACTGCGGCGATTGGCTATGCCGGTTAATCCATCCAGGCTGCTGAGCTTCTGTAACTCGACGTTGCTCTTTTCCAACTCCGCCTGCAATTCCCTCAGGGCATCAAACGCCTCATCTCTTTGAACTTGCGCCAGATAACTTTTTGAGTGCGCCTTAATGCGGGCAATCAACTCGATTTTGTCAGGCAATTTCACCAGATAATCATTGGCACCACGCTCAAATGCCAGACTTTTATCCTGTGGATCATCCTTTGATGAGAGCACAATGACAGGAATATTTTTCACTTCCTCATTTTGTCGATAAGTGTCCACTAAAGCATAACCATCAATATCAGGCATGATTAAATCTTGCAGGATGACGGTTGGCCGAACATCGACGACCTTTTTAAGGGCCTGGTTGGGATCGGTACAAAAATGGAACTCAATATCTTCCTCATCCATCAACATGCGCCGAATACCCTCGACGACCATTAGCTGGTCGTCTACCAATAAAACGACTGAATGCGCCTTCACATCAAGCTTCATTTTATTCCCTTTTAGCCCACTTTTTCACTCATTAAAATGCCTGACTCTGTTAACGTCCATCTAAACCATTTTATTAGCATTTTTTAATACTTCGCCCATAATGCTTTCTACAGGCAAAACTTTTACAGCTGCACCTAGCTCAACTGCGGCCTTCGGCATGCCATAGACCGCACAACTTTGTCTATCCTGGGCAATTGTAAAGGCGCCGGATTGTCGCAGACTTAACATGGATTTTGCGCCATCTCTGCCCATACCCGTCAACAAGACAGCAATAATCTCTCCCTGCCAGAAGTTGTCTAGAGAATGCCAAAAAACGTCCACCGATGGCCGGTATGGGATATCTACAGGCTCGGCTGAATAGCCAAGCGTTCCATCCTTTTGAAGAACAAGGTGATCATCGGAGCCTGCCAATAATATTGTCCCGCCTACTGGCCTGTCACCCTCACAGGCAAGACGAACGGGCAAGGGGGACACGGTACTCAACCACTCAGCCAGACCACTGGCAAAATGCGCATCGACATGCTGCACAATCACAACCGGTAAGGCAAAATCTCTTGGAATATCACGCAATACCGTCGCTAGCGCCTGTGGACCACCCGATGATGCGCCAATGGCGAGAATCTTGTTATTCTTCAGAGACGGCGTTCTTTTTCCCATAGAGCGATAATAGTCGCGCACTTCCGGAGAGTTCGGTCTACTGAGGATAGCCAGCATGGAGATCTTGCGCAGAAGCGACTGTTGAGTCTCTTCAGAGGCGCCATGGAGAACCGGAGTGTTGACAGCATCCAGTGCCCCGTGTCCCATTGCTTCAAACACAAGGGCAGAATTTTTATTTACTGAAGATGTCACGAGAAGAATCGGACAGGGAGAATTCTTCATTACTTCTCGGGTAGTTTCCACACCGTTCATACCTGGCATTATCATGTCCAGCAACATCAGATCCGGCACATCTGTCAGGCAGTGTCTGACGGCCTCCTCACCATTGTAGGCGACCCACGCGATACTGTGCTTGCCCCTTCTTTCAACAACGCGCCTAAGGCCTTCCACCGCCATTGGTAGATCATTGACAATAGCGATTCTCATTTGACCGCGCTACCTATTAGGTCCTCGACCGCCTCAATGAGAGTATCATCATGAAAACTTCCTTTAGTCAGGTAATAATCAGCCCCAGCCTCGAGCCCTCTTCTTCTGTCTTCTGGCCTGTCCTTGTAAGAAACAATCATTACTGGTGTATCTTTGAGATGAAGATCATGTTTGATATTTTTTACAAGGCCAATGCCATCCATGCGTGGCATATCAACATCTGTTATGACCAGATCAAAGTGTGTGCGCCGTACTGAGTTCCATCCATCCATGCCATCTACCGCAAGATCCACAAGATAACCTTTTGATTGCAATAGATCTTTCTCTACTTCTCGAACAGTAATAGAATCATCAACAACAAGGATGCGTTTTCGGCTGCTTCGTAGCTGCAGTTCTGCCTCACGATAAACGTCACCTACGCCACTACCGTTAACCATGTAACTGATACTGCGCACCAGATCATCCACATCAAGAATAAACAAGGGCTCTCCGTTTTCCATCAAGGCCATTGAACTGACGTTAGGCACCTTACCCAGACGCTCATCAAGAGTAGTAACGGATAACTGCTTTTGGTCAAGATATCTGTCTACAACAACACCGTAGGTCTCTATACGGTCACTTAGAAGAATAACCGTTAATGTTTCGTCTTTCTTGACTGGTGAACCAAATCCAAGCACTTCGGATGCAGCAACCAGGCCAACATTTTTTCCATTTACCGAGATGTATTGCCCTCCTTCTATTTCAGAAATATCGCCGGCGCGTATTTTCATAATTCGATCCACCTTATTAAGCGGCAAAGCGTAAGGCTCTTTGGCTATTTCTATGAGCAAAGATGAAATGACCGACAATGTTAATGGGAGCATAAGCACGAATTCAACTCCCTGACCGGGATTGTTATTGACAACAACCGTCCCCCCTATCTCCTTAACCATATCTCTTACTACATCCAGGCCCACACCTCTACCAGACACTTCGGTTACTTCGTCGCGTGTTGAGAAATCAGGGAGAAACAGAAACTCCAGCAGTTCGTTATCTGAAAGATCAGGAAGCATTTTTCGAGTTACAAGCTTCTTTAGAATGAGCTTTTCGCCTAATTCCACGAGATTGATGCCTGCCCCATCATCCTCTACAGAAATGCGCAACATACCGCCAACATGAGATGCCGAAAGCCTTATTTCGGCCTTCTCTGGCTTTCCGGAGTGTGCTCTCTGCTCAGCCGATTCTATTCCGTGGTCTATTGCGTTACGAAGCAAATGATTCAATGGAGCCTTGAGTTTCTCTAATACATCACGATCGACTGCACATTGATGGCCCTCAATCTTTAGAATAACTTCCTTTCCCAGGGAGCGGGACACATCACGCACCATTCGCTGAAAGCCGGCTATCCCATCCTCAAAGGGGCGCATTCTGCTGCCAGCGACTTCACCATAAAGCTTTTTACACAAATAACTATTTTTTCGGTCGAACTCATCAAGTTGAAGAAGTTGCTCAGTGATACCTCTTCTGCATTCATCCAATCGAAGAAAAGCAGATTTATGAATGTCATCATCATCAATAATGCCATTCTGTGACATCAATTCTCGCCATGAATCAAGAATAGAAAACAACTCATCTTGACGTCTTTTTACTTGAAAAAGCGCCGTCGAGAATCTTTCCATTTCTCTGGATTCAACCAATAACTCGCTTGACGCTCCCAGTATTTTTGACATTTGATCCGCACTGATACGGATAAACCTGTCTGATTCTTGAGCTTTATTTTCACTTTTCTGTATGATTATCGGTGGTTTTTGCCTCTGTTCCGTGACTGTGTTGATATGGCTGTCCATGTCACCAGAAAGTATTTGCCCAAGAGACGCAAGCAAACCATTAAGCTCACTGTTATTCGTCTCGGCCCATATTTTGATTTCATCCTCATTTAATAAAGATATTTCGATGATTGTATCAACCGCCTTAAGTAGCTTGTCTATATCTCCAGATTGAAAGGACAAGGCAGTTTTCTGCGCAGCCACAAAACAATCTTCCATAACATGGGCAATTTTAACTACTGGATCAACAGTGACCATGCGAGCAGCACCTTTTATGGAATGCGCGGCACGCATCAGTGATTCCAGTATTTCAGGCGACTCATTATCCTGCTCCAGACATAACAGGTCATTACTTAACAACGCAGTTTGCCCTTCGACCTCCATTCGAAAAAGGTCAAACATTGAATAGTTGCCCATATCTCCACTTGATGGGTTCATAACGCCACCTTTTCTAGCCAATCTTGGAGCATATCTGCATTGAATACCGCAACATGGAGAGCATCCATTTGAAGAATACCTAGAAGCAATTCCGAATGATCGCTATCAATTGTTGATGGCGCAGGAAGCAGCTCATGATCACTAAACCACGCCATGCCCTTTATTTCATTTACCCGAAACACATACTCATACCCGCCAAGTTCCGCAACGATCAGTCGCCTATTGATGACACCATTTTTATGATAGTTTTTACTCGAATCCGCTTTTGTACCAAGAATCTCCTGCAAGGAATAACAAAGTTTTATTTCACCATTAATATTCACAATGCCTTCTATTGAGCTCCGTGTATTCCTCGGTATTTTATGAACTGACCTATCGCTGGAGATTTCATTCAGAATTCTAACCGGGAATGCGTACCACTCTTTATATATCCTAAAAATGAGAATACTGCGTGATCTCTCATCGCTCTCCTTGGATGCTGCAGCTATTTCTCTTCGCCAGTCCGCCAAATAGCCGGATGGAGGAACCTTCTCAAAAACACTACGACCAGCGCTGGAAAAAACGGGACAATTTCTGCAGTGAACATATATCTTAAGTTTCTCACAACGGTTCGCGCCGCCCCCCCACACACCGATATTCCTCCAGCAGCTAGTAGCGATTAATGATTGTCTTCTTTCCCTTGAAAAAATCATGAATTTCGCCCTCTCGCTTTCTTTTCTCTACGCCTAAGAATATCAGCACTAGATAGATCGCCTCTTTTTTCTGCTAGCACCGCAGACAAGGCAAGGGCCTTATAATGGTCTGGAGAGAGATAGATTGCTTTTCGCAGTAAGGATTCCGCGCCACCATATCCACCTTTCAGATTACTGATCAATCCTAAGAGGTAATAAGCATCGGCAGATTCCGGGTTAATTTCGAGAAATTTTTCACAGAGCCTTTCTGCATCATTAAATCTACCGTTATTTATGAGCAAGGATGCTTCATTCACCATGGCGGTCTCATCTTGATCCTTGCCTTCTGCAATGTTTTTTATTGCTCCCTCACCAGGTTTTTCTGGATTAGTATTAATTTTTCTTTTCTTATTTCTACTCTTATTTTTAATTTTTTTGTTTATTTTGCTCGCCAATTCAGTATCTTTTCTTGTTACTTCCACCAGCTGATCATAAATATCCTTGAGCTTGTTAACAGATGGGTCACTGCTGCCAATAAATGCGGAGTTTTCACTTACAGTCGCAGGCATCTTTCTATAGGCGAAGGCCTTGGGAACATGAATTTTACTGAAGGCCTCATTATCAACTTGACCAGCCTCCGCATGCCCCACAAAGAGAATACCGCCGGGCTTTAATATGTTTGCTAATTTTTCAAGAATCGACTTTTGTGTTTTCCGATCAAAATAAATAAGCACATTCCTACAGAAAATAATATCGTAATAATAAGGATGTGGAGATATATTATCATGTAGCAAATTCGCCCGATTGAAACAGACACGCTCTCGAATATCAGCCGATAAACGTATACCCGTTTTTATTTTTTCAAAATATTGATCCTTATAATCTATGCCATTCTCACGAAACGAATGCTTTCCGTATATTCCCCGCTTTGCTTTAAGTAAAGCACGTTTGCTTATATCAAATGCCTCCACATGAAAGTCGCTCATCCCAAGACCCGACTCCCTCAATGAGATGGCAATTGAATATGCCTCTTCACCCGTTGAGCAGGGAATACTTAATACGCGAAGACAATCTTTTTCACAATCGACATCTTTTTCATTAGTATCCTTACCATTACCTCCATAGAATCCACGAAAAATAGAAAGTGCATTATTTTTGAGATAATCGAAAGGCGCCCTATTCCGAAAAAACCAAGTCTCAGGCACGACAACCTCTTCAATCAACTCATCCAGCTCAGAGATATCATTTTTAACAAGCTTGAGGTACTGAACAGCTGACTCACACTTTGTGGCCTCCATCCTTTGATTGATCGCTCTGTCAACACTAGACTTTCCCACACTCTCTGCGTGCAAGCCAATGGTAGAATATAGGATTTCTTTGATTTTAGTATAAGACATGACAGCCATGCCTTTCAGGATTCAATCTTGCCTACAAATAATTTTTTATTAATCTTCTTGATGATTTCACTAATCGATATTCGTGTCATAAGATCATCATCAAAAATTGCAACATCACCTTCAATCAAAGCTTCTTTGTCACTCAACATCGGCGGCTTGAAAGATGATTCGTCAATATTCACCATATCCGTTGCTTTTTCAGCCATTAACCCAAACATCAATTTTTTTCTGTTCACATCAGCTCCATTGATAATAATAATTCGTGTACTAAGTTTCTTTTTGCTGGCCTTGCCTATAAGCAACATGGATAAATCAATAACAGATATGGTATCCCCATGATAATTCATTAATCCCGCCACATACCCGGGAAGGGACGACTGTTTTTTAATACTCACACACGGGATAATTTCGGTGATACATTCGGCCGGTATAACAAAATGTCCGTCGTCAACAAGGAAATGTGAATAGAGCATTTTAATACTATAAATCAGCTAACCCGAAACTTTGAAACGCCACTCTGTAGAGACTGAGCAGCATCATTCAACGAATCAATGGCGGCATTTGAATGCTGGATAGATTCTACTGACTGTTGTGCAGACTCACTTAACTGCACCATCGCCTCGGTAATCTGCTGCGCACCCTGTGCCTGGAAGTGCATGCCTTGCTGGACATTTTCAAACCTTGGGGTAAACTCCTGAACCTGCTCAATAATTTCAGCCAGCTGCGACGAGACCTGATTGACATTTGAAGCACTACTTCTCACCTGGTCTGTAAATTTTTCCATGCTCAACACGCCGGATGAAACTGCTGTCTGCATTTCTTTTACCATTTGCTCAATATCCAACGTGGCCACAGCGGTTTGGTCTGCAAGACGTCTCACTTCGGTTGCCACTACTGAAAAACCCAGGCCATACTCTCCTGCCTTCTCCGCCTCGATCGCGGCATTCAGGGAAAGAAGATTAGTTTGATCTGCCACTTTAGTAATGGTAGTTACAACACTATTGATATTTTTCGCCTTTTCATTCAGCACCTCAAATCTTGCCGCAATTGACTTGGCAGCTTCGACTATTTGTTGCATTGTTGATTCCATTCTCTCGAGATCTTCATGACCACTGGCAGCAGATGAGCGTGTCCGGTCTGCCACTGCAGCCACTTCGTCCATTGTATTGGTCAATTCCTTGGTTGTGGCCGATATCTCGGTGGCCGTTGCGGCAATTTCATTCGTCGTCGCAGCCTGCTCCGCGATAGTAGCTTCCTGTTGCTTGGCAGTGGCGGCAATTTCCGTCGCAGAAGACGTTACCTGTATTCCTGATCGTTGCACTTGTGATACCAGTGTATTCAGGCTACTCAGCATTGCCTGTACTCCAGCGGCTAGCTTGCCGATTGCATCATCACCATGCACATCAACCACACCGGTCAAATCTCCATGCGAAGCCTGTGTTACCACCTTTAGAATTGCATCCACCTTTCGCTCAAGCGTCTCAACTTCTGTCTGCTTTTGCTCTGTAGCCATGGCAATGTAATTGATCATTATTTGCATACTTTCAGCCAGCTCGCCAATTGCTCCCTCGCCATGTAATTCTATTTGTGCGTTGAAATCACCTTCTGTTACCTTGTTAACAGCAGATAATAAATGATCAACCTTGCTACGGAGGTCTTCAGCGGCCTCATGTTCGCGTTCAGTCACAGCATTTACATTATCCGCCATGGTATTGAAGGCCTCTGCCAGTTGGCCGATCTCATCATCCCTGTCCACCGTTGCACGAATCTCACTATCGCCTTGTGCGCGTTTAAGCAAGACATCATTCAACTTTGCCAAGGGCGAGATCACCCACCCCTTCAACATGGCATTAATGATTATCAAACCCACCAAGAAAAATCCCAGATTGAACCACAGTGTCACCCAGAATTCCCGTTTTACCGCTGCATCAATTTCTGACAATGAGTAACCGATGCGAATGGCGCCGTTTACTGCACCACTGGGTACGTTATGACATCGCAGACAATTCACTCCTCGGGTATTTTCCGTTGCCTTGAAGGGCGTGATCACTGTCATCATGCGTTGTCCCGCCCGCTCTTCGATACGGGTTATGGCCTCACCCGACAACGCCTGGTTATCCAGTTCATCCAGAGGCACTTCGTCGGCATAACCTGGGCCAAACTGCCCTATGACAGGTTGGCCACGGATCACCCGCGCCTCCATTATTTGCTTGCGCGCAAGCATTTTGTTACGCAGTATCGCACGCTGATCCATGGTGCCGGTGAGCATCATTGTATTGAGGCTGTCGAAATACAACGTAGTCATCTCCGTAACCTGGTTTTCCGCCACTTCCATCAGCTTTTCGCGTTCGTGTGTAACCGCTGACGTTGTCACCAGCACCAGCACTATCAGAAATACCAGACCAACGGTTAAATTTACCTTGGTGCGCAGGGAATACCGGCCGGCGAAGCTCATGGCATTGCTTTGTCTCATGGATTGTTTCCTTAAGTCACTTGTTGACATTTACTAAAAAATCTTGGTTCCCGGGCACTCTATCTCTACTGTGCCATCCACCCTCTCTCACTAGGGATACCGGTTAACCCCTTGATAATAAGAATTATTTTTTATAATCCAGAGCCTGCCAGGGCTGCGGTCGGACAGCGGGATTTACCGGCTATTAGGCGGTCGGTGAGAAAATTTCTTTAATTCCCACAATGGCTTGTAGAAATTGCCTGTGGATATGGCTTGATGAAACGGGCGACGCATGATGCGCCGCCGGACAGATGTTTGGAAGGGGGAAACAGACAGTCACAAAGGGACCGACCCCGGCCCAGGACAGGACGACTACGTGCCCGGGCTAATGTCCTTCAGGCACTACTCCCACTTGGGGCATGTGGGCCAGACCTGTCTCACGGGCATGCTCCTGAAAGGCACGGTTCCGCCAGAAGAACGCCCCTGGCATGGTGGTGGGAATCACCAACACATAAAACAGGGCGCGGCCAATAATACTCATCACCAAAAGTGACAAGAATGTCAGCAGGCTCAGCGCCTCCAGCGGCAAAATGCCGGGAACTCCCCGCAAGGTCAGCACTGAGACCAAAATGATATTCAAACCCAACAAACTATTGCGTAGCCAGTAGGCATTTCCGTAACGACTGCGCTGTTCATAGTGTGAGGCAGCTCCCTCACCGCCCTGCCTGTTGAGATCGCGGCCATGAGCCAGCAACCCGAGTCCCTCAAGGATCAGGCCCGCCAGTACCACCCATCCCAACTGCGGCAATGAACTCATGAGAAATTGTGGCCCCAGAGCCAGGCTGCCCACCAACAGGATCAAGGATGCGCCAAGGGACAGTGCTGTCCCCACAAAGCTGCTGGCTGTCTGCCAGTGATCCCAGAAAGGACGCGCCGGAATTCGATACAGTTTGTACATGTAATAAAAACCAAACAGGCCGCCAATCACCGCCGCCACGGCTGCGGCATTGGCCAGCCACTGTGCCGGTGACGCATTCCACAGGCCGAACTGCTGCAAGGCGGTAAAAAAACCGTAGCCCGTCATGCCGGCAAAGAACAGCGAGACCCCGGCAATCTCCCGGCTCACCGGCGACAGGCGCCAGTTGTTGAAGCCTCGATAAAAGCGATGCGGTTTACCCAGGTGCATATTGAGCTTGAACATGCCGATGGCCAGGATCACAAACATCGTCGCAAATAAGGGTAGGAAGGCGGCGTTCTTCACCGTAACCACGGACGACACACCCAGCAGTGGGGCAAACATCAGCAACAGGAAGGCGCCAATTACCGATTGAGCACACAGGGTAAAGGCAATATGGGCGTTCTCATGGGAACCCAACAGCTTTTTCAGGTTCCATTGCCGGCTGAATCCAGACTGAGGATCCAGTTCCGGTTTGAAACCGCCCTTCTCGTCATCCCGATGATATTTCAGAGGCATGCTGTCCACCCGTCGCATATCCCGTTGCGTTACCCGGGTTTGCTGGAAGCGCACATTGGGATGGGTGATATCTGTGCGCGGGAAACCGGGGATGCTGGTCTTGGCCTGGCTACGGCCCTCGGGGATGTTTTCGATGACCCCAAAATCCAGCGCCTTGCCCAGGCAGGCGGCCACACAGGCAGGCTTCAACCCCACCTCCAGACGATCCACGCACATGTTGCACTTGCTCACCTGGCCCTTGATGGGATCCAGTTGCGGGGCGTTGTAGGGGCAGACCCAGGTACAGTAGCCACAACCGAAACAGATGTCCGGATCCTGCAGCACGGCGCCGTATTCGGCGAACTTGGTATAGGCGCGCGTGGGACAGCCCTTGAGACACACCGGATTATCGCAGTGGTTACAGGCCATGGAGATGTTGATGCGCTGATAATTGGGATAGGTGCCCCCTTCCACGAAACCCACGGAGCGAAAGGCGATATGCGCCGGGTTGTCGTTCTTCTCCGAACAGGCGGCTTCGCAGGCATGGCAGGCAATGCAATTGTCGGCGTTGAAGTAGAAGCCGTGCTGCTTGTAACGGTTGGGGTTGGCTCCAATCTCGCCATCATTGTTGATGTTGAGGCTCTTGTCACGCAGCGCATGCCCCTCGGGGACCGTCTCGATGGGCTTGCCGTAACGGTTTTTGCTTTGGCTGGTGGGATCCTTCAGCAGCGCATAC